>ENA-UEPW01000724-UEPW01000724.1-human-gut-metagenome-genome-assembly--contig:-NODE-724-length-20240-cov-100.864851_pt1 | contig 20240 bp, 21 predicted proteins | sample MGYA00242935_ERZ507936 | MGnify/ENA primary metagenome ERZ507936 (study PRJEB26167, sample SAMN06115469) | human gut metagenome | host: Homo sapiens | place: China:Chongqing | collected 2016-06-23... | reverse complement strand
GCAAAATCCTGGGCAACTTTTTGTTGCTCAGGAACTTATAAATAAAGTTAAATTATAGTGTTGCGGAATTAAGGATTGTTAAGAATTTTGCCAACCAATAATATTCACGCCACTCTTTAGGTTTCTCCAAAGAAATAGAACAATCAAGCCATCTATATAAATAAGCAAAGACATCTGTCTGCGAAGAAAATCTTTTCCTAACACCATCCATAGTAATTCCAATATAGATACCAAACATTTTATCTATAGACTCATCAAGTTTGATTTCCGTAAAGTTGACAGGCAATAAGTTCTGCCAACATAGAGGTGCCGTTTGCCTTAACCAATCAAACGCAGTCTGATTATTCTCAATATAAAGTTTGACTCCACACCATAACAAAGTCCTTGCCACTATATATGCTTGCATAGAGTTTATCTTCTTTCCATCCAGTTTCCTTAAAAGAGAGTCTGGGGTATATTTACCTTCATCTAAAAGGGTCATAAGGAACAAAGGATTAGTGTTTTCATTTATATGCTCAAACAGTTCCATGCCAATCTCCCATAACCCATTGTTATAATTCCGAAACACCTCTTCAACAATGATATGAGTTCTAATGGGGTGAACATCTGAAAACCCATCATCATTATAATCAAAGAATTCACCTTTCATCTGGTCTATACATTGAGAAAACTCTATTGGGGAAAGATGACACAAGTTACGAATGACATCCACAGAAATATTACCCTGCAAGACATTTGACACAGCTACATACTGAAGGAGGAAGGCATTATCTTTATCCAGACTGGCTATCTGTCCAGAAATTCTTGATCTAAGAGGAACACCTTGAGTTAGGAAATACACATATTCAAGCAATGTTTGAGGGTGTCCACAATCATTCCATGCCTCGTCAAATATATCAATACGACACAAGTTTCTTTCGCATAGATTATCAAAAATATCCCTTGCTTCAGACTCTGTTAAATCTACAGCAAGAGTAGAGTAATGAAGGTTTGTGTTTATCTTGTTGAAACATCTATTCCAATCATCTTGTCTGATTGTCACTATACATTTTACAAATGGAGTATCTTCTATTTCATTTACCACCTGAATCCATGAAGTGTCGTATGGCTGTACATCCAAATATACGAAAGCTTCGCTCTTCAAACCTTTAGAAATATCGTTGACGGTAGCAATAATCTGCGATATGTTATTCTGATTTACATACTTAATCTCATATCGTAAAGGGCAGCCACAAATCTTCAAAAAGCGATAAGCCAAACTGCTTTTTCCAGAACCAGAGACACCCGTTATGAAAACGAGACTATTGTCTTTCAGCTTATCATACAGCTGTTGCAACTTTTCTTCCCTTACTACATCATAATTCTTGGCAATATGAATTTCCTTTGCAGATACACCTTGATAATAAGATGTTTCAAAATTAGCATTTTCTTGATAATCAGACTGAAAAAGCGGAATCACCGTTAGTCCAAATTGAGTAAAGAATTCATTTTGGCGTACAGAAAGCTGAATAATCCGCCCAACCTGACAACATAAATCGTCATAGGTAGCAGACTTTCTATTTATCACAAGATAGCAAATCCACTGGATCAAATAATCCTTTACGATTAAAGGATCTATCGATGGGAAACGATTCTTTAATACAGATTCAACACAGTTTTCCAACTCAGCTTCCGATTTAGACTGCCACAGAATTTTGGAAGCCAGTTTCTTAGAAGAAGCATAGTCTAGATGAAGAGATCCCTCTTTTTTGAGTAGCTTTACAAGAGACGATGCCTTGGTCAATTTATCAGAAATCAACCCCCAGTCATTGCCATGCCCTACCGCCACAAACGAGATCTTAACCTCAGAATTAGCGTCTAAACTATCCTTGCCACGAGAAAACAAAGAAGTGGACTTTGCCTTGGAAAACAGATCTGCATACCCGATTGCCCCAGAATAACATTTCACCTGTACGGTCTCAATAATTTTGCCACACAAATATATGTCTAAATCTTCTCTTCCTTCAGGCATGAACACCTCTTTAGAATCAGCCGACTCCAACATCCTATACAACGTATAGAGATATTGGACGTGATAACCATATAATGTTGAAGCTACTGACATAACTATAACCCTTTTTAATCAGATTCGTTTGTATTCAATTATATTCCAGATAATAGGAATTTGTGTTCCTATCCATTTTATGATGCCATCAGCATTGTTGATTAAGTATGGTAACACTACAATAAGGGCAATGTTCCATACATATTTCAAGACCTTGACTCCATACAATTTGTCCAGTTTCTCAACATTATCAAAAGCCTTTTCATCATTCTGCAAGAGCAACTTTTCTCTTTCAACCTTTTTGGCTCTATAAAAAACTTTCAGAGATGATATATACAGTTTTGCGCTCCATCTGGCATGGTTTACCCTCATTATAAACAACAGAGATACAATAAACCAAACCCACCCATTGGCAAACTTAAAACAGAGACACAAGACTATGAGAATCAGGCCTTCATTATAAACGAACGTCTTAAAAAGAAAGTTGTGAATCTTGGCAAGTCCACCATTGTGGTCAGGGTTATATAAATCGATTTTTAGCTTTTGCTGCTTTAATGCCTCAAAAACAGGAAAATACAAAACAGTCATGTTATATACATAAAGCAGCGATGCCACCATCATCACCCCGCTTAGCATAAATGCAAAAGAACATATATGGAAAGAAGAGTTAGAGAAGTAGTTATATACGACTAACGAACTGATTCCTATCAAGCCGCCCAAAACAGAACACTTATAAGAATCTGCTTTTAGGTTTCTGTCCTTTACATATTTTATCTGACTTAGCATATTGATATTGCCGTCAACATTTTCGAACAAGCTCAAATTGTAAGCTCTACGAGCAAAGTAATTGTAAAATGAAGCCAATCTAATTCCGCTCCAAAGAACCAACATCAACAACAAGAGATAAGGCAATACCTGTTTATACAAACAAACCGTTTCTTGATATGTCATTCCAAAGAACTCTCCTGTCCAGGGCTGTGCAAGACGCAGCAACAGATAAGACAATAAAACGCAGAATATAAAGATTAGGGAAGGAACGACCGATATCAATTCTTGCTTAGAAAGCAAGTAAAATTCAACCGGTTTAATCTTCACATCATCTACATTTTGTACATTCACAATCCTCTTGAACGTTGCAATATTTTCATTGGCAGGAATATCGAAATCTTTAATAACTCGAGAACATCGTTCCTTGTCATGCTTGTCAAAACAACGCAAAGCAAGCAAGAACACATGTTCGAGCGGAAAATGTTCGTACCGAATCATAGGATAATCAAAAGCATGATGAACGACATAGTCTCTAAAAGCCAATACTTTCTGCTTCCTGGAACCTTTTCCTTCATATACCGCAATAACATTATTACTAATTTCCCGACATTTATCATTGGTCAAATAAAAGTCATAATGCTCCTTGCACATATAGTTTCTATATATGCTATGGTTGCACCCGGGAATGTTGCAATGTTCTTTGTTGTATTTCATATATGTGTTAATGCAAATAGACTATTTTTTCAATGCTTTTTCCAAATAAGATGTACTATCTTTACGAAGCATTTCTATATGCTTTTGAACATAATTGGCATCATAGAAAGAGAAGAAAGGTAATTTGTCTCCTTCATAAACAATTCTACCCATCAAATTAACAGAATTGAGCAATGAAGTTATACGCGCATTACTACCTCTTTTTGAATTCAATACCGTATAAAAGGGTGTGCAAAAATTTACAGAAAAGGCTGTTCCATGAAAAGAATTAGTAACGACACAAGATGCATTCTTAATAAGCCACAAGAACTCTGCAGGACCTGCATCCTTGATTACTCTCATACCCTTTGGGGCATTTACTGCATATGCTCGTTTTGCCAAATAATAAACAGGACAATTCATTTCCTCACTTATTTTTTTAGCCAAAGAAGGCAACATATCTGATGGCAACAGTTGATATACCAATATGTATCGGGATGGCATATGTGGATATGCAAGCATGATGTTTCCCCATTGCTCCTTATTCAAGAGCAGAGTTGGATCCAATACACAAGTAGCATCCCTTCCTGTAAGAGCCTTCACCAAACATACTCCTGTTTGTTCACGAACACTCAGGCTATCAATATTTGACAGCAGCTTTTTATATTTTTCATATAAAGAAGCGGGAATGTTACTAACCCCAAAACTAGAAGCATAAGAAATCTTTTTAGCTTCTTTAGGTGCAAAAGTTAAGAAATAAGGTTCAATACTTGACGATGCCGATGGATTCCACACTTGGTCACTCCCCACTACATATACATCATAATCCATTTTGGTCTGATACAACTCAGGCATAGATAGATACCTCTTACTCATTCTGGTATTTATCTTATGGAAATCCTCAAATCGTCGAATTCGTCTTTTAACAGTTGGATATAACAATGGTAATATTTTAGCCACTATTCTGTTTACCAAACGATATTTCACCCAATACATCAACCTCCCCTTTACATTCATGGAAACAAAAGGGGCAGAGATTCTTGTATCTTTAAAATTCCAATTTTTATAATAGCAATAGTCAATAATTTCAGTCTCATATCCCATGCCTTGCAACACTTTTATGGTTGCGGTAGCTTGGAGTTCTGCACCATAATTATTAACTTTTTCTATCGTTATTACACCAATCTTCATAATACGTCCTTATATTTCTTCATCACGATTTTTTTCATTCTCTTAGCATACCACTTAGTCATCAACTTGTAAGGAGCCCATAAGAATATCCATGGATATTTACGAGTTAGAATTGCAAGCCTGACTTTCTCTGGTAATACTTTCCTAAAGAAATTAGGAAATAAGACCAAAGGATGATATTGAACAAACTTGTATCCATTATAAAGATTGGAATTGCTGTTTATAGCTTGCTGCAAAGATGCAGGATAAGTTTCAATACCATCAGCTGATTCCACAAGCAAGTTTCCATGCTGATTATTAGTTATAATAAGATTTACCCCCAACTGATATTCTTCCTCCTTTTTCGCTCCACCCCAAAAATCAGCAAGTGTAATATCAGCAACACGCTCTATAGAGGAAAACATACAGTTACTACAACTTTTCCTATCAAGCAACCATGTAGAGAATATCTGATAAAAGACATCATCCTCTCGTTTCATTGTTTTCTTCTCATCCCCATCCCAATAAGTACAACATTGCGAAACATAATAAGCCTGTCCATGCTCCTTGTTCCTAAAAGAATAGAGTTTATCAAAATGATGAACCTTCTTCGCTATATCCAAAGCTTCTTGACTTGCTATTCCATGACAAACCAACTCTACAGTCCATAAGTGCTCAGTGTTTCTTTTCTTACCCAAGAAGCCATGAAGTCCTGCAACTTGACAAGGAGTACCAGAAAATAGTACATCATGCTGATCTCTTAAGCACTGAGCAACCTGATGATAGATTCCATCCGTATTACTTTGAATATACTTGCTATTCATCAAAAGAGGAACATCCTCTAACCTTTCAATCATAATATGTCTGACATGGTCATTATCTAAAGTAGCTCCAAAAACAACTGGACTTTTCATCTGATGGAAAAAACTTTGAGCAATACCACCAAAGGCACCTCCACTGGCACCATGATATCGCGTTTTCTCATCAGATGCCCATCCGCCATAAGCCTGCATATCACTCAACTTGTTTTTGGATATTGGCGACACTACTGGACATACCTTTTCACACAGTTTGCACTCTACACACATGTCAGTATTCACCTTAGGGAATGGCATGCCATTTTTAAGAACCACTAAGATAGCCCCATGTCTGCATGCATCTTTGCAAGCAAGACAACCAGTACAATATTTATCTTTTGCTAATTTCGGCATAATATTTCTTTATATTTATCACCTATTTCGCTATTAATTTGCTTTATATTAAAACATGTATTTACCAATTTATCAGCCTCATTAACCATAGAGGTTCTCAAGCACTCATTTCCCATCAGTTGCTCTAAATCATTTGCCAAAGCATCGATATTGTAAGTATCAAAAATCAGGCAGTCCTTTCCGTGATGCAACACATGTTCTATACCTCCTACAGGAGTAGTAATCACAGGTATGCCATAAGCCAAAGCATCAAGGACACCCATAGGAAATCCTTCGCCCCAACTCGGCAGACAATAAATAGAAGCACGCTGGAAAGTTTCTGTTTTCTGATTTCCGCTCACCCATCCCAAGAATTCTACCCGTTGTTTCGGAATACCCAACTCTTCTCTCAGTTGTTTTGCTTTATCTATCTCACCATTACCAGCAAACACAAGTTTCCAGTCAGGAAACTTATCTGTTACCTTAGCAAAAGCTTCCAACAAACGGTTGTATCCCTTTCTGTCTGACAAAATACCTGCATATAAGATTTCTTTCTTACGCATGGAGAAATTACGCTTCACTTGTGGACAAGGATTATACACCACGCTCATATCAAAATGATTATTAGGGAAAGCCTGATTTATCCATGTAACCCATTGAGGAGACAACACCAACAATTTATCAGAGCATTCAAACAATTGTTTTATCTTACCGGAAAATTCAGAATCAAACAAATGTTTCTCTGTTGCAGGATGAAAATGAACAATTATTCTCTTGTGAAAACATTTGGCAATCTTAGCAAAAATCCATTTCCTATCAACAGAAGTTCTCAACCCCACATGTATATGCACTATATCATACCACGGCAGCAACACCATGTATTCAATAAGCGCGGTAACAAGATACCATAGTTTTCTCCATGCTGGTCCATCCCGATGCGTCTGGATCCACCGACAATGATATTTTTTCCATTGCTCACCAGTCTCATGAGCTTTCACAACCGAAGTAATACCACCACGAGTCTTTCTACTCGTGGCTACAACTAAAACTCTTGGTCTCATAGGCTTTAATCTGCAACAACTGTTATAGAATTAGCGAGCCTTTTCTCCTCATCAATTTCTGTGGTATAATATCTTTGATTCATACCATTGAGAAGTTCCGTCAATTCTTTCTCGGTATTTATTTTGAATTTCTGGGTACTTTCATCAAATAAAGTCGGACAATACTTACCTAAATACGATGGTAACTTTTGCTTTCTTTCATCTGAAAAAGAATTATATTTTGCCAATGCTTCCTTTATTTTTCTTCTGTTAGGAATCTTTACTTTATTTACTCCAAAATCAACTCCTAATTCGACCATATCCATATCAAAAAGCGTCTGAACCTCTTCATCTGTCGCCTCATTGTACAATTCATTGATACCTTCAAATATAGACGTGATACAACTCAAATTTCTGAAATATAACTTATCTTCAGCTTTAACATAATAACAATCTGGTAAATTTTTAAGTACCAATATGTTCTCATTATCGACCAAACTTGCTTGATCGGTGTTTGCAACACCTGCTATATCAATATCAATAGGGCCAAAAGAAATATACTTTTGCTTGGATAACAAAAGCGACGATGTGACATTCTGAAAAATATAAATCACATTTCCACCTTTATCTTCTTGAACAGAAATTACATACGCAATTTTTCTATAAAGTTGTTTTGCCAAATTAGAGTAAACTGTAGCATCAAAGTCATTATTCAAAAGTTCAATACTGTAGGATTTCGTACTAAAATCATTAACAACAAACCATTCCTCATCATGCAACTTATAATCGTCATCATAAACTCTTGCATTACTAAAATCAGGTATGTTGTCAAAAACAGTCTTTCCTGACAAAACCATAGAGAAGCCAGCACCTCTACCTCTTATTTTTGCTAACAAATAATCCATATATCAATTGTCGTTTAAATCTATATAACTAAAATCATTTATTTTTCTTAGATTTAAGAAATCTTTCTTATGTCCTAATTGGAAAACACACTTACTCACTACCAATATCTTCGAGCCGCTTTTCATCTCAACATAATAAAAACGATACTTAAAGATATAGAAGAGAGGATTATATAAATACATTTCTGAACACAAACAAAAGATACCTAATGCTACATACACAAAAAATAAAGATGTCCAATTGTTAATACTCAATCCCAAGAACACGTATGCAAAAAATGTAGGAAGGAAGCTTTCACTTGCAGGATATATTTTGTCAATATTCTCTGACTTAACATCAATACTATCTTTTAGTGATGGAACCCACAACAACATAAATTTACTTGTAACCAAGACAATCAAAAGATAAACAGTATATGAAATCCAATTGGGCAAATCTGGTAATGGTACTTGGTCACTTACGATTCTCAAGTCTTTTAATATTATGCCAATAGTTATAGAATGATTAAGAAGGTAAATGAATATGAGCAAAAGATACGATTGTAATATAAAAACAAGCCTGAATAATTCCATATCTATTCCTTCTTATGCATCTCTCCTTCTAATTTTTCTATTCTTTCTTTAACTTTTTGTATATATCCCGGCATATCGCTATCTACAAAATTGATAAAATCCTCAAATTGGAACTGGTTACCATCATAGACTGTAGCCGAAACATAAGGGTTTGCTGTCAATGTCTTCTTTAAATATTCTGCATGAGAATACATATTGTGCTTAGCATACTCCCTATCTTTCTTTATCCGTGAATAATTTGACTTGTCTCTTTCCTCTAGGTACATTTCATAATGTCCCTCTAATACGGGGAGAGTTCTTTTTAAAATTTCTAATTCAGATAACTCTATCATATTCTTAATATATTTAAAATTCTTTCATGTTTCTCTATTGCTGCAGGTGTAAATCTCATCTTTAGCAATTTAGCAGGAACACCACCAATGATGCTGTAAGGAGGAAAAGATTTGGTAACTACAGCACCTGCGGCAATAACAGAGCCTCTCCCAATGGTTACTCCTTTTAATATTGTCACGTTTGCTCCAGTCCATACATCATCCTCAATGACTACAGGCGCATCATTTTCAGGCAACTTTTCTGTAGAATCCATGATGTATTTTCCAATAACATCAATACGATGATCACCAGTGATAATGGTGGGATGAGGACCAAAAATCACCTTCTTTCCTATTGTAAGAGGTGCTTCCGTACAATAAAATGTAGCTCCCTTGGGAATGCTTGTATAATCACCAACAGTCATGTTCCACAAGCCCTTAAAGTCGGAGCAAGAAGGGCGTAGATAAACATGCTTGCCACATTTCTTCATGGCACCTTTATAAATAAAAGACAGGACTTTATCGTAAGCCCAAGGAATGAGGAGGCTTAATTTTACCCCCCCTGAATAGAATTTATTCATTTTCATAAAAATATCTCAATACAGTTTAAATATAATTTTCCACTCATAATCCCCTTCTCTAAATGTTTTCGAGAACCATCTTGCAAGACATCTTAAAATATATGCTACTATTAAGATAATAACAAACATTATGAAAAGATTAAAAGGAAACAGGTCGTTGTATCTATCCGTAAATAGAACACTTTGAACAAGATACACTTCTAGACACAATCCTGAGATAGTCTTCATTACAGGACCAATCCATTTTGACTGATACAATGTTTTCAGCTGGTCATAATTGCACATCTTATAAAAATAGAACGTTACTCCCATGAGAGGTGCCAAAGAAACGAGCTGTAAATCATGAATCAAAGGAACCTTTCTTCCAAGAAGCAGAATGCAATAAAACAAGACAACACACCCGATCAAGAGTAAAGAATCTTTCAAGAAAGAAACCTTACCAATGCACTTATGCACACCCATAATCGCTCCAAGCAACATGAATGAGAAATAATGGCACCACTTAAAATAAGTGGCTCCATACATATTATAACCAACAGGTCTGTCTATAACAATATACCACACTAATGAGACCAACAACGATATGCCTAATACAATCTTAAGATGATTAAAAGCAATCTTGCGAATAAGATGCAGAATGACATAATAAATCATGATGCATGTTACAAACCATCCTTCACCATTTACAATTGTGTTGATCATATCAGAGTGTCGATTAAAAAATGCAGAGGACAACAACGTCCACATTATAACCGTGGGGTATATACGGTTGATGCGCCGCTTGTAATAATTATCAAATCGTCTTTCCATACCCAAGAACAAGGTATATCCTGAGCAAAAGAAGAACAACACATCACCTATTGCCCCCCCAGTTGCCAACATGCTATACTTGCCATATAGCAACTCCATGTGAGAGTTGGTTATAAGAAGGACAGCAAAGAACTTTAAGATATCAATGCTGATATCACGCTTATTAATCATAAAATTATTTTCTTTCAACCTCTTTCAATTCCTCCGGTGTATCAATCTCATAAATACCATCAATCTCCCTTACACGAATGTCCAACGTCGGGTAAATATCAAGAACCATGTTGTCCCAATAAAGATTGGAATAATCCTTAGTTGCATACACATCCTCCATGTGAGAAATAATCTTCTGGCAATCCTCCTTTTTCCAATATGAAATGCCGCTCATCAGGAAGCCGTCGCCAGCACCGATGTTGATTTTCACAAGGCGGTTGCTTTCATCCACTTCCAACCCCCATTCATTGTCATATTTCTTTCTTCGCGCGAAATATGTTGATTGGGGAACGTCTGAAAGGAGAACGTTTTTGTCCATAAACACATCACCCTCCAAGACGTAGGTATCATGGAAACGTTCTTTCACAATATAGAGAGAATTGATGTTGTTGCAAGTGTCGTATCTGTCATTAAAGACAATGTCAACACCATACTTGTCTTTCAGAAAATCCAAAGCCTCTGCTTTATAACCTGAAATCAGAGTGATGTCATCAATTCCCTTTTCTTTCAAGAACTGGACCTGTCGTTCCACCATCGGAACACCATTCACCGCCACCAGACATTTCGGGCGGTCGTTTGTCAAAGGACGCAGGCGTGTTCCCATGCCTGCTGCCAATATAATTGCATTCATTTTCTGATTATTTTTTCTTACGCGAAACCAAAGTTGCTACAGCCACACCCGTAACGACCAAGATAGAACCTACAATGATGTTGACAGATAACGTGCTGCCAACGATGATGAAGGTAAACACCACAGCCCAGAACGAATAGGTTACATTCAGGCAGAGAGCCTTTGCGGCACCTATCAGGTCAATGGCAGTGTACCAGCAGAAGAATGAGATCATACCTATCAAGGCAGTAAAGAACAGAGTCATCCAGCAAGCTGTATCGGAGAAAACAGCACATGTACCTGTCAGCAGATTGTCATATCCACCAACCATGATTGGTGCAACCAATAAAATATAGACGATGCCTGATGTCAGCTCACGAATAAGCAACGCCATCTGAGGATCCACATTGCCCGCCTTCATGCCATAGCCGCAGACCACACCTTCTGTTGCCCATCCAATGGCAGCGATGGCCGCCAACATAATGCCCCCGACAATGTTGACATCGGTATCACCTGCAGGTGTATAACCAATGTAGATAATGCCCAAGATGCATATCAGCAATCCGAGCCACCCGCGAAGACGCACTTTCTCTTTAAGTATAACCATCGCCATAGCCGAACCTAAAAGAGGGTAACAAGCCGTCACCGTAGCGGTCAAGGCAGCACCACCCTTGGCAATTGCCAACATATAGAACGTCATGGCGAGAGGGCCGCCAAACAAAGCGCCCAAAGCACAGAACAATCCGTCTTTTGATTTAAATGCTGGCCACAGTTCTTTCAGGCGGCCTTTACATCCCATGATTATCAGCATCCATAAAGCTGCAAAGGCATCATGGAGCATGCTACATATAAATGTTCCGCCAATAAGAAGGACGGGATTCTCAACAAAAGGAGCCATTGCCATAGCCACACCAATCAAAACGGTGTCCAGGCCCCATGTCATACCAGAGAGTACACCCGTAGTATAACCTTTGCGCATCAACGCAGACGTGTTTGCTTTCATTATAAGTCTATTTTCTTTAAGTTTTCTATTGCACGATTGTATCTGTCTCTTCCGTATGTACCAAAGTCGTCACCTTGTGCTTCCTTGATAACCGTCCATACAGCCCAAAGATAATCCATAAGAATCTGATATACGAAGATCTTCCTTCTCGCATTTTCAGGTTCCTTGCCATTGAAATAATGGTTTAGGAAATAGTCTTGGCTCTCGTTTGTAAAATTGTTTTCAAGGAACAAAGCGGCAATGTCCCACATAGGGTCATTCATGCCAGAATATTCCCAATCAATAAGATAAATGGTACCATCCTCCGCTTTAAGGAAATTCTCTGCCACCAAGTCGTTATGACAAGGCTTAACCGACACGCCGAGTTGGTTAAGGTAATCTTCAAGTTTGAAGACCTTCTCCCTTACTGGCTCATAGCCGTCATACATGGTGCCGTGACATTGCTCCAACAGGTGTTCATAGTTCAGAATCTCGTTAAAGACATTAAACTCGTTGCCGAAGCGCACATGAGAATGATGCAACGTGTGGAAGATGTCAGCAATCTTCTTCATGTTTGAAGGTCGCTGTATTGTCGCTCCGTTCAGCGTCTCTGCATTCTTTACATAATCAGCCAGTTTGATGCCGTTCTTGGCATTGAAATATCTCACAGGAGGATTAATGCCCATCTTACATGCTTGCATAGAGTTTTGTTCCTCGTTGCTACGCACCACCATGCCTTCAGAACCATTGCCAGGCACACGAAGCACATACTCCTGTTTTCCTTTTGTCACCTTGAAGTTCTTGTTAGACATGCCACCGATCTGTGTTATCCTAACCTCATCTTCAATCTGCTCATTCGGGAATATTGCATTCAAGTATGAAATCAAGTTCTCATAGTCAAACGGATCCTCTTTGCGCCGCAGCCTGGGGTAGATATAGTTGCACAACTTTGTAAAATCCTCCTCACAGTCAACATCTCCCCATATAAGGTTTGTGAAACGTATGTAAGGACGGTCAAGCACATCGGTTGAATCAAGCAACAGATATTCATAGTTGAGGTAAGGGTTATTGCTGCACTTCCATCTCTGCATCATTCTGTCAAATGTATGTTTGGCTATTTTTACAATACCCAACAGCTCACCCTCAAAATTGCATATCTGATGACGGTCCTTGCTTACCTTTGTGATATATCCCTTCTTGGTTTCTACAAAGGCTTCGTCTCCGTTGCCCGATTCTTCTGTTATGGCAAAACAGTTTTCATTGTCAGTCTCTGACAAGGCTTTCAGAACCTTATATTCATAGAAGGTATCTCCTTCAACTAACAAAAAATCATCTTGAATATAAGGAGCGGCACATGCCAAAGATCCCATGGACGAAGTAAACTTATAGTCAGGATTCAAGACGAGATGAACATGATCAGAAGCGTATTTCTGGTATAATTGAGCTTGCCCCCCCACTATGAGATAGATGTCAGAAAAATCAAGAGCTGTCAATGCCTCAATGGTTCTGTCCATAAGGCAGATGTCCTCATGATAAGCTTTCAACGGATAAGGGACAGAGGTGCCCTTGTCTTGTCTTGCAGATAAAATTACGGCTGTTTTCATTGGATTCCAAAATAAAGAGACATTGTAAAAAACGACTTGTTCTTGTATGGATTCAAGATGTAGCTGGCACTTACAGGAAGCTTATAGTTACCAAATTTAAATGCTGTACTATACTTGGCATTAATGTTTACCACATTGAAGCCGCTCTCACAACCAGTATAGAAACCCTTGTTCAGGTTAGCTCCCACACACACAGCCATACTGTTGTTGTCATTAAACGAATGGGTATAACCCACTTCTGCATAAGAAGAATACATCTGTTTGCCATCAGCATTTTTGTCTGCACCGAAGATGTAGGCAGAGAGAGTTACCCACAAAGGAATTTTAGATCCTGTCCATGTGGCATACGCCTCCACCCAGTGGCCAGTGCTTCGATTGCTCAACTTAAAATAGCCATCTTTCTCACCTACAGCAGAAGGATAGTAATAGTCGGATACACCCACCGTAAACTCGCTTGCGGTATAAGAAACACCCAAGTCGACCTCTTGATGACTACCATTAAAAGCGTAAGCTCCCATAGCAAAGGCATTGAAGCCTTTATAGCCATAGCCTATCATTGGGAACACCGTTGGGGCGGTACCATATTCTATGCCACGCCACATATACTTGGTGCTTAACTCCAAAGAAGCAGAGAAAGGAGATTTCGCCTTTATACTGTCATTTGCAGATATTATATGTGATGCTCCCAAAAGCAATACAAATAATAAATTAAATCGTTTTTTACTTTTCATGTTTATATTTTATTATTTTTGCAGGAACACCTCCTACAACGACATTATCTGGTATATCTTTAGTAACAACAGCATTGGCACCAATTGTCACATTATTTCCAATATGCACTTCACCAAAAATTTTTGCGCCAAGCCCAATGTAACAATCATCACCTATTGTAACCCAAGAATTATCTCCTTCTAAATGTTTATTACCAATAACTAATCCGGGCAGTATCGTGCAATTTTTTCCTATTCTGCAATTTTTCTTTATATGCACTAATGCTCCCAAATGCATCAGTCTAAAACCAGGTCCAAGCACATTTGGTTTTATATCAACTTTTAATTCATAGCACATTCTCTTGTATTTTACAAAATACCACAAATATCTAAACTTATGCCCCATGTTAAGATGATATTCAACATGTCTTAGAGTATTTAAGTATTTATAAAAATAAGCCCACTCGTTTTTTACAATCCAATCTTTGATTGTTGGTTTATGATCATTAAATCTTTTTAAATCTTCTGCAAGATAATATTTTAAATCTTCTTTTGAGCGTATCATAGTGTTTTAAAAAAATCAAATAATTTCGTTCCCATTGTTTTATAGTTGAATTCTTTTTTACCAATATAATATCCCCTAAAGCCAATATCATTTAGAATTGCCTTATGAGACAAGCACCACAAAAAAGCTTGTTCAAACCCATCTTTTGAAAACTCAGGAGCAATAATAACATCCTTATTTTTATGAAAATAATTTGGAATTTCACCAACCCAATTGGTTATAATCGGGGATTTAGAAGATGTATATTCTGCTATTTTTTGAGAAAACCTCGCATGATCTTGTTCGCTATCGGGATCTAAAGGAATGATTAATGCTATTGCTTTAGAATAAAGCTCAAGCAATTTCTTATATGGAAGTTTCCTTTTTATTAGGATATCATTTTCCATTTCCTTTTCAATTATATAATCAGCAATAGCCTTTACTTGGTTATCATCACCAGCTAATACTAACACCAATTTATCATCAAATTGTGCATGTTTCTTTGTTATAGCATAAGCATCTATTATAAAATATATGACTCTAGTATATGCTGCATAGACACAATATAAGAAAAAAGATTTTTCTTCAGCACACCTTTGCTCTGCCTCTAAATTATCAGATTCATCAAAATCAGCCAAAACAGGAACCTTGATATATGGCTTATTAAAATGCCTTATTTTGTTAATTATGTATTCACTTATTGGCAATATTCCATCAACCATATAGCCAAATGTTTTTGAATATAACCACATGCTGCACCTACGTAACCATTTAACATTCTTAAGCGTGGGTCCCCACTCATGAGCAATTACAGTTATTCGATAGCCAAGAATTCTTCCCAACAAGACATAAAGCAAAAACAGATGATAATAGGGAAATTCTAATACCAAAACACCTTCTCCATTACCCTTTTCTTCCTTGAGGACCTTGTATAATGGAATAATATTAATCAACCAGCTGATAAACAGCTTACCTTTTTTCCTAAAAGTTATAACCTTACCAAACTCTTTTCTTAAAATCTCCTTTGATTGAGGAATGTTTTGTCCATCAACCGAATTTATGATTGTACAATTACACCCTTGCTCAAACAAGCCCCTTGCAATCAACTCAGTTTTAGTATTGGCTGCTGAATAATTGTATCCATATCCTTGTGTACAGCCCAAAAAAAAGACATTCATTATTGTAAAATTCTTTTTAAAGTTTTTTTCATTTGACGGTTGCTCATTTCTCTATAAATAGGATTTAAACAGAGAGCAATAGCAATATACAATATCATAAAATCCAAACTTGGAGTAAACATGTTATGCGATATCCAACTGATAATCCAAAATATTGCTATATACAAACATAAGACAGATAACAAGTTATTTTTTGTTTTTGATAAAGTATCTATTCCTATGACATAATACAACAAGAAAAACATAAAACATCCGAACAAACCCGTCCACGTTAGCATATTAACAATAAAGACTTCAGAAGCTCTCTGAGCAACACCTTGCACCTCCAAACCTTCTCCTTCTCTTTGAGTAACCCAATACGAGTCGTATCCATAATATGGAGTTCTACCTAACAACAAATAATTATTAGACACTGCTGAAATGTAAGCCTCTTCAAAAAGAAAGGAACGTGTATCATCTGTCATTCTACCTGCAGAACTAGACTCTATATCATCATGAACATAACTATCCATATCTAACACATTAAATCCTGAATACAAGAACAATGACAGAAAGAAAACAGGAAGAAGCATTAGAGTATGAAAAGAAACTTTAAAAAACTTTCTATCAAATCTCAAACATAGTTTTACAACAACATACAATAATATAGTCAATAAATAGCTAAAAAAATCAATACGCTGTTGCATACCATTATAAGCAACAAAAACAAGAAGGCCAACAATAACTATTTTTCGTATCTTACTAAAACAAGGAAGAAAAATCAAAAATAACAGACAGAACTGTAACATAATAATATGTTGACTTGTTTCGACTTTCCAAAAAGTCAAACAAAATACTGCAGGTATGATTTTCCACCACAACTGTATCACCTTTCGTATAAGATTTTGCTCATATATAAATATGAAAATACTTCCAAAAGCAAGAAATGCAGTACAAATATTCAACTTAAAAAACGGATATAATCCGCTAGGTACAAAGATATTCTTTATAAAGCCAAGTAGCACATAAGCAATTAATACTTTATATGCAAAGCTCAAGTAATGATATTCTTTGTTAATAACCTTATAGTTAGCTATGTAGAACCAAAGGGCTGTTACAGCTATCATTATATAAACAATATAATCATAAGCTTGGGGAATTTTACCCAAAGCATAAGCTTTAACCACAGGGCTTAAAGTCATCAAGATTATTTGCCAAGGGAAATATTTAATCAATATTTTTTGCATTATATATTAATTGTTAACGGTTAGAAATTATGCTAGAATAGACATCACACAAAGAAGATTGGATGTTTTTTTCATTGTGTCTCACAACAGCCACATCATGAGCCTGCTTTCCAAATTCCATCATCTTAGAAGTGTTGTTAAATAATCGAACAATACTGTAAGCAGTCATCCATGGTTCATTTGCTGGAACCAGAACACCGGTTTTATCATTCTCTATTAAAGAAGGTATTCCACCAACATTTGTTGTAATAATTGGCACACCCAAACACATAGCCTCACACACTGCATTTGGACTATTATCAATGTATGCCAAATGTACATATAAATCACAATCTAAAAGTTCTTTAGCAACTTGCATTTCATCAAGAGTACCGAGACATGTGATTTGACAAGTGTCGGAATCAATATTCCATTTTCTTTGATGACGCTCCAATTGCTCACGCGTTGCACCATAAATTCTCCACTCAAAATCGATATCTGTCCATTTCAATAAAAGCTTAGCTGTTTTCAAGACGACATCCATTCCTTTTAATGGACTAGGGCCAGGACTAAGCAAGACAAATTTCTTTCTATCTACATGAGGTTGCCATTGTCTTGTACAATGAGAAAACTGAGGGCGCAAGGCCTCCCAACATTTATAATAGACAGAATGAGGAGCATAAAGCCTTGTTATAGCATTGTCCCATTCTGTTCGTCCCATGAAATATTTGCAACCATGTAAGATTCGTTCTTCACGTGTGGCACGTTCTTCACTTCGTTTTTTCCATAATGAATGTTTCCTTTTCCATAATATATTCCAAAATGGAATAGCATCATGTTCTTCTTGCCAAGAATATCCTGGAGGAAACATGGCATTCTCATAGGGTGGCATACAACCTTGCATATGTATTACAACAGGAATAGAAGTATGCTCCTGAACTAAGCCAAAACACCATTCTGACCCAAATACATGAATCACGTCAGGCTTGAAGTCGTCTATAACTTTCAAGCAACGTGGTATCAACAATTTTTCTTCTATGTCAACATGATATTCCCTTCTTTTAATATCCTTTTTATGTTTAAAGACATTCATCGGATAATAGGTTACACCTTTTTTTTTTACTGAAAAAAGATCATCTTTATGCTCAAAAGCTATACCTAGTTCTATATCATCACATTTTCGGATTATACGTTCCAAAGAAGCAATCCATCCTAATCCCTGATTTGTACCATTTGAAGAGTACAAAGAAGGACTAACAGAAAACCATAAGACTTTCATTTCCTAAACTTTAATAAAAAATTGGTTAATAAATAAATAATCTTTCCGATTTTTGAATTTGGATCTACTTTTTTTGCCAATGCATCCCATTCGTTCAATCCATAAGCCATAGAATGACAATCTCGGAGAATTCGGGAACCATAATATTTCTCTATTGCTTGTTCTCGTTCTTTAAATGCCTTTTCTGCATCACGACTAATCCCACCATCCATATAATTGGAGACAAAAAATGGTAATGGTCGATAAGTCGCATTATTCTTCAAAAATGCAATCATAAAAAATAACCAATCTGACACAATACGAAAATCAGTGTCATACATCAATCGTTTCATCATATCTGTCCTTATGAAAGAAGATTGGTGACTTAAAGAATGCCTATAAAACCATCTTAAACAAAAAGCACTTTCTTCAGATGGTTTCCATTCCCTTATCTCGTTTTCCATATGTTCTGCGGAAATTCCTGTTAACACATCTTCTTTAGGATTTGAATGAATAAATTTATCTATAACATTTTCATCATAAAAAGAATCTCCGGAGTTCATAAATATGCAATAGTCACCAGAAGCCTTACCAATACCTTTGTTCATGGCATCAAATGGACCTTGGTCCGACTCTGATATACATATATCAATGTATTTACTATACTTTTCAATAACATTAATACTTCCATCTTTTGAAGCCCCATCAACAACTATATACTCATAAGCTTTGCACTTTTGGGCAATTACACTTTTAATAGTTCTCTCTAACCCCGTTTTGTCATTATAGTTTACTGTAATGATACTTATTTTCATATTTCTTAGACTTATCAGAAAGTTGATCTGCTATATTTTTGGATAATTGTGAACATCATACATATCAATCCCTGAACTTCTTGCCCATGTACTTAATGGGCCACGACCCATATCATGATGCAATACCCCATTTTAAGAAAATTCTATTATTACATACTCAATATTAGAATATGCTTGATTTTAAACACGAAGAATAGCCTGTTCTATTATTTTCTCTGCTTTATATGAAACAGTTATAATGCTTACTAAAGGTCTATCTTCCATACTTCTCATTTTTTTCTTAATCCTACACCAACCATAAGTTTATGTATGACATTTTGCGCAAACCAGGTATAAAAACCTCTTTCTCCTTTCCAATACTTAATATAATAGTAATGCGAACGAGCTTCATAAATAAATTTATGACCTCGAACAGGAGTTCTCCAATTCTTGCCATACCAAAAGGCGACAAGTTTTTCTGGATTTTTAGGACACATACACTCAACACCTAAAAAAACAATTTTCTGATACTCTTTGAAATACTTTTTAGGAGTAGGAAGGTTGCACAATGCATGACAGTAGTATTTCCATATACCCATAGTCCAAGGTTTCAAGATATATACGTCAATATAACTATTATTGCTCATTCTAAAAGTATATGTGTCACCTTGCCAACATCTTATCAAATGCATGCCTTGTTCTTCCAAAAAAGGAAGATTGTTGTACAACAATTCTTCATCATCAATAAAGACATCGACATCTTCATCATTTTTTATCAATGACTTTTCTCTTATAGCTCCTAATAAAGTACCAAAAGCCAAATAAAAATCAAGCCCAATTGCAGAAAACGCTTTTTTTGTCGTATTTAACAACATGCGAGCATCTTCTATAGATATTGGCTCATTTGTGTCATTTGAAAGATTTTCTTCATTGAAGAAAAAAACATTACCTTGTATAATTAACTTTCTTTTCATATCTATTATTTCAATACTCTGTTAATTCTTATGTAATCGATTGAAAATGAGAGAGTTAATTAACGTAATATAACTAATAAAATTTG
>ENA-UEPW01000723-UEPW01000723.1-human-gut-metagenome-genome-assembly--contig:-NODE-723-length-20253-cov-4.201675_pt1 | contig 20253 bp, 20 predicted proteins | sample MGYA00242935_ERZ507936 | MGnify/ENA primary metagenome ERZ507936 (study PRJEB26167, sample SAMN06115469) | human gut metagenome | host: Homo sapiens | place: China:Chongqing | collected 2016-06-23... | reverse complement strand
ACATAAACAGGGCTAAATTCATCACCCTGGTTTCTTTTTGAATAAAAGAATACAAAAGACCCTTTCGGTTAAAATAAATCATATTCTATATAGATTTTCAGTTAAACTTTATCGCCGAAACCAAATACCGGACGATAGATTAATTATTTTTTTCGACAGACGAATGCAACCCACATACACCTATCCTCTTTTTTCACAATAACATCATTTGTCTATTCCCATAAGCAATCTGTTTTTAAATTTAAACATTTATTTTCGAGGAGTTATATATACTTTATTTTTCTTTATCTCATACCTAATCGGAGCAATCAGACTCATCGCCTCCATCACCTCTTCGATGCTCTCCTGCCGGATTGTGAAATAAAGACGAGTGGAAGCGGCAAACTGCCTCGGGCATTCAATGTCCATATTATAGCGTCCCTCCATACTGATTAAGATATCAGCCAGACAGTCGTTGTCAAATACCAGGCGGTCTTTGATCCAATCGGTATATAAACCGGCTTTGGCTTCTTCGACAGAGGCGGTCTGATCCGACTTACGGTATCTAAACAGTTCATCCGGTTTCAAGTAAACCGGATCTTTCAAGGCTTTTCCCGATATCTTCACACTACCGTTCAGCAAAGCGGTCTTTACAAATTCACCGGAAGAATAGCTATCGAGATCGAAGCAGGTCCCCAAGACCTCTACATCTATCTCTCCCGCCTGTACGACAAAAGGCTTTTTCGCATCTTTCGCCACCTCGAAATATGCTTCTCCCTCCAAAGAGACCAACCGTCTGTCATCGGCAAATTGATTCGGATAAGTCAGTTTAGTTTCCGAATTCAGCCAAACCACCGATCCGTCAGGCAACGTGAACCGGCCTTTGCTTCCTTTTGCCGTAATCAGTTGGTTTTGCACGATGACATCAGGAGCGGAATGCTCCTTCCAACTGCCGATACCATAACCGATTCCCAGCAAAAGCAACAAGACGGCAGCAATCCGCGTCCAACGCAAAACCACCGATAATGTATTTCTCTTCGCAGGCAAGTTCCTCTCCATCCGTCCCTGCTCCAGCAAGATACGGTTTTTCAGTTTCCCCAAAGCGATATCGATCTCCAGCTCGTTTCCGGCAGCGACATTACAAGACAGCCACAGGTCACGAGTTGCAATAAAATCATCCCGATTATCATCCGATTGTTTCAGCCATCGAAGCAATAGCCTCTTCTCTTCCAGTTCAGCCGAGCCATCCAGATAACGGATTATGATTTCGTTGATATCGTGTGTTTCTTCTTTCATTACAGATTCATTTATTAGTAATACAAAAAAAGGTAGTTTTACCCTACCTCCATCCTACAAAGAATTAACGTTTCTTTTTATTCTCCGGCATGAAACTTTCGTTCCACCCTCTGGCTGTCTAAAGAGAAAGACAAGTGACAGCCAACACTAACAAAGGGAATAAGTCCCTTTGGATAAGATATTCTTTCAACCCAGAAAGAGCCTTGCTAATCTGCTTTTCAACCGCTTTGATACTAATATTCAGTTGTTCCGCAATCTCACGGTTCTTCAATCCATAGCTCCGGCTTAACATAAATATTTTATGGCATTGAGGGGGAAGCGTGTTTATATAAGACATGATTTCTTCTTCCAGTTCTTTCAATAACAAGCTCTGCTCGGAATTTTGCATATAAGAGGAAACGTACTGATCCAATATATCCGTCTCTCTCTCAGGTTTCAAAGGGTATACATCCTGTTGTTTCTTATCCAACGCATTCAGAGCATGCGTATATACGGCTTTGAAAAGATAAGACTTTACAGATTCATCCTCAAAACGGATACTTTCACGCCGCTTCCAAAGTTCATAAAAAACATCCTGAACAATATCTTCCGACAAATCCTTATCATTCACAAAACGGAAAGCATACGCCCGCAAAGGTTTGTAGAAACGCTTGAACAGTGTTTCCAAGGCTGCAAAATCCTGAACATATATCTCTCCTGACATGAATTTGTTGTTTTATAAAAAGCAAAAATACAGATATTTTTCATTTAATGCCGGCAGAAGGGGAATATTGATAACTATATAAGCAATATTGCCATTTACAATGCAACCATATTATCCCTATCTTTGTTTTAATAATAATAAAAGGAAACAACATGACACCGATTGAATTAACAAAAACGGAATTTATACAGCGAGTAGGAAACTTCGAAGAAAGCCCCAAAGATTGGAAATACGTAGGCGACAAACCTTGTATCGTAGACTTTCATGCTCCCTGGTGCGGCTATTGCAAACGTCTGGAGCCGATACTCGATGAGTTTGCAAAAGAATACGACGGAAAACTCTACATCTATAAAGTCAATGTAGACAACGAAGAAGAACTGGAAGCTGCTTTCAAGATCCGGACGATCCCGACTTTGCTCCTCTGCCGCATGGACGGGAATAAAGAAATGATGCTCGGCACGATGGGTAAACCGGAACTTCGCAAAGTGATCGAAGGCATCTTATAATGTCTCTATCAAATATTAGAATACAGAAGGTATGAATCAGGAAAGCCAAGCGCTAATTCTGATTCATGCCTTCTACTTTTATACGGATCGAGCCTGGAGTCCGTTGGAAGCAGGAACAAAACAGATTCAGATCATTCGTCTTTTGCATGAACTCCTGTAATATCCGGCATTCCTCATCCGACCATGTTTCATAATGACGGGGATATTGTTTACGAACTCTCATTATCGACTCGGATACATCCGTTTTCTTGATACCCAATTGCCGGATACGCTCTTTGAAACCGGCCAGATCTTCATCCGTACAGTTGTTTACCGGATCGGCATCAAAGAAACCCAGACAAATCTTATTCCCGACCTGTTCCTGTTTCGGTACAGAGACAGGAATAGGTTCGAAAAGAACGGATTCCGGTTCTATTGCATCTAACTCCTTCCTTAAGTTTGAAATATGCTTCGCTGCTTCTGGAGAAATCAGTTTCACGGAACATTCATGACGGGAATAACTCCCATTTCTACGTGCAGAAAGCCAGTTAAAGGAACCTTCCACCAATACCGAATCATCAATCGCAAGCGATTTATTATGAATGCCTTTCAACAGAATCAACTTAACACCGTTTTCGGTTAAAGCCTTCCGCCCGGCAACGGCCTCCTTCCGCAACACACCGGTTTGTTTGTCACAATCTAAGCGGAAATCCGAATACACCACGACTTCCACACCCCGCTCTACCGCTTCCCGCATCAGAGGAATAAGATTATCATGTTCAATCGCCTGGATCGATATAAAAGGAGATACGATCAGCAACCTTTTTGTCGCATCTTTAAAGGCTTGCCGCAACAAACCGGTGTGTTCCTTCAATGTCGATAAACGTTCGGCCGGCTGGTAGCGGCAAAGCGGTTCCTTTTGCCGATAGATGAAATTGCCGGACACTTCGTTCGCAGGATCGTCAAACAACCATTTTGCCAAGTTACCGACGGGCGTATTCCGTTCGGGATGGAATATATTCATATTCCCGAACACCAGAAAATGATACTGCGCACGCGAAACAGCTACGTTGAGCATATTGTACTTTCCACCTTGCTCCATAAAATAAGAAGCATCACCGGGAGAATTGACCGATGAAAAAATCACGACCGGACACTGCGCCCCCTGCAAAGAGTGAACAGTACCGATCGTCATACCGGCAAACGCTTCCGCCTCCGGCGACTGTTCCGCAAGGCTACGGATGATCTCTTCCTGCGCCTTAAATGGGGTGACTACAGCCACTATTTTACGGATCGGCTCCTTGTAAGCGCTTTCCAACTTATCTTTTTCCGTTTCCAGCCAAGAGACGATTGCTGCCGCTTCCGCTCTGTTCAAGACACTGCCCGTCGCCCCTTTTTCACTGACTCCGTTTACATGGACATACCCTTTAGGCGGCAAGTCTTTATACTTCACCTTGTTTCCTTTCTTCGGCAGCAAACGGCCGTGATACACATAGTCGTTACAATAAGCAATGATAGGATCGAGACAACGCCTGTGTTCGGTCAAGAAAGCGCCTCTTTCGCCGGCGACTTCGAAACTGCAACTCTTCCGCGCCATCTTCATGATGCTTCCGGACGAGGACAAGAAACCATTTTCATGCAGAAACGCATACCGATCATCGGACTCGGAGGATACTAAGCCAAAACGTTTCAGATTGATACCGGAATATTCGTCCGAGATGGACCATATCGGTTCGATCTGTTCCACGTCTCCCACTAAAATAGCTTGCTTGGCAAGGCTGAAAGAGGGAATAGCCAGTTCGGGAGATACCTGCCCCGATTCATCCACAATCAGCAAATCGATCGCATCATAGAGCGGCGCATCCCACTCCCCATTGTCCGCACAAACCATGTATTTCGGCAAAGAATGGAAAGTCGAAATAAAGACAGGCATCACACAGGCCAAACGCTTCAACCGTTCGGTGTAATCCTCTCGGCCACGTGTCTCCCCCTCTTTATCGCATCCGGCCAAGCGGCGGATGAACTCGGCTTCCCGGTCATGGATGGCATACCAGAACAAAAGATAGCGGTAACTGATATCCAGCCGCACCGCCATATCTTCCGTATAAGGAAGGGCATTGTATTCCGGATTGGCAACCAACTTGTCATAGCGTGCCTTAAAATCTTCCGTCTGCTCCCAGCCGCATATCACATCATCATAGCTTGGAAGTTTTTGAAATTTACGGAACAGTTTACTCAGAAAACCTTTATCCGCCATCTCTTTTCCATATTGTTTGAGACTGGCAACATTCAAGCAGGTTCCAATCTCATCCCGCATCTTCCTCATTTGCCTGCGAAGGAAGCGCTGGCATGCAACTTCATCCCGGCAAGATGTCTGAAAGAAACGATTGAAATGCTCCAGATAGAACCCGCGATATTCTTCCAACCGGGCAGGATCGTCATAATCATTCGGAAAGCCTTCACCTTTCGTATTGAGCATCATTTTGTACTGATCCTTTTGTTCGTCTTTGCCTGACAGATACAATCCCAACGTATCCAAACCGGGCAGCCAGCGGAGAGTCAACAGGTTTGCAGGCTTATCGCCAGAAGGCTGTTCGATCTTGAAATCTTTCAGGATATTGGTAATCGCCTGGTTATTGGCGGAACTGGCTACGATGATATCCGGATCATCAGGATGCTCCAGTACGGCATGGACGATCCGGTTGGCAATCACCGTCTGTAAAAAGGTCGTCTTGCCTGTTCCCGGAGGTCCGTTAACGGCAAAGATATCGGAACAGTCCGGGTCCGTATACATGGCAAGCGTCTCACGCTGGGAGACGGACAGCGGAAACTCGCCACTCATCTGTGCCCAATGGTCTTTATTGCAATAAACTTGCTGTCTATCCGGCACAGGCAGCAATGTTTCCAGCTTTTTACGGATCAGAAGTTCCAGTAACGGATGGGAAGATTTACTTTCCAATAGCTTGTCATACAAGTTGATGATCTTTTGTGCCATTCCTCGTCCGGGAGCTTTCACGACAATGATTTCAGGCTTGTCGGCATAATTCATTTCCCGGAAAGTCAAGCCGGTCGCATCTTGGAACAGTTTTTCGCAGGCACTCCAATATATCTTCCAGTCCGTCTCTTCGGTATCGAACTCGCTCAAGAGCCGGTCCACATTCGAAAGGGATGCAATAGTTCTGTCATTGCGCGCATTCGGAGACAAAAACTTACGGACAAAAACCGGAATACGTTCAGACTTGTTGTCGCAGACCTGGAAAGTGCCGTCCGGCAACAATGTCGCGGAAATCAGGAAGGGGTACTCCGGAGTATTCTGTCCGGAAGCCCACCCGTTTTCGTACTCAGGAAGAAAGACACAAGGAGCAATCTGTATTTTACGTTTCTCGTCATCCGTCTTTTGCTTCCCTTTCGGGAAAAGCAAGGGAATGTCTTTACGAAGTATAAATTCCGGAACCTTGTCACCTATCCGCAATGTAACCCGCGCTTCTTTCTTTAGCGACCTGCTCCTTCGTTCGGCATCCAGCAGGCAGTTTTTCCAGTATTTCAGTAGTTTTTTGTCCATTCGATCAGTAAGCCGTTTGTTGTCTCTTTCTATTTCTTTTCCCGGACGGTTATATGAAAACAACCTTGCTTGCGTTCGTGTTTGACATAGCAACGCTCTTCCCGTTTCAAATCGCGCAAAACCATTGCCAATACCATTTTCAACCGGTCTTTGTCGATATTCAGAGTATCGCTCTCGTCTACTTTGGTATAACGGGCCCAGGAGACATCAAAAGTCGTTCCGTAGCGGTGGGCCGAATTTTGGGAGGAATTGGTATTTCTCTTTTTCAGGTTCTTGACATCATCGACCGTACGGGTGACACTGGTCACTTTGATTTTGTAGACCGAAGCATTCAGATTGCGTAAGGAATCCTGGAAATTATGTCCGATATCTTCCAGCAACTGTGCAGCCGAAGGAATCAGATATGGGATGGAATGCGTCAGCTTTTCCACTTCATAATATTCGTTGGTTTCGATCTCCTCCATCTCCTTTTTTACTTTCTCCGCTTCTTCACGGTTCGATGCAGGTTGAATGCCGATACGTTTTGCTTCGGCCAGATGTACATCGTTCAAGTCTTTGAAATCGCGGTTATAGCTTCCGTTATACCAGATACGTTTCAACTCTCCGCGTTCTTCCTTTTTTCCACAAGACGAACATATCACTGCCACCGAGCAAGCAGCCACTATCAACCCGATACTACATATTATCTTTTTCATCATTTTTCTTTTAGCGGAAACAAAAGTAACCAAGATTCACTGATTTCAAAATATTTATGACTATTTTTGTGAATTCTGAATATAAACCCAAATAGTTAATTGTATGGACGCATTGGAATTAAAACTGTCACTTATCGAACAACTGAAAACGATCGACGATGTAAAACTGTTGACACAGATCAAAAATTTGATCAACATAGCAACAGAGAAGAAAGAAACGCGCTATCCGGCACAGATGACGCTGGACGAATTAAAAGAGGTGTTGAAGAAATCGAGAGAAGAATCCAAAAAAGGATTAGGTATGACAACGGAAGAATTACGTAAACGATACCCACTATGCGAATAATAATAAAGTGGTTACCTCAAGCCATTACCTTACTTGACAACATCTACAGATTCTACAGTGAAAAAAGCCAGACCGCAGCTATCCGTTTATACAACAGACTATTGGATTCTGCAGAACCTTTACGCATTTTTCCGCAAGCGGGCCCTATCGAACCGTTACTGAAAGGATATGATTGTGAATTTCGCTCCCTTGTCATCGAAAAACATTATAAGCTGATTTACACATTTACGGATGAACTAATCGAAATCCATGCCGTGTGGGATTGCCGCCAGGAAGGATGGCACCTGCAAGAAATGTTCAAATAATCTTCGTGAAGAGACAACAAAATACCTCACAATTTATCTTTACATAAAGAATATTACTAATTTTGTCTGCCTGAACGAGAGTGGTAGAAAACTCGCGACAAAGGCAAAACTAAAACAAATTGAATGATTGAACGAATTTATATTCTTGAGAGCGTAGACCCGGTTATATTCTACGGAGTAAACAATGTCAACATGCAGTTGATCAAGACATTGTTCCCCAAGCTACGCATTGTGGCAAGGGGAAATGTGATGAAAGTGATAGGAGACGAAGACGAATCGGAGCTCTTTCTCAAGAAAATTCGCGAGGTAGAAAAATATTGTGAGGAATTCAACTCGCTGAGCGAAGATGTCATACTGGACATCATCAAAGGCAAAGCCCCGGTGATCACCAAACAAGAGAACCTGATCATTCACGGGATGAACGGCAAACCGATCGTCGCCCGCACGGAAAACCAGCAACGCCTAGTCAAAGCATTCGAAGAAAACGACCTCGTCTTTGCCACGGGCCCTGCCGGAACAGGTAAGACATTCGTCGCCATAGCCCTCGCCGTTAAAGCACTTAAAAACAAAGAAATCCGCAAGATCATCCTAAGCCGTCCGGCAGTAGAGGCCGGTGAGAAATTAGGATTCCTCCCCGGCGAGATGAAGGACAAACTCGACCCGTACCTCCAACCTCTGTATGACGCCCTGCAAGACATGGTTCCCGGGGCCAAGCTGAAGGAATACATGGAGAACAACGTGATCCAGATCGCCCCCCTAGCCTTCATGCGCGGGCGGACGTTGAACGATGCGGTCATCATCCTCGACGAAGCGCAGAACACGACGACCCACCAGATCAAGATGTTCCTCACCCGCCTCGGAATGAATGCAAAAATGATCATTACCGGAGACGTGACACAGATCGACCTGCCGCCGACAGCGACCTCCGGTCTCGTACAGGCCATGCAAATCCTGAAAGGCGTAAAGGGAATCGGCAAAGTCGAATTCGAGAAAAAGGACATTGTCCGCCATAAACTCGTCCAACGTATCGTCGAAGCCTACGACAAATTCGACAGCAAGCATGGCAAAGGCGGTTCGAGAACCGTTTCCAAAGAACAACAAGAAGAGATAAAGAACAATATTAATAACAGTCAGGACGCCCGATAAGCGCCCCATAAAAACAAAGATATGAAGAAGGCATTAACAAAAACAGACTTCAATTTCCCAGGACAGAAGAGTGTCTATCATGGTAAAGTACGCGATGTGTACAACATCAACGACGATGTATTGGTGATGGTTGCAACAGACCGTATCTCGGCATTCGACGTAGTCCTGCCGGAAGGTATCCCTTACAAAGGACAGATGCTGAACCAGATCGCAGCCAAATTCCTGGATGCGACTACTGACATCTGCCCGAACTGGAAACTGGCTACTCCCGATCCGATGGTGACCGTAGGCGTGATGTGCCAGGGATTTCCTGTTGAAATGATCGTACGCGGCTACCTCTGCGGAAGTGCATGGCGTGCTTATAAGAGCGGCGTGCGTGAAATCTGCGGTGTAAAACTGCCGGAAGGCATGCGTGAAAACGAACGTTTCCCCGAACCGATCGTTACCCCGACGACAAAAGCCGAGATCGGCGAGCACGATGCCGACATCTCCAAGGAAGAAATCCTGGCTAAAGGTCTGGCCACTCCCGAAGAATACGAACTGTTGGAAAAATACACGCTCGCCCTCTTCAAACGCGGTACGGAAATTGCTGCCGAACGCGGCTTGATCCTTGTCGACACAAAGTACGAATTCGGCAAGCATGGCGGCAAGATCTACCTGATGGACGAAATCCATACACCGGACTCTTCCCGCTATTTCTACAGCGAAGGCTACGAAGAACGTTTTGCCAAAGGCGAACCGCAGAAGCAACTCTCCAAAGAGTTTGTCCGCGAATGGCTGATGGAAAACGATTTCCAAGGCAAGGCTGGCCAGAAAGTTCCCGAAATGACTCCGGCTATCGTAGACGGTATCAGCGAACGTTATATCGAACTGTATGAACACATCACAGGCGAGAAGTTCGAAAAAGGCGATACGGACAATCTCCTTTCCCGTATCGAAAAGAACGTAACCGAATATCTCAACAAATAAGATAAACGGATATGGCGAAGTACGGTTCAGAACAGATTCTACCCTACAACAACGAGGAGCACAAAACGACACAAGTCAGGCGCCTGTGTGACTCCATCGCCGGTACATACGATCAGCTGAACCATACGCTCTCGCTGGGTATCGACAAAATATGGCGCAGGAAAGGAATCGCTTTCCTGCGTCCTTTTTCTCCCGCCTCAATTCTCGATATCGCCACAGGCACGGGGGATCTGGCCATCTCCATGCACCGCCGCCTGAAAGCCGACCGCATCATCGGGGCCGACATCTCGGAGGGCATGATGGAAGTCGGACGGCAGAAAGTCGCTGAAGCGGGATTGTCGGACCACATCACGTTCGAATACCAGGACTGCACGGCACTGACCTATCCGGACAACTCGTTCGACGTCGTCACCGCCGCATTCGGAGTACGGAATTTCGAAAACATAGAACAAGGTATCACCGAGATGTACCGGGTTCTGAAGCCGGGGGGCCATCTGATGATCCTGGAACTGTCCTCACCGGTACATTTCCCGATGAAGCAACTCTACAACATCTATTCGAAAGTCGTGATCCCTACCGTCGGGCGCCTGCTATCAAAAGAGCATACAGCCTACAGTTACCTGCCGGCCTCCATCAAAGTCGTTCCACAAGGGAAGGTCATGACCGACCTGCTCAGCCGGGTAGGTTTCAGCGAAGCCCGTTCGCGCACTTTCACCTTCGGCATTTGTTCGCTATACACGGGCAGCAAGGGCGGTTCGCAAACCACCACAACAGTATAAATCATCTTAAATTTACAGGTCATGCAAAAATATGGTTTAATAGGATATCCCCTCGGACACTCTTTTTCAAAGAACTACTTCAACCAGAAGTTCGAATCCGAGAACATTGATGCAACTTATCTGAACTTCGAGATCCCGAACATCAAAGATCTGAAGACTGTATTAAAAGATAACCCGGAATTGAACGGTCTGAATGTCACCATCCCCTACAAGGAACAAGTCATTCCCTACTTGGATGACCTGGACGAAGACGCCCGCCTGATCGGAGCCGTCAACGTCATCAAATTTACGAAAGGCATATTCGGCAAAAAACTGAAAGGCTACAACTCCGACATCATCGGCTTCAAGCGCTCCATCGAACCGCTCCTGAACGAGACACATCGCAAAGCCTTGATCCTGGGAACGGGTGGTGCGTCAAAAGCAGTCTTCCAAGGATTAAGACAATTGGGTGTCGGCGCCACGCTGGTTTCCCGTAAACCGAAAGAGCACTGCATCACCTATGAAGAAATCACTCCGAAGACAATGCAGCAGTACACCGTCATCGTCAATACGACCCCGTTAGGCATGTACCCGAATATCAACCTGCTCACCCCGGACCATCTGTTGTACGACCTTCTGTACAACCCGGATGAAACCCTCTTCATGAAGAAAGGGAAAGAAAAAGGAGCCGTCGTCAAGAACGGCCTTGAAATGCTCCTGCTACAAGCATTCGCGGCTTGGGAAATCTGGCAGAAATAAAGCATAGCTTTACGACTCCTAACCCATAGCTTTAGAAGGCATAACCCTATGGGTTAGGATATATATACCGATACTGAAAAAAACAATTCAACTCCGGGTTAATACGAAATCGGGGGTGACAAGGTAGTCCAACCGATAAACCGCCCCTTCTTCCGTACGGGTTTCATAGACGGTGAAACTCCCTTCTTCCGCATAGGGAAACGGACGGACATGCAGATGGTGAAGGAAGTCGACTTCTTCCTGCCCGATCATCTTAAAAAGCGTCTCTTTTGCACACCAATGAAGCAACAAGTGCTCCGTCTCGTGCTCTTTGTCGATACCCGCCTCTTCTTCCGGATTCATAAAGCGACTGCGTATCTTCGACACCCTCCCGGAATGGTATTCGATGTCGATACCGGCGGCAGGACGGTTCTGCAACAGAACGGCGGCATAACCTTTCGTATGGGAGATGCTGATATGCAAAGACGAGCCGGACAGGTAAGGCGCACCGTTCGGACGATAGGCTATGCAGGCCGGGCCGCCCGTAAGCTCCTGCAAAAGCACACGGCAGGCAAGCCATTCCCGGCGACGCTGCTCCGCACGGATCAGCTCCAGCTGCGGAAGATATTCTTCCCTGTTCCGCAAAAGGGACAGAAGCACTTCGGAAGACTCCTCGATCTTCCAGATTCCCCACAACGGACCGGTATGTTTCATCAGGAGAGGCATTATTTCTTCCACTCAAAAGATTGGATCAGTTCTACGATATCCTGTTTCAGATATCGGGTGACGGGAGCCAGCGAATCTGCATTCGGGATACAATCATAATACAAAGCTCCCCGGAAAAAATGCGAGACACTGTCGGTCAACATAAATTGCAATGGCGAAGCGGATTCGCCATCCAGCATGAAAAGCGAACCATAAACCGAAGCCTCCGGATTGCTGTACGCCTGCATCTTGATCCGTTCCGGATATTTCGATTGCCGGACAACCAACGCGCGACACTCCTCCTCCGCCCTGCCCAGCGTAGCCGGAGTGATAGGGAAATAGCTGCAATAAAGCTTCACGTTCAACTGCGGATAAGAGAGATTGATCCACCCTGCCGGATTCCCGACCGGAGGCAACTCCACCTCTGCCCATCTGGAAAGCCGGAAAGTATAAGGTAAATCCCCTACCGGAAGTGCCTGGTAGGAAGGGGCAGGCGGTTCGATACGGAAATAGCCGCGTGGCTTCGGTGTATATTCCGTACAGGAAACACACAAGGCCAACAGCCCCCCACACACTATGCCGGTCGACATACGCATTACTCCTCTTGCCGCTCCTTTCCTTGGTCCGAAATGCGGTTGAACTTGACTTTCAGGATACGGCGGTTATCGATCTCCAGAACCTGGAAACGATAGTCGTCATATTCGATGATCTCGCGACGGCGAGGGAAGTCGCCTTTGATCTCCAACAGAAGGCCAGCAAGAGTTTCGACCTCCTCCGTCAGTTTGCCGAATTCGGTAGGATCGGCATCGATCACACGGAAAAAGTCGGTCAGCAATATCTTGGCTTCAAAAATAAGACTGCCGTCCGCCAGGCGGATGAACTGCTTTTCATCTTCGTCGTATTCATCGGAAATCTCTCCGACAATCTCTTCCAAGATATCCTCCATCGTCACGATACCGGAAGTACCGCCAAACTCGTCCACCACGATCGCCATATGGATCTTGCTGGTACGGAATTCCTCCAGGAGATCGTCGATCTTCTTCGTCTCAGGCACGAAATAGGCCGGACGGATCAAACTCTGCCAACGGAACGTGTCAGGCTTCTCCACATACGGCAAAAGGTCTTTGATATACAGGATTCCCTTGATGTTATCCTCCGAATCGGCATAAACCGGAATACGGGAATAACCGGATCGGATGATGAAATCGACCACGGTGCGGAAACTCGTCTTGATGTCGATATCCTCCATATCCAGGCGGGGCGTCATGATCTCGTCGGCAGTCTTGTTGTAGAACTTGATGATCTCCGAAAGCATCTCTTTCTCTTCCGGCATTTCGGTGGAAGTGAGTTCCAATGCTTTGGAAAGCTCGTCGACCGAAAGATCGTACTTCTTCTTGACTAACGCCTTGTTGATGACGCTGGTCGACGTGACCAATATGTTCGAAAGCGGCCGGCAGACACGCTCCACGACATTCAGTACAGGGGCTGAACTGCGCACGAACCGCAGCGAGTTTTTCTGTGCGTAAATCTTCGGCATGATCTCGCCGAACAACAAAAGGAGAAAGGTCAGGACGATCGTCTCCAGAATAAAGCCCAACATCGGGGCGGATGAGAAATCGACGATCGCGTTGATACCGTAGGTACAAAGCATGACGACAGCCACATTCACAAAGTTGTTGGCTATCAGGATAGCGGCGAGCAGGTACTCGGAACGGTCCAGCAAACGCTGGATTAATGGGTCTGAAGGTGCATTCTCTTCCCGGATGTCGTTGATATCACCCGGGGTTAACGAGAAAAATGCCACTTCGGAAGCCGACACGAAGCCGGAAACCAACAGCAGAAGAATTGCAAGGCTTAACGCTATTACAGGGCCTGCTGTGAGCGCCTGTATAGTAACCTGGTCGAATAAGCCCGATAAATAATAGTCTGAGTCCAAGGGGAACAGTATTAGTTAAACAATATCAGAACGGAAGGTCATCCGCACTGTTGGAATCTAAAGATGTGTCCGGTTGTCCGGATGCGGGTTGCTGGTAGCCCGTCGCCTGCTGGTATCCGGTGGACGGCTGGGCGGTCTGAGGCTGTGCCGCCGTCATTCCTGTACCGGAAGCATTGTCGCGATTTCCCGTACCGGAACCTGTGCTGTAAAATTCGACACGGTCGGCATGGATTTCCGTCACATACCGCTTCACGCCGGACTGGTCGTCGTAACTACGCGTACGGATCTTGCCTTCCACATAGAGTCCGGAACCTTTCTTCACCCATTTTTCAACGAAGGAAACCAAATCACGGCGAACGACCACATTGTGCCATTCCGTACGTTCCGGAACAACCGTACCATTGGCCAACGTATAACCCCTCTCGGAAGTTGCAAGCGGGAAGTTGGCAACAGCAGCGCCACTATCGAAGTAACGTACTTCAGGATCGCGTCCGACGTTACCGATCAATATAACTTTATTCAATGACATAGCTCTATTCTTTTATTAGTCTACAAAGAAACACAAATTCAGTCATTCTGACAAGTTTCCTTCTAATTTCTCCAAATAAATATGTATCAGGCGAGGAACCGCATATTTCTCCACATCGTCCGTCGCCACAGGAAGGTAAGACTTTAGGGCATCGCCCTCCCGCTCTATCTCTATCCGGTAGAAAGCCGTATACAATATCTGATGGGACAGGACATGTTTCACCCCCTGCAAATCAGCCGAAACATTCAGCCGGCCCGCTCCTGCAAACAGCCGACGAAAAGCATCCGTCGTCTGCAACTCTGCAAAATCCATCGCCTTGTCCGTTTCGATAAGCGGAAACTCGTAGAGTCCTTCCCAAATGTCTTTCCCTTTCCGGCGGGACAGCCAGGTTTTTCCTTTATATATAATGTATAAATAATGAAAATACCGATCACGCGTCCTGGTCTTTTTCTGTTTCACCGGATAGGTCTGCACATCGCCCGCCCCATAAGCAGCGCAGTGCCCTTTCAACGGACAAGCTTCGCAATCCGGATTTTGCGGCACGCATTGCAAGGCGCCCAATTCCATTATAGCCTGGTTGTGTTGCCCGGCATACCGCGGGTCCATCACCAAGTCGGCCAGTTCCGTAAAGGCTTTTTTCCCTTTGGACGTATCGATCGGAGTATCTACCGCAAACAGGCGCGAAAGCACTCGGAAGACATTCCCGTCCACGACTGGATACGGCTGGTTCCATACAAAGGAAACGATGGCCGCCGCCGTATATTCTCCTATCCCTTTCAAAGAGATCACATCCTCATAGCGTTCAGGAAATATCCCACCGAAACGTTCCATAATATCTTTTGCCGCGGCATGCAGGTTACGGGCGCGACTATAATAACCAAGCCCCTGCCAATATTTCAACACCTCGTCTTCCTCCGCCGAAGCCAGCGAAGCCACATCCGGGAACCGTTCGGTAAAACGGAGAAAATAGTCCATCCCTTGCGCCACCCGTGTTTGTTGAAGGATTATCTCGGATATCCAGATGATATAAGGGTCGGAAGACTCCCTCCAGGGCAGCTCCCTTTTATGTATCCGATACCAGTCACGCAACAAACGGCTGGTTTCTAATTCGTTTTCTATCTGCGACATACGGTTCTTTTTTGCCTCTTCAAAACTTGCAACTAATTGATTACTGCAAACATACACAGTTCTAACGAATTGTAAGGAAACTTTTTTCTTAAAATTTGGCTGACAATTCTTTTTCCACTTAAATAAAAAGCTATATATTTGCATTCCAAAAAATTAATAGGTCCAAATCAATTATTTAATTAATTTATAGACATGACTAAAGCAGATATTGTTAGCGAAATTTCAAAAAGCACTGGCATTGACAAACAGACAGTGTTGAACAGCGTAGAATCTTTTATGGATATCGTAAAAAGTTCATTGTCTCAGGGCGAAAACGTATACCTGAGACGTTTTGGAAGTTTCGTGATTAAAAAGAGAGCCCAGAAGACTGCTCGTAATATTTCAAAAAATACTACGATCATCATCCCGGAACATAACATTCCGTCATTCAAGCAGGCTAAAACTTTCTTGAACGAAGTAAAGTAATTTAGTTATTATAGTTTAATTTAAAATTTTAAAACAATGCCTAGCGGAAAGAAAAGAAAAAGACATAAGATGTCTACGCACAAGCGCAAAAAGAGACTAAAGAAGAATAGACATAAGAAGAAATAAGTCTATTTGAGTAACTCTGAAGAACAAACTTAATAAGAGACCTTTTAAGTTTGTTCTTTGCGTATTTAATAAGGTCTCACATTTTAAACACCTCTTTTTATAGTGATTAGTGAATTAGTAGTTGATGTACAACCCAAAGAGGTATCTATAGCCGTACTGGAGGATAAGAACCTTGTCGAGCTCCAAAAGGAAGCCCGTAACGTCTCTTTTGCCGTCGGCGATATATATCTGGGCAAGGTTAAGAAACTGATGCCGGGTTTGAACGCTGCTTTCATTGATGTAGGTTATAAAAAGGATGCATTTCTTCACTATCTGGACTTAGGTCCTAATTTCAACACCCAGCAGAAATTCCTCAAACAAGCATTAGGAGAACAAAAAGGAGATAAAAAAATCCCCACTATCTCTAAAATGCAGTTGCTTCCCGAAATCGAAAAAGACGGAAGCATCAGCAACGTGCTCAAAGTCGGACAGGAAGTGCTGGTGCAGATCGCCAAAGAGCCGATTTCAACAAAAGGTCCCAGGCTGACTTCCGAGCTTTCTTTTGCCGGAAGATACATCGTGCTGATACCGTTTGCCGATAAAGTATCGGTTTCCACAAAAATCAAATCGAGCGAAGAGCGTGCCCGTCTACGCCAACTCATCCAAAGTATCAAGCCGAAGAACTTCAGCGTAATCGTACGCACCTCTTCGGAAGGGAAGCGCGTTGCCGAACTCGATCATGAATTGAAGACATTACTGAAACGTTGGGAAGAGAACATTCCTAAGATCACCAAAGTAAAAGCTCCTGCACTCATCTATGAAGAGACGGCAAGAGCAGTGGCTTTGTTGCGCGACATTTTCAACCCCTCTTTTCAGAACATTTATGTGAACGATGCGGACATCTATCACAACATCCGCGATTATGTCAGCCTGATTGCTCCCGGACGGGAAGAGATCGTGCAACGGTATACCGGCGAACTCCCCATCTTCGACAACTTTGCAATCACCAAACAGATCAAGTCCCTATTCGGACGCACCGTCACGTACAAAAGTGGAGCCTATTTGATTATCGAACACACGGAAGCCATGCACGTTATCGACGTAAACAGCGGGAACCGCTCCAAAGGTAGCGATGCCCAGGAAAAAACGGCTATCGACGTGAACACGGCAGCAGCAGACGAAATTGCCCGTCAATTACGCTTGCGCGATATGGGCGGTATTATCGTAGTCGACTTTATCGATATGGCCGAAGCTGCCAACCGGCAGAAACTGTTCGAACATATGACGAAAGCGATGGCTAATGACCGGGCAAAACATAATATTCTGCCACTGAGCAAATTCGGCCTGATGCAGATCACCCGCCAGCGTGTCCGTCCGGCAATGGATGTCGATACATCCGAAGCCTGTCCGACCTGTTTCGGCACAGGCACCATCAAACCCTCTATCCTGTTTACCGACAGCCTGGAAGGAAAGATCGACTGCTTGGTCAACAAACACAACGTGAAGAAATTCGCCCTGCACGTACATCCTTATGTTGCAGCATTTATCAAGAGCGGAAGATTCCCGCTCAGTTGGAAATGGAAACTGAAATACTCGATGGGTATTAAAGTGATCCCGAATCAAAGTCTGGGCTTCTTGGAGTATAAATTCATCGACTCCGACAAGAACGAACTGGACATGATGGAAGAGAAAGAAATCAAATAACATAAAAGTCCCCGGATCTCATAAAAGTTCGGGGACTTTTTTTAATGAAAGAAAATATCAATGAGACGTTTTTATATTTGGCTATGGCTGCTCATACTGGTTTGCGGCAGCTGCACAAAAGAGACACATGAGTTGAGCGTATTGCATTTGAACATCTGGATGGAAGGAACAGTCGTCAAAAACGGCTTCGAGGCCGTTGCGGATGAAGTGGCCCGGATAGATCCGGATATCGTGATGTTCAGCGAAGCCAGCAACAAGGAAGGCGCGTTGTTCGTTCCCCGCATGCTGGACGCTTTGCGCGAAAGGGGGAAAATCTATTATGGACAAGGCAGTTCGCTGGATGTCGCACTGCTGTCCAAATACCCCATACTGGAACAAACGGAAAACATTCCGCATAAAGACCGGGTATTAAGGACCCGTTTGGATGTGAACGGCAAACAGGTAGTAGCCTATACAGGACATTTAGATTATACGCATTACGCCTGTTACCTGCCACGTGGATACAGCGGTGTGACATGGAAGAAATTGGAAACTCCGGTAACGGACAAGGCTGAAATCGAAAAAGCCAATAACGAATCTTTGCGTGACGAATCCATTCGGCTCGTGATAGAAGACGCCACAAAGTCAGATGCCGATTTCGTAATCTTGGGCGGTGACTTCAACGAACCTTCCCACTTGGATTGGACGGAAGAGACGAAAGGGCTTTGGGATCACAACGGGGCGGTAGTCGATTGGGCCTGCTCCAAATTATTATACGAAGCCGGCTTCCGCGATGCCTATCGCGTCAAATATCCGAATCCGATCACCCATCCCGGCTTTACCTTCCCTTCGGACAATCCGGCGATGCCAGTCGAACGGTTGACCTGGGCACCGGAAGCGGATGAACGCGACCGCATCGATTTTATCTATTATATACCGGCAACCGGTTGGGAAGTGGAAGACGCCGTCATCGTCGGTCCCAAGTCTTCCATTATCCGCAGCCAACGTGTCGAAGAGGACAGCCAAGATACTTTCTCAACTCCGGCAGACATTTGGCCGACGGACCACAAAGGAGTGTTAATCAAGTTCAGCTTTTAAGAGGCGGAACAGAAACAAACTCTCTGCCATAAAAAGGCGGTATGTCAAAATGTACTTATCCCCCGCATCAAGCACAGGAACAAGACAGTCTTTGACATACCGCCTTCTTTTTCCGGCTCAAAACCGATATCATTTCTTCGCTTTCGCCATATCCAGCGCCGAGGTCGTCGTGTAATACTTAGCCAGCATATTAGGTACTTCCCAATCCGGCAGTTTGCCTTCCTTCAGATAGTCGAGGAAATGTTCCGTCACTTGACCGAAATGAGCTTCATGGCCTACACGGTATTTTGCGGGGATTTCGACTTGCCATACGCCATCGCCCACCTTATTCAATGCCACACCAGGATATTCGGCTGAAACCTTTTCCATAGAAGCGGTCAGGTCCTTTTCGTAAGCGGCCAGATCCATACCTTTCACTGCTTCGACAAACAGTTCAGGCTGATAGTTCTGTTCCTTGCCCTGGCGGATGACCAAGTCGGCCTTGCTACCCTTCATGACGGAGAAGTGGGTATCACCGCCACCTTTGGGGAAGGTATAATTCCAGATCACCGAAACCTTGGCTGTCACACCTTTGATCTTATAAACGATATCACCGTTGCAATAGACTTTCAATGTATCGTTTTCGACATCTTTCTTCAAGAAATCGGGATAAGCATCCGTCCCTGTCACCTGTTTAAACTCTTCCGGGCTGATAGAGGTAGTCCAGCGGTTGGCATCTATCAGTTCGATATCTTTCTTATAGTCGATGATCTGATCCGGGAAGGCTTCCCACTGCACCAGGTCGACCAGGTGAGTCGTCACATCCACAATACCTTCGCCCTGCTGGTTTACATCCAGATACCATACCGGACGCGTCAACGGCTTGTTGTCGACCAGCTTAAACAGATGGTGCACACTCTCTTTCACGATAGCCGGTTCTTCGGGAGAACCCTTCAACTGCTCGCCATAAACAGCCGGGATAGTAGAAAGTTCGCGCTGCAACATCGTAGTGATCTCATTCCGTTCGGTCATGATATCATACAGCATGATGTTTTTCTGTTTGGCGATAGCGAAACATTCCTCCAGCAATTTAAAGCTCTGGCTGTTGATCGCCATCGGTTTGTCGGAAAGCACATTGATGCCGGCCTCAAGCGTCTTCTTTATGTATTCGGTCTTCTTGCCGTTGTTCCCTGCCTGGATCATCACGTTCCCCTTCTTCTCGGCCAACATTTTTTCCAGGTAATCATCTCCCGTATAAACGATTTCATTCCAAGCCGTCGGATTCTCCGCACGTGTGTTGAATCCCTGTATACGTTTCAAGTGCTCGTCCACGTCGAAACCGGTGGGTGCGTACACATAAACATCTTTAGAAACTTGCGGATAAGACACTTTCTGCACTAATGCGGCATGGAAATGTCCGGGATCGAGCGTGATCAACTTCACTTCTCCCGGTGCGCCGGTAAAGCCTTCGGCCGCCTTCTCCTGCTTTGTGTTGCAAGAAGCTCCGACCAACAAGGCCGCCATAGAAAATACAAGATAGTTTTTCATACTATTATAATTAAATTATTGATAAGCATTTACATTAGACTGTTTGCGACCACAAAGATAATATAAAAACAAAATCATCTCTATGACTTCGCTAT
>ENA-UEPW01000721-UEPW01000721.1-human-gut-metagenome-genome-assembly--contig:-NODE-721-length-20284-cov-42.350572_pt1 | contig 20284 bp, 24 predicted proteins | sample MGYA00242935_ERZ507936 | MGnify/ENA primary metagenome ERZ507936 (study PRJEB26167, sample SAMN06115469) | human gut metagenome | host: Homo sapiens | place: China:Chongqing | collected 2016-06-23... | reverse complement strand
ATATGATGGGAATGGCAGCCGCCGTGCTGCTCTCTTCCTGCGTGAAGGACACGCTTTATGACACGCCGCACCCCGACTACGGGAAGATTGCGGTGACAGCCGACTGGTCGGCCCGCGGTGAGGGCATCGACATACCTGCCACATGGACGGTCACCATGGGTGACTATACGGGTACGGAGACTTCCGCCACCCATGCCCCCGACCATCTGTTTGCTCCGGGCAGCTACACCCTTGCGGTGTGGAACCCGGCTGAAGGAATCACGGTAAGCGGTACCACCGCCACCGTTGCCGCAGCCACGGGAAACCGGGCAGGCACGGATGCCTTTGTGAACAATGCTCCGGGATGGTTCTTCACCTATACGGAACTGGTGAGCATCGAGAAAGACAAGGACTATCCGCTGACCGCCGCGATGAAGCAGCAGGTACGCGAGCTGACGCTTGTCGTCGAGCCGACGGGTGATGCCGCCGGACGCATCACGGAGATTGTTGCCCATCTGACGGGTGCAGCCGGAACACTCGACTTCGCAACCGATACCTACGGAGCCGCTTCGAACGTCGCGCTGCCCTTCACCAAGATAACCGAAGGTGATGATGCCGGCAAGTGGAAAGCCACGGTGCGGCTGCTGGGTGTGACCGGCACGGAACAGCTGCTGACGGGCGAAATCCGCTATGCTGACGGCAACCCGACCCCCACCACGCTGAAAAGCGACCTTACGGAAGCTCTCGCGGCCTTCAACACCGGAAAGGGCGAATCGCTGACCCTCGGCGGAACGCTGGTTGAGACTCCCGAAGGCATGGAAGTGGACGGAGCCGGAATTACCGGCTGGGAAGAAGTGAAAGGTGATGATGTAAACGCCGATTTGTAACTAATAAAATGACAGATATAATGAAGACAAGATTTTTTGCACTTGCGGCGCTCGCCCTCGCACTGGCAGCCTGCAATAACGACAACGAGATTCTGAACAATGACGGTCCCGTGGCCGCCCGGTTTATCGCCGACATCGCCCCCGCCACCCGCGCCAGCGGAACCACATGGGATAACGGTGACCGCATCGGCGTCACCGACATCGGTAACGACACCCAGTACGGCAACGTGCCTTTCATCCTGAAGAACGGGAAATTTGAGGCAGAAGAAAAGGTCATCTATATCGAAGATGCAGAGACCCATACTTTCCGCGCCTACTATCCGTACAACGCGGCGGGAGGCACCCTCGCAGCCACGACCGATGCCACGGCGCAGCAGAACCAGCCTGCCATCGACTTCCTCTTTGCTTCAGGAGCTACGGGGGACAAAGACAGCCCGGTAGTGAGCTTCACCGACAAAACGAAGGATGGCGGTGAAGACAACTCCTTCCACCACCGCATGAGCCGGATAACCCTTACCTTCGAGGCGGGCGACGGCGTGGATTTCAGTGTGATCAAGCCTGAACGTTACACGCTGGACGGATTGAAACTCACCGGTACGTTCAACACGGCCGACGGTATTGCCACCGCAGACGACGGGGCACAGACCGGAGAACTGACCATGGAGCTGGCCGACGGCAACCTCACGTCATCGGTCATCCTCTTCCCGCAGACAGCTGCATCCCTGCCGTTGACTGTGAATTACAGAAGTCAGAATTATCGTGCCACGCTCACCGTGCCCGAAGGCGCACTGCAGGCGGGCAACAACTATACCTATACCGTCAAGGTACGCAACAAAGAGCTTGAAGTCAGCGAAGCCACCATTGCAAAGTGGAACGACATAGACGGCGGAGAAGTGGGCGCTGACCTGTAAGACATTACTAATTAAGAATGAAGAATTATGAGACATAGATTATTTATCCCCTCAGCCACCGCGCTGCTGTTCGCCCTCGCCGCCTGCACACAGGACGAACTGGCTGACGACAACCGTCTGCCCGAAGGTGAATATCCCGTAGTCATCCGTGCCACCGGACTGTCCGTAGAGGCAACGCCGCTGGCAGCCCCATCAACCCGTGCCACCGTGGACGGCGACTGGCAGGGCGTACAGACCGTAGCACTCAAGATAGGCGACGCAGTAAAGGAATACACCGTAACGGCTACGGATGCCGACGGATACAAGAGCGCCACGCTCTCATGCGAGAACGACCCGCACTACTGGACCAGCCGCGACCCGATTACCGTATCGGCATGGTGGCCCCTCGATGATACAGACATCACACGGATGCCTGCCGTGAAGGTGGTCGAAGACCAGAGCAAATTGGCAGACTTCCAGAGCAGCGACTTCATCTCCGCCATCGACCAAACGGTGGAATTTGACGACCCGACACTTGGATTTACCCACCGCACGGCACGCGTGGCAATCGAACTGAAACCCGGTACGGGATTCACGAGCGTGGACGGTGCCACGGTGAGCCTCGTGAGCCTGTCCGCCGATAACGGCAACCCGACCGCCATCCAGACCTACCACGCAAGCGGCAACAGCTACGAGGCACTGACCGCCCCGCAGACCGTTGCGAAAGGCGAGCCGTTCATCCGCGTGGAACTTGGCGGCGGCAACTTCTACTTCCGCCCGCAGAACGACGTCGTGCTGGAGGCGGGCAACCGCTATAAATATACCGTCAAGGTGAACGCCACCGGCTTGACGCTGGAGGGCTGCACCATCGGTGACTGGGCTGACGGCGGCGGCGAAGAAGGCGCAGCCGAGGATTTGGGCTACAACTACGACACCACCACCAAGACCTACACGGTCTATAACGCAGACGGCCTGCTGGCATGGAACGAAGCTGCACAAAAAGACAAATCGATAAATTGTACCCTCTCCGCCGACATCAACATGGCGGGTAAGGAATGGACACCGATAGGCACAGACGAAAACAATTCATACAACGGTACCTTCGACGGTAACGGCAAGACCATCACTGGGCTGACCGTCAATCAGTCGGAAAAAAACTATGCGGGTCTGTTCGGTTGTCTTGGTTCCGACGGCAAGGTGCAGAACCTGACGCTGGAAAATGTACATATATCTGGTGTCTTCTACGTTGGCAGCGTAGTGGGAACAAACTTTGGTACCGTGAGCGGCTGCACCGCCTCTGGAAATATCACGGGAACTGAAAGCTGTATCGGTGGTGTGGTGGGACAGAACAAAGGCACCGTGACCGGCTGCACTGTCTCGGGCAACATTTCCAGCAACCAATATACCGGCGGTGTGGTGGGAGAAAACTTCGGCACTGTGAGCGCCTGCTACCATGCCACGGGAGATGTCACGGGAAATATCAACTATGTCGGCGGCGTGGTAGGATGGAACTATTACGGCACCGTGACCGCCTGTTACCATGTCAATGGAAATGTCACGGCAACTTACAACTGGGTCGGTAGCGTGGCGGGATACAACGGCGGCGTCGGTAGTGTGACCGCCTGCTACTGGAACGACAGTCCTGATCCCGGTATCGGATACGACAATGGCAGCGGTCAAGCCACAAAAGTGGACGGCACAGATGTTACCTGGGCAGATGCCGTTGATGCCATGAACAGCGCCTTGCAGAGTGCCGGTTCAGAGTGGCGTTACGAACTCACCGGAGAACTGCCCACACTAAAGAAGGAAGAATAATCTCTAAACAATACGCATCATGAAACGAACAATCATCCATATATCCGCAGCCCTCGCCCTGCTGCTCGGCATTGCCGCCTGCACGCAGGACGAAGCGGGCTTCCTGCCGGAAGGGGCGGAAGGCACACCCATCGTCTTCACCGCCACGGGGCTGAACCCCGCCGTGACCGCCACCGCCGGTACCCGTGCCCCCGTGGACGGGAACTGGGAGGGCGTGCAGAGCGTGGCAGTCAGGATGGACGGCACGGTGAAGGCATACAATGTGACGCCTTCCACCTCCGACAACACCGGCGCCACGCTGACCTCCGATGACCCGCACTACTGGACCAACCACGATAACATCACCGTCACGGCGTGGTGGCCCTACACCGCTGGCGAGACAACCCCGCCTGCCGTGGTGGTAAAAGCCGACCAAAGTGCCCGGAAGAACTTCGAGGGCAGCGACCTCATCGTGGCCGAGGAACAGACGGTGAGCTACGGCAACCCCACGCTCCGCTTCACCCACCGCACGGCACGGGTGACCGTCGTCTTGACGGACTACACCGAGGAGCAGATGTTCGTGTGGCTGACGGGCCTCTCCACCGAGAATGGAAACCCGGCTGTAATCGCCCCGCATGACAAGGGCGGCGACACCTACACCGCCCTCGTCGCCCCGCAGACGGTGGCGGCGGGCACGGCCTTCATCACCTGCAAATTCACCAACGGCAAGGTCTTCGCCTATAAGATGCAGAACGATACCGACTGGAAAGCGGGCGAGGAATATACCTACACCGTCTCCCTCGCTGCGGCAGAAGACCCGGGATACACCGTATCTGAGGGCGGCAGGACCTACGAGGTCTACAACGCCGAGGGCCTGAAGAACATCGCCAAGCTGGTGAACGAAGAGGGCAAGACAGACATCGACATCACCCTGACCGGCGACATCACCCTGACAGGGGAGTGGACGCCGATAGGGACTGAAAGCCAACCATACACCGGCACCTTCGACGGCGGCGGCAAATATACCATCACGGGGCTGAAGATTGACCAATCGGGAACGGACTATGTAGGACTGATTGGCCGTCTCGGCAGCGGAGGCAAGGTGCAGGACGTAACGCTGACAGAAGTGAACGTAACAGGTGGCACGTACGTCGGCGGCATTGCGGGACAGAACGACGGCACTGTAGAGAATTGCTCGGTCAATGGCACGGTGACAGGTAGAGGGTTCAACGATACCGGCGGCATCGTGGGAACGAATTATGGCACCATCTCCGGCTGCTCGGCGGAAGGGACTGTGACGGGTAGTGTCAATGTCGGCGGAATAGCCGGAGGCAGCTATCTCGGGGTAACCATCGTGGGCTGCTACTCCTCCGCCGCAGTCGAAGGCTACTCCACCGTCGGCGGCGTGGTGGGCAACCTAGGAAACAATAGCTCCCTCATGGCCAGCTACTCCACGGGCAACGTGACCGTCACATCGACTACCGGCTATGCCGGCGGTGTGGTGGGAGTTAATGCCCAAGGTACCGTAACCGCCTGCTACCATGCCACGGGAACTGTCAGCGGACAAGGCAATGTCGGCGGCATTGTGGGTATGAACAATAGTGGCCAAAACACCGCCTGCTACTGGAGCAGCAACCCTGCTAATGGTATTGGCAAAATGGATAGCGGCACCAACGGCACCATCAAGGTGGACGGCGACTGGCAGAATGCCGTTACACAGATAAACGCCGCCCTGCAGAATGCAGGTTCAGAGTGGCGTTACGAACTCACTGGAGAATTGCCTACGTTGAAGAAACAGTGAACCGTTGGGCGGGAAAAGTTCCGCCCGAAACGGAAAATAACCGAAGTATAACAGTTGTATCTGCGGTTATTGAAAAGTGAGATAAAAGAATAAAAAAGAAGCCTTCGGCAGTGCCGGGGGCTTCTTTTTTATTAACTAATCTTTATCCAATATAAAGATTCAACATCAAGCTCAGATTAGCCAGTTTTCCGTCATGAGGAGCATTAAAAATGATCTTGTCCTCACGAGCCAACCAACCAATTGCTCCAGCAAGCTGCCGTTCATCCAGACCAGTTGCTTTCATTACTTCTTCAAACGTCATTTCACGATTTTCCTTACTTAAGAGTCGCCATACTATACCGGCCCACTCACCTATTTTATTTGTATCCATAATTTGAAATATAAAAACAATTATATCAAAAGATAAACGTCAATAACAATTTCATTCTATATACTAACAAATAACACTAACTCATTAATAATTAAGGCATCATTAAATGGTAGCTTTCTGAAAATATATTTTGTAGTATCAACAAATATAATCACAAATAAAAGAACTTAGCATAAATAAAGAATCAAATTAAATGCAAGTGCTTAATATTTATACTAAATTTGTATTTAGCTATTACAACTAACAAACATACTATGAATGAAAGAATGCTACTTGAGCCATTAAGAGAAAGGCTATATTACGCATGTGACGCATTTGTTACATACATCGACAGTAGGGTACTGATTTTTGATTCAAATGAATTGCCCCAAAACCTTGAAGATAAAGCGGAATTTATAACAACCCGTAAATACTATATACTGGAATCAGGAGATCTATGTCCATGTAATGATTTATACTTTAAAGAAGACATAAGACTATTCAATAGAATACGATTCGAGCAAAATGAAGAAATAAGAAATTTCGCTTTCAGGTGTTTATACAACGGGCTGATGGAAGAATTAGAAAATGAAGATGAAAAATCGAATATAGAACTTCTAACAAAGAAATCCGTTGATTACCTTTTAGAAATAGGCCTGTATAACATAGATAAGTACAAAAATGAAATTTCGGAAGCATATAAGAAAATAATGAATGAAGAGAATCAATAGCAGAGAAGCTTCAAGAGAGAGAAAATACAAATCATTTCTCCCCCTTGAAGTAATAGTATTATAAACCAAAAGCAGATTTTAGCAATCCCAAAGCCTTTTCAACATCTGCCTGATTTACGTCCAAAAGGTCATCACCCCAGTATTCTGGAAAATCAATGATTGATTTGCCGTTGTTCAGGACTGCATTCCTGATGGCTTTCTTTACATTCGGAAAAGATGGCTCTATCTGGAAGTGCAGGCAATGTCGGACAGCCCATGTAAGCGTTTCCTCGTCTATGAAGAAACGGATGGTCACATTCATGTGAACCTGGTTTTTCTGTTCAATTTTTTTCCTTTTGGCCTGTAGTTTCGACAAACGTGAATAGAAGAAAGACGGAACATTCTTTCCCTCGGAAACAAGCCTTTTCATTTCATCCTGAATTTCATTGATACCGTCACGGATGTCAGTAAGGTCAGTACAGTTTGAAGCGATTGTATAAGGTGAAAGTTTTATTTTCATATCAAAGTGCTCTATAGGGTTAAACTTTATATCTGTAGTTCTTGTAGGATGTCTTGCGGATATCCACAGCGTCATATACTTCGTCAGTATGTTCTGATGGCATTATAAAGCCGTTACATTCAAGAATATGGCAGACTGTATATCTGGCGGTAATCGTGTTGTCCATGATGATGAACTCAACACTCCTGAAAAAGCCTTTGAAGGTCTTGCCGTTTGCATCTGTGATTATTACAAGCTCTCCCTTCAGGTGGTCAAGTTCTGCAGCTCTCTGCTGTGCATTCTTAAGTAATATATTGGCACTTTTCAAGCCTTGCTGAATAATTATTTCCGGTTTCATAAGATAACAAATTAAAGTGTTGTATAATTGTTTATTATACCCTATCCTTTATACATTGAACCAAAGGATAGGGAAAAAAGAGTCAGTCAATGTCATAGCCTATCATGGTATTGTCATTGATAAGCAGATAATAATAGCCGTTCCCGGTATTTCGGTATTCCTTCATAAAGCCTGCTACCATGTCACCGTCCTCACGGGGTTCACACCAGAGTGTGCCGTCATAGCCACAAAAGTCAAACCTGTAGCTTGAATACTTCTCCTTCTTTTTGAAGGCTTCCCTGAAACACTCCATCACCATGTAGCCGCAATACTTCTCGATGGTGCTCAGTCTGATACATTTTCCGTCAATGGTGGTTCCTGTCGTGATATGGTTTTCAAACAGTGACTTCTCCGGATCTGCATCTGCAATCTGTCTTAGCCAGGCGTTGGTATGTGAAGCCAGCCTCGCCAGCTTCTTATATTTCAAGACCTCTTTTCTGACGGTTTCCTTATCATCCTCACCGGTCGGATAATAAACAGCCTGAATGGATGCCCAATCATAAAACCTATAGCCTTTCCTTTTCTTCCTCTCTGCGATTATACCTATCACTCCTTCCTGACGATTGATAAAAAGCCTTCTGCGCTTACCGTTGATTTTTACGTACAGTGAAGATGGGTTGTTGGGGTTACGGAGATATACTTCTGCCGGATGTATCGTTGTTGTGTTCATATCGGTAGATTTTGAAAATTAATAGCATTTTGATTCTGTGACATAATCAGATTAAGAGTAAACCATATCTTCGGCAAACCTCTCTATCCAGTCAACGATATGGTTCATGTTGTATTCAGAAGTGATAATAGCTTCCGTTTCGCTTATTTGAGTAAACCTTGAAGATTCATATCCGTCTATGAACTCCTTTAAGCTCTCTACACCGAACATTTCCTTTTCTTCATCGAACTCCTTATCTATTTCAGCAAGCGGTTTGTTGAATTTAATGCGCAAAGTTTCATAGTTCTTTTCCATAATACAGTCATTTAGAGTTATTGATAATGGTAATATTTCCGTACACTTTTCTGAATGCTTCTGATACATCATCAAAGTATCTGCTGCCATATTCACAGGTAAGTTCCTTTGTCCAAAAGTCAAAGCTGAAAGATTCAGTACAGTCTATCGTTACACTAACATAGTCCTCCATACCGCTCTGGCACACAATGGTATGCCGTTGTACCTTAAACTGACGGTTCAGGCTCATATATCTTGCGGTCAATTTCTTAACCATCATTTCAATCCACTTCATAATGTTTGTCATTTAATAGTTTTGCTACTTTTTCTTGAAAAAGTAGTCACAACCTATTTTTAAGGTTGTGCTACTCTGCTCACTTAGATTCTGCCTTCATCTGCATAACTGTAGTAAGAATCATTGCAGATGATAACATGGTCAAGCATTCGGATATTGAGTGTCTTTGCTGCCGTTGCTGCCGATTGTGTCAGCTTATCATCTTCTATACTCGGTTTGGTGTTTCCGCTCGGATGATTGTGTGAAAGGATAAATGAGGTTGCCTCACAAAGAATAGCCTCTTTAAGCAGTACCCTTATATCAATCAGGCATGTATTCAGTCCACCAGAAGAAATGCGTATTCTCTTGATAACTCTTGCAGACGAGTTCATGAAGATAACCCAGCACTCTTCTGTCTTGTTATCTCCCATAACGGGGTGCATATAGTCGAAAATATCTGTACTCTGTCTGATAACCGGTCTTTGGTTCTTATGAGAGTTGCAGCGTTTGTAAAGCTCCACACCTGCCATGACGAGATTGCGCTTGCCTGGTGTCATTTTCGCCAGAACATCCTCAAAGCTGCATTCTTCACCATATACCACTTCCTTTTCCTGTACCTTGTTTACCATAACTGCACTGTTAGTAAGAATGTACACAAGTTCTGAACTGTCCATCAGTCTGTAGTCGCCGTTCACTTCAAATCCTTTTCTCATATCCGTATGCTTTAGAGTGTTAAACCTTGAATTATTCTTCAGCTAGATTTAGACCTTTTTTTTAAAACCTTTGTCTTGGTTTGGTCTTTTGCCGCTGACTTTTTTTTTTAGATTGAGAATCATTCCCCATCTGAGTTTGAGCCTTTTTTTTACGGCATTGTCTTTTCAGGAAAAGTGGAATTAGAAAAGTTTTGAACGAAAAAAATGTTGGGGAAGTCGCAGACAACATCGTTATTTTTTTCAGGGCAAAGGCTCTAAGCCGGAACTCTTTCATTTCCACTAACCCTTATAAATTTGCCGTCAAAAAACAAAGGCTCTCAGATGGGGATATTTCGACCTGGAATGAGGAAGCGGACAGACAAAAAGACCATTCTAAGACAATCGGAAAAAGAGTTATACCGATTAAGAGATATGGGACAAAAGAACAAAGGTTCACTGTAAAGAGAGTAGACCAGTAACGGACAGGCTTTAGTCTTCCTGAAAGGTGTGACGAACAGCTTTTTGTTTATCATATTTACCTACACCAGGAAATAGTTTATTGCTCGTAGGGAAAGTTTAGAGTTACTTTTGTACAGAATGTTGGTGAGAGACAAAAAAGATGGCAAAATGTATAGTGTTGATAATTCGAGCATTAGGATTATAAGGCAACTGTAAGGGACATCCTTAGAGTTACTTTTGTAGTAAATGTTGGAGGTACCAGAAAGAATAATGTTTATATGGGATAGAAGGGAAAAGAAAGCAAAGGACATAAAAAAGGTATGCAAGGAACAACCAAGCATACCCTAATCTGATTTGATTGTGTTACAGATTCAAAAGCTATAATATCATTGATTTTCGTCACCAAAGAGTTTGAGCTGACGTTTGTTTTCCTCTTCCTCGGCAGCTCTTCTTCTACGTTCATATATCAGATGCTCTTCATATTTTAGTACACTCATCATATCCCTGATTGTGTTCAGCCTATCTTCTTCGTTTGTGAAATATGGAATGTTTTCTTCATCACCTTTGAAGTACTGAGTGTACATATCGATATAGCACTTGAAACTCTCTTTCAGGGTAGAAGGTATCCTTAAAGTTGTCGTTACATAACCAGTCTTCAGCTTGGGGCCCGCACCTGCTCTTTTTCCGCCACGCTTGTCATTAATAATCTTCTCAATATCCCAGGCTGTAAGATTAGTTTTAGGAAGAAAGATTTCCTTTCCTTTTGAAGTCATCGCATAATATATATCAGAAAGCCATCTCTTCCAGACCTTTGTAATCTGTCCAGTAAAATATAGGCGAAGAAACTCTTTGGTAAGATGGTTGTCAGGGAGTTTTCCAACAGGAGTTACACCGTCTTCATCAATAAAGACATCTACATCAATATTATATTTTTCAACTAGTTCAAATTTATTTTCCATATAAGCTAATTTGTGTGGTTTGGGACAAAAATAGTAAATTTTGATTATGTCACAAAATCAAAATTAAATAATTTGAACGTATTGTGTTGCAAAATTTATTGTAAAAAAAAAGACTTGCCTATCCCATCAGGAATCAAACAAGCCTACAGCATAAATGCGCAATGAATCAGTCTTTCAGAGAGTATGTCTTCACTATCTTCTTACCTACTTTTTCTGTAGAGAAGGAAAGTTTGTCTTCCTTAGACAACCAACCGATAGCAGCCCAGAACTCTGCATCTGAAAGTTTGGATTCCTTTTTAAGATGTGAAAGTTCAACACTCTTTTTTTACAATCAAGAATATGCCAGATAATGCCGGCATTCTGGCCAATTAATACCTGTTCCATAATGAAATTTATTAAATGATTAATGAAAAGTGAATGAATGAGAAAACATCTATCACAGCCTGAAGAGGATGCGATAGACGGGCTGCAGATGCAGCTATAAACTTAAATTATAATGTGCTTTGATTTACTGTCAATGATTGAAGAAATGAAAGTAAAAATGACAGTATTGGGATGCTAAAAGTGTCTTATAACGAGACAAAGATACAGAAATTTTCTATTAACGAAAAAAATTGAAAAGAAAAAGCGGTTAAGTTACCCTAACCGCCTTAAGCCATGCACGTCTTCCGTAATAGGCTATTACCAGAACCTCTACCTGAATTTATAAAACTACGAAGAATATCTGATAAAAGCAAATAAAATATATAGTACCCCAAACATTATTGGACAAAAAGAAATAATAGCCCGTGAAGAGAGCCAACAACAGGGAAACAGTATTTCCCAGGTTCCGGAAATCAACCAGGCACCGCAGCGAAAGAAGCAACAGGAGGAAGAACTCGACCAGCCCAGGAAAAGAAGCCGGGGTTTTGGAATGGGTATGTAATTTCAGAGCTGAGAGTATGGATTTTGTGCCGTTATGATGTAACGAGCAAGGACGAATTTACCTTGAAGAAGGAAAAAGCCCTCCTGAATAGTTAAATATTAGGTTTTGAGAACAATTAATCTATATTTTGTGTAACTTCATGGAGTAACCTTTAAATTGTTGGGTTTATGAAAAAAGTTTTGTTTTTGTCGTTTGTACTTGGAGCGTTATTTGTTTCTTGTTCTGATGAACTTGAAGTTGTAAACGGTGATATAGCTTTAGAGTCTAGAACTACTTCTAGTGTTTTTTCTGATGTTTCTTTTCCAATGGAAGTGAATTTGGTTTATAGTAGATTGTTGGATTCTTTTAAAGAGAATGTTTCTCGTTCTTTAGATGATAGAGAATTATTATATCCGGATTATTACGGAGGTTCTTATATTGATGATGGAAAATTAGTTGTTAATGTGTGTGATGATGATGGATTAATTACTGATAGATTGAGGAGTATGGCTCAAAGTGATGATATTATTGTTCATTTTTGTGAATATTCTTATAATCACTTGTTAGATGTAATGTCTAAAATTAGAAAATTTTGTGCGGATAATAGAACTAATCCTTTGGCTTTGAATATAGATAGTTATTCTTTGGAGGATAAGGGAAATATTGTGTTGGTGAATTTATTGAGTTGTACTGATGCAGATATTAAAAGTTTTAAAGAAAGTGTATGTGATGATTCTTCAATATCTTTTATGGAAGTAGATGCACCTTCAGTTCTTTTAAGTTCTGTAAATCCTGGTGAGGGATTATATTATGAGAAGAATGGTGATGGTGAGTTACATCGGAGTTCTGTTGGATATAGATGTAAAATTAATAATGTTGTTGGATTTGTAACTGCTGGACATTCTTTAGAATATTCAGGAATAAAAGTTTATAAGGATTTTAATGGAACATCTTCATATTTTGGAGAATCGACTGTTTCTGTACAGGAGGGTCCAGTTGATGCTGCTTTTGTTAAACTTTATTCTGGATTTGATGTGACAGGAATTGTTGGTGAAGGTGAATTATATCCTGTGGCAATGACTCCTGCCGTGGGTACTACTATTAATCTTCGTAGTTTTAATGGTCATGCATATGGACCTATTACTTGTATTAATAAAGAGGTAAATTATAAAGAAAATGGGGTTATTGTTCAAACGTTTACAGGGCTGATTGAGGCTAATTTTGATAGGAAAACGATAAAAGGTGAGAGTGGAGGTATTGTATATGCAATAGATTCTGGTACGAAGAGGAGATTTATTGTTGGTATTTTGAATGGAGGAAGTAATGTTGAAGCTAAATCTTATATATCTAAAGCTTTGGAGATAAATAAGAAATTAGGTACAACTTTATATTGATTAAGTATGTTTTTTTTGCTTCTGACTCTAAATTTCCTCATAGAAGATAGTATTAGGTTAGTAAATGAGTTTGATAATGATTATTCTTTTTTTTGGAATAGTTTTTCGAAGTCTCATTTGTTTATAGAAAACAGTAGTGATCGTACTATTATGTACGATCCTGCTGTATATTGTATAGAAAAATATAATCCAATGCGTAAGGATTGGGATACGGTATATACTGTATCTGATTCTATGTTGGATGCTATTATTGTTTATCCCAAAAAGAAAAGTATGGTTTCTATATGTGTCCCTCAAGGCAATGGATGTTATCGTATAGGTTGGGATATTTGTGTTTTAGATGATAGTTTAAGATGTTGTGAGGAATTTTGTATTTATCATTATTGTTATAGTTGGGGTATTTGGAAATTTTTGTAGGTATAGTCTTTTGCTCATTTTAAGTTCTAGGGGAGAGGAATAGGAATTCTCCCCTTATTTATAGATGTATTCCTTTTCCTGTATTAAATCCTAATATTTTTTTGCAGTTTGTTCCAAAGTTCCCGAAAGAAGGTTTTGAAATGGGTGTCGTTCATCCCAATAGTGGTGATTCCACTCTAATTCCTTCTGTAGCTTGTTTCACAATTATTGTAAGAAAGAACGTCTAAGATTAAATTTCTGTATTTACTTTTATTTTCCCTATCGTTTTCTGTTCGTCACGTACCCGGCAAAGTTCCCGGTGTGCCTTTTCCTTATACTCCTGGTGGAGTTTGATTTCGTTACGTAATCGGTTGCTTTTTCATGAAGAATCTGGAGTTCTTTAGCCTGTTCTTCAGACTTCATTACAGCACGTACCTTTTCTTCTGTTGCTTGAACTATAAGTTCCGAAGCCGGAGCCTTCAGGAACAGCGCCAGGAACAAGGCCGTGAAGAGAGCCAACAACAGGGAAACAGTATTTCCCAGGTTCCGGAAATCAACCAGGCACCACAGCGGAAGAAGCAACAGGAGGAAGAACTCGACCAGCCCAGGAAGAAAAGCCGGGGTTTTGGAATGGGGATGTGATTTTATATCTGAGAGTATGGTTTTGTGCCGTTATTAGGTAACGAGCAAGGACGAACTTCTCCAGGAAATATATCTTGAAGAAGAAAAAGACCCTCCGAAATAGTTAATATAAAAAGCAACCAATAGGACTTTTATTGGTTGCTTTAAAAGGTTTTTTGTTTGAAATTTAATCTTCTCTGATATGATCAGGAAGCATATAAACTTTTCCTCCTTTCTTGAATAGGGTAAGAGAATAATATGTTTGTGAGGCTTTGTATACTGATTTATTTTTCCTATAAAATGCGATAAATTGGTATAGGCTATCGCTATGATATTGGAAATCGTTGAGATGTAAGTCTATTTTCACTCTTTTGGTTTGTTGTGGAGGTACAATGGTCGTTTCTATTGTATCGCAAAATAAAGTTTTCCAATCATTTTGTTCTTTTACTTGGATGCAAAATTCTTTTAATGGGAATGATTCGGTAGATTTATTTGTCACATCAACCAATAAGTAATTAAAGTTTTCTAAAGGGATAAAGGGATGTATGATTATATTTTCATGTTTTAATGTATCTATTATATCATTTGTTATTTCAGATTTGATGTTTGTTTTTATAGGTGTTTTCTCTTTATGCTTTGAACAACAAGAAACACCTATAAAAACAAATAATAATATTATTATTTTCATTATGCAGTTTGTAAAAGTTGGTAGTATTTAGTATCGTTTTAAGTTGAATATTTTGTTTATGTCTGAAGCTTTACAAGCAACTGATTGTTTTTTTATACTACCGTCTGAATACTTTATCGTTATAGTTTTAGAGTGGATTGCTGCTGTTGCTCTTTTGTTATTGCTTTTTGTTAATTGATATAAAACTCCTCCACTATCACCTTCTTTCCCTTCATAGTTCATTAAAAGTGTATTAGTAAGCAATATTTTTGAGCCTGATACATCACTTGGTAAATCATATGAAGGATTATCAATGGTTCCTGATACGATTTTTTTGGATACACTACCAATCATGTTTAAGTATGTTCCGGCACCGAAGTATGTAACAACATCAGTAGATAATGTGTCTTTTTCAGGATTTGTCATAAAATCTATTTTATTGGAAGGTATAAAATTTGATGCTAGAATTTGGCAAAATGCAGCGTCAACGGTACCTTCATTAAAAAGACTTTCAGTACATGAGCCTATAGGTGTATTTAAATTTAATGGACTATAGATAGCTTGTCCATCTACAACAAAATGTCCTGCAGTAACTATTCCAATTTTTCCATTTTTATCCTTTGCTCTATATCCGATAGAAGCGTTTGCGAATTGATTAGAGATAGTACCTCCACAAATAAGATCATTATTAGCATTGTTTTTTATCTCAATACATTCTACAAATGTTAGAAGAGGGCTATTTACAATTCTCTTTTTGAAGGAAAGGACGTTGTCTTCTGTATTGTGAAATAATCCTACTTGAACAGAATTTGATTTAATATCTATTCCGTAAAAGGCAACATTATCATAAATAAAGTCATCTTTGTTTTCTGCTTTATTTCTGATTTGGTGCATAATTTTTTGTAATTCAGAATATGAATTTTCACATTTCTTGAATACAAGATTAGATATATTCTTTTCTATTGTAGTTTTTTCTTGGTTTGGTATGCTTGTAGCTAATACAACTATATTTCCGTTCTCATCTACATATTCTCCTCCATACCATTCAGGATATACTTCATTGCCATTTCTCGTAATAGGTACATTGAGATAGTCAGATAACTTCATAAAATTTTGTAGGGTTTGTTCTGGAACATCTTTTTCATTTGCATTTTGCAAAGATGTTTCATTGATATTTGTTTTCCCTATTGGAACATCAGATATAATATCTTCTGATGTACATGATGAAACTCCTAAACAAAAAGAGCTTATCAATAAAAAATTTGTTAACTGTTTCATAGGATATTGATTTATAAATTATACAGCTTAAATTTAAACATATTTCCTCAATATTACAATGTATGATTAATTTTATTTTTTCTTTCTTTTTATAAATGCATACCTCTACCAGTATCAAGCCCCAGTACCTTTTGTAGCTTGTTCCATAGTTCCCTGAAGAAAGTCCTGAAGTGTGTATCGTTCATCCTATCATATAAGCATATACCAAACTACAGTTCCGTATCTACTCTTATCTTTCCGAAAGTCTTTTGTTCGTCACGTACACGGCAAAGTTCCCGGTGTGCTTTTTCCTCATACTTCTGAAGAACTTTGATTTCGTTACGTAATCGGTTGTTTTTTTCATGAAGAACCTGGAGCTCTTTAGCCTGTTCTTCAGACTCCATTTCAGCACGTACCTTTTCTTCAGCTGTCTGGGCTATAAGTTCCAGATCCGGACCTTCAGGAACCGCACTAAGAACAAGGCCGGGAAGAGAGTCAACAACAGGGAAACAGTATTTCCCAAGTGCCGGAAATCAACCAGGCACTGCAGCGGAAGAAACAACAGGACTCGACCAGCCCAGGAAAAGAAGCCGGGATTTTGAAATGGGGATGTAATCTCCTCTTGAGAATACAGATATTAGAAGCAACCAATAAAAGTCCTTTAAACTTAGTTTTATTGGTTGCTTCTAATGATGTTATTTCACCCATGCGTTTGTTACACCTAAATCTTTCATTGCAAGTTCAGCACTGGAAAATATTTCGACGTTTCCTGTTTCAGAGTTTCGTCCAATTAGAGTTCCTGCAACATAGCCATTAGTTGTATAAACGATACCTCCACTATCTCCGTGTTTTGGTCCATCACCTGTGATTGTTGCGAATACAACTCTTGATGGAGAGAAAGTAACTTGCCCGGCTGCACTCCAATCATCAATGTCTATTTCGTTATCAACGGAAGTAACTTTTGCTGATATAGCTTTGGTAGACACACATCCTTCCGTAAGTACGGTATATCCTTCCAAGAAGCTATTGGCTATACATTTATCGTATAAAGCTTTTTTGTTGATATGTGTCATATTAGTTGGGTAGTAGTTATTATATTCAACTTCAACAAAGGCTGCGTCTGATGTTCCATTTAGAGAGACAGCGGTAACTGTTCCGAGGTCATTTTCAGTTAAGCCAAATTTTATTTTTAAATCTTTTTTTGGTAAGCAATGGGCAGCTGTCACAAAACCATGCTTTGTCCCTTTCATTGCACGGAATCCAACTGAGCCTTGGAAGGTTACTATTGTTGGGTCATATTGGCTTTTTTTACCTTTTAAAGTGTATTGTGAGCCTAAGTGAAGATTTGTTTGTGCATCTACAGTTTCAATATTTTTATCTTCTATGTAGCTTGGAGATATTGTTATTGGCTCCATTTCTTTAAATTGAATCATAGGAGAGTTGGATATTGTATTTTTAAATTTTTCAATATTTATGTTAGAACAATTAGATAGTCTAACTTCAACTTTATTGTCTTTTAATACAATACCAGTAGATACCCATCCTAAATCCTTTTTTAGATTCTTATCTTTAAATTTCACACTTAATTCATCCTTTAGTGTTTTTAGTTCTGTTAGAGAATATTCACATTCTTGAATATTGAATGCTGTTGTATTTGCTCGTTGTTGAAGGTCTTTAATGTTATTTTCTGATTTGTTTGTAACTTGTATTGTCAGAACACCATTTTCATTGATATATGCTCCACCATAGTACTGAGGATAGATCGTATTATCTTCTGTAGTTCGAACATAGTTGATAAATGTGTTATTCAAATCATTGAAAATTTCTAAAGATTTACTTTCGTCTACCTTTTCTTGTGTGGGGATGCAATCTTCATTGAAATTTTCATTTTCAATGTTATCGGAGCATGAAATTAACATGGCTACAATGCATAGGTTTAATAATAGCTTTTTCATATTTGATATGATTTAGAATTGATATCTATAAAGTTACGGTGGATTTTTGTTCTTTGTGTCAGAAATAACCTTATTTAACGTATAGGCTTTATTACAGGTGCATACCTCTACCAATATCAAGCCCAATACCTTTTGCAGTTTATTCCTTAGTTTCCGAAAGAAGGTTTTGAAGTGTGTATCGCTCATCCTATGATATAAGCATATACCAAACTACAGTTCTGTATTTACTTTTATTTTCCCTATCGTTTTCTGTTCGTCACGTACAGGGCATAGTTCCCGGTGTGCCTTTTCCTTATACTCTTGAAGGACTTTGATTTCGTTACGCAATCGGTTGTTCTCTTCCTGAAGAATCTGGAGTTCTTTAGTCTGTTCTTCACTTTTCATTTCAGCACGTACCTTTTTTCCTTTCAGTTGCCTTTGTGATAAGCTTGGGAGCCCGAAGCTGTTTTGCTGTCTGTTCCTGGATTGCCTGTAGTAGCAGGCGAATTGCTTCTATTCCCTTATTGCTTGTCCGCATGGTGCTTTTAACTTCATCACTTTTCCGATGTTCTTTTCCAATGGGAAGTAATCAAGTGTGTTGCTCGTCTGGTTGAATCCTGTGCCTTTAAATTATTCTAGGGTGAGGGAAACGAACTCTTTCTGTAATATGCCTTTTGCTCGGCTGTATATCTCCAGTCGTTCAGACGTTTCTCTGCTTATCGATATTGTAGTCTTTTCCGGCTTGCTTTTTGGCTGTATGTTTACTTTATCTTTCATTCTCTAGTTGATATGTGGATATGCTTTTTATATGTCGAATAGGATTGGAATCTTCAGGAAAATGAAGAAAAAAATCCACCGGAATAGTTAAATATTAGATTTTGAGAACAATGTATCATGATTTTTTATAATTTTATAGTTGTCAATTTAAAATTAAAAGTTATGAAAAGGCTATTTTATTCTTTGTTTGGTTTACTAATTATTAGTGCTTCGTTTGTTTCGTGCTCAAATGAATTAAATTATGTCGTTCAAGAGGATAACGCTTTGAGTTTACAAACACGTTCTTTGGAAGAAAAGGGAGATATAATACCAGTGGAAGAGTCTCCTTATAAACGAAAAGATGCATCAGTTTTGTCTATTAATGAAAATAGTTCATTTTTTGATATTAGGGAAATGGATGTCAATATTATTGTAAGAGAAAATACTCATAATGCAGATGCGCGTTATTTGACTTCTAATGGAGTACAGAAAGAAGTTACTGTCGCTCCTAAAAATGATAGTGGAAATCAAAATTTTAAATTATATATAATGCCTTTGACTGGCTATATTTATATTAAAGATTATGAGGGTCATCTTTTATCTATGGGAGTTTATACAAGTGATCCTAATACAAGGGTTTTATATATAAAGGATGATGATTCAACTGTTGGTGCATGTTGGGATTTTCTAAGAGGCGAAGAAAGAGCTTTTTCTAATATTTTGGAAAATGCAGATGCAATAGAACAAGGAGATGGTGGATGGATGGACGTCTATAATGAAGTTTTAGGTGTAAAAGATTCTAAGTTGTATTTTGATAAATATCGTAATTCTGCTACTCAGGAGTTTGAGATTAGAGTTCTTGAAGAGCTTAGTATTGTACCGAAGGCAGATAATCCATCTTATGATTTAGCAAATGTAAATCCGGAAGAAAAGCCAAGTTATATTCTTAGAGGTACAGTTCATAATAATGGTACAACTTCATCTCAAATGACTATTCAATATACAGAAGGGGCTAAGGTTTCATCTTCTTTTGCTGAAAATAATTCATATACTACAAATGTTAGTGGAAATACGGGAATTAGTACTCCTATTTTTTCTATAGGTGGTAGTGTTTCAACTTCTAATACTTATGGTTTTACCTATACATCAGGTTCAGAAAAGAATATTTCTTATATGTTTAATCAAGTTGTAACTGTTGAACCAGGTACAACTGTTCAAGTAACAGCTGTTGTAAAGAATTATAATGTGTCTTGTGATTATAATGTTCTTGTTGAAGGTGTGAAGTCGGGTCGTCAATTTACTATATATGGTAGATGGAATGGTATATCTTGTGCGGATGTTGATTATGATATATCTGTTGTAAATAAAAATGGAGGATTAATAAAAACTTATAAGGTTAAAGGAAAAGTTGGAGAACCATTTAATTTGGATGAATAAAGATGAGGTTGTTGTTTTTTTTATCATTTTTGTTAATGTCTTGTTCTCCAGTTTTTTATAAATCATTTATAGCCACATATTCTAATGGGTATGTGTTGGATGCAGACAAAAAAGTAATAGCCACATATTCTAATGGGTATGTGTTGGATGCAGACAAGAAAGTAATAGCCACATATTCTAATGGGTATGTGTTGGATGCAGACAAAAAGGCACTATAAAATATTTTGTGTAAATGGAAAATACGGGATTCAAGTTTGAGTCTCGTATTTTTTATTTTATAGATTT
>ENA-UEPW01000715-UEPW01000715.1-human-gut-metagenome-genome-assembly--contig:-NODE-715-length-20481-cov-99.494217_pt1 | contig 20481 bp, 14 predicted proteins | sample MGYA00242935_ERZ507936 | MGnify/ENA primary metagenome ERZ507936 (study PRJEB26167, sample SAMN06115469) | human gut metagenome | host: Homo sapiens | place: China:Chongqing | collected 2016-06-23... | reverse complement strand
GCTTTCCTTTTCTGCTGTCAACAATGAAGTCGAGCCATTCCTTATCGTAAGCATCAAATCGTTTTACCTTGCAGTCTTGTGGTATAGCGAACTCATAGGTGTTCACTATAGCTTGCTTGGCTCGTCTGATGGTCTTGATACGGACAGCCCATTTGGAAGCTTGTTCAAACAAAGGCGTAAGATAGAAGCCTGGACCGAAATCCAAGTCCTTTCTTCCAATGCTTACTAAAGGATGCTCAACAATGACATTTGAACCATGATATAATATTTGCTTTTCCATTATTCTTTTCTTTCCCAATTTTTAAGAGCTTCGACCACATCACTTGCCACAGCTTCCCGGCTCTCGGTATGTAGAGTGTCATAGCAATCTTGAATGAGACTCTTGATTAGCCCCACCTTATCCAATCGCTTTCTCATTTCAGACGGCGATATACCCATTTTTTGTGCCGAAGCCTCGATAGCCAACACCGTAAAGGCGAGGCGTTCGAACTCTGGAGCACTTTTCTGTAATAGTTCTCTATCTTCCATTCTTTACAAAATATTGTATTTAAATGCAAATATAAAGATTTTCTCTGATATTCCACTCAATTTCGGAGTTAAATAAAGAAAAATAGACTGATTTTGCTAATTTCTCTGCTGATAATGGAAGAAAAATCATCAGCTACGAAATTGTCTATCAATTCTTCAAGACTGATTTCTTTGGTAGAATCGCCAGATTCTGAAAGACTCATTGTCCTCATTGTCAACCATACAAATCGACCAGTCCCTGAATGGTGATTTTTACTTGTATCAGCAGGGACTGCAGAACCATTAAAGATGAATTGCCCTAGATCATCCCTATGGTAGGGTGTCCAGTTTTGTGTTTCTGTTTTTAGTATCAAAAACAATGCAACAACCATCTAATTCATTGATAATCATTCGCTAAATCAACTATAATCTTGTACGAATCTACATCAGACTTTTGATAGCTAAATCTTCCTCTAAGAAACGCTTATATTTCAATTCCATAAAGGTACAATTAGAACTGTCAGGGCTTTCGATAGTGGCTCTGATGTCCTTCATTTCAATTCCATAAAGGTACAATTAGAACTGCAGTCTTTCTCAGCCTTCTCTTCTGATAAGAAATTTCAATTCCATAAAGGTACAATTAGAACTGAAGGTCTCCTCTACAGTGGTTGTGCCTTCCTTGAATTTCAATTCCATAAAGGTACAATTAGAACTGTAAAAGTCGCTACCACACTCGCCAAATTTATCATATTTCAATTCCATAAAGGTACAATTAGAACTTAAAGGTCATAATGCTAGGTGTAGAGCCTACATATTTCAATTCCATAAAGGTACAATTAGAACTTCCAAGTTTGAGGCAAAAGAAATCAAGGATGATAAATTTCAATTCCATAAAGGTACAATTAGAACATCTCGATTGTTCGGACACCCAAGTTCTCCACCATCATTTCAATTCCATAAAGGTACAATTAGAACTCCGTATTGTATGTTTCTTATAACATCATCATTATTTCAATTCCATAAAGGTACAATTAGAACGGAGCAGTCATATTGAATGGTGAACCCAAATATAAATTTCAATTCCATAAAGGTACAATTAGAACTGTATATCTGGGCTTGTTTGGCGAGAAGCATTTTCATTTCAATTCCATAAAGGTACAATTAGAACGAATAGCAACTTGCTGATGGGTGCCATCCAGGGTAAATTTCAATTCCATAAAGGTACAATTAGAACGGATAAAGCACTGCTTTGGAGCAGAAGTATATTCCTATTTCAATTCCATAAAGGTACAATTAGAACATGCAATACACTCAAAGCCGCTCTGTGTTCTGTCATTTCAATTCCATAAAGGTACAATTAGAACCTGCCGGCTGATTCTCAGCCTTAGATGTTTCTGCATTTCAATTCCATAAAGGTACAATTAGAACTCCAGTCTTGTCTCTGTGTATAGTTATGCCGCTTGCATTTCAATTCCATAAAGGTACAATTAGAACATTACCAAGGGCAGCCAATGGGACGGAGATATCGTCAATTTCAATTCCATAAAGGTACAATTAGAACTTGTAACAGTACAGTAAGAGTTACCGAATGTTAATTTCAATTCCATAAAGGTACAATTAGAACTCAGTCTCCAACTATTATTCATACTCATGACATTTCATTTCAATTCCATAAAGGTACAATTAGAACTCTCCTTCCAATTCTGAGTTTCACTCTTTTGATACATTTCAATTCCATAAAGGTACAATTAGAACCCACGTTTTCTTAGGCAGCGAAATGCGGTCGAATACATTTCAATTCCATAAAGGTACAATTAGAACACTCAATCACAGTAGCCTCTTCGCGGTTATCCAGTTATTTCAATTCCATAAAGGTACAATTAGAACAGCAGCTTTTACTGCATTGGCACCAACTACTTGTATTTCAATTCCATAAAGGTACAATTAGAACTGATTATTTTAACGGTGTTTTGCCTACCGCTCAGTTATTTCAATTCCATAAAGGTACAATTAGAACAGATGCTACGAATCAACTCGCAACAATCATCTTCATTTCAATTCCATAAAGGTACAATTAGAACTTGAACTTCTCAACGGATTCACAAAGGTTGCTTATATTTCAATTCCATAAAGGTACAATTAGAACCCGATTACCATGCTTCATCAGCATATCCATCAGTTATTTCAATTCCATAAAGGTACAATTAGAACGACAAAACCGCCTCCGTACCAATTAGCACGATAAAATTTCAATTCCATAAAGGTGCGATTAGAACAGATAGTGGACCTCAAAAAGCAGCAAATAAAAGCCCATTTCAATTCCATAAAGGTGCGATTAGAACTGCGTTTTCCTCGCTGCTGAAGGTACGGGCTGAAGGATTTCAATTCCATAAAGGTGCGATTAGAACTAACTTTAAGGTTAGAAATGATAAGGAGAATAAGTCATTTCAATTCCATAAAGGTGCGATTAGAACTGATGATGCAAACGTTCCGGCTGTTCGTGTACCTAATTTCAATTCCATAAAGGTGCGATTAGAACTTGGTCTCAGTCTAATGCTCTTAAGGCTGCTCCTATATTTCAATTCCATAAAGGTGCGATTAGAACCTACGGTTCTCAGGCTTCTTATTATTCCCAAATGAGATTTCAATTCCATAAAGGTGCGATTAGAACATGCCTATCTTCTTAAGTTTATCAATCGTTCTTCTGTATTTCAATTCCATAAAGGTGCGATTAGAACTAAAATAAGAACTAGTAACCTTAACAGAATCACCATTTCAATTCCATAAAGGTGCGATTAGAACTACCTATTCTTCACCTTGTCAGGACATATCACAAGCATTTCAATTCCATAAAGGTGCGATTAGAACACTCAGGTTGCTCCTGATATTGGTAGTACTATTGCATTTCAATTCCATAAAGGTGCGATTAGAACTTAACCCTAATTTGATGATGAACGGCGGTTCTGCATTTCAATTCCATAAAGGTGCGATTAGAACTTGATTAATTATGTTATTAGGAGTACTGCCGCTTTATTTCAATTCCATAAAGGTGCGATTAGAATTTCCTACGAGCCTTCTACTTGTCGTTTTGTGAACATTTCAATTCCATAAAGGTGCGATTAGAACGTTCTGCGTCTATCAAGTTCACTGCAAAGACGTAATTTCAATTCCATAAAGGTGCGATTAGAACAACGTCTAAATTATGTTCTTTTTCACATTTCCGTATTTCAATTCCATAAAGGTGCGATTAGAACTACATATTCCTGTGATATTTCGTGATATTCGTAAATTTCAATTCCATAAAGGTGCGATTAGAACTTTCCGAAATTCATCATAATCAATATCTTTAAGTATTTCAATTCCATAAAGGTGCGATTAGAACTAAACTCCTTAATCTCGTAAACAAAGGTTTCTTCCATTTCAATTCCATAAAGGTGCGATTAGAACCAACATACCCTATCGATTCAGAACTAATTCTGAAATTTCAATTCCATAAAGGTGCGATTAGAACGTGAATTACTCCCATGTTTCGTTCAGGAGTTAAACCCATTTCAATTCCATAAAGGTGCGATTAGAACTTATTATTTGAATTATGTTGACGCTAAAACTTCTGAATTTCAATTCCATAAAGGTGCGATTAGAACTCCTAAAGAGGGGGCTACCGACTATGCCCTTATAATTTCAATTCCATAAAGGTGCGATTAGAACAGTTTATTGAAACTATAGATGCCATCTATCCAGTCGTTATTTCAATTCCATAAAGGTGCGATTAGAACCTGCATCTGCTAAGTTGTTGCAGTTGCTCGGCTAATTTCAATTCCATAAAGGTGCGATTAGAACCAGGCTCTGCTAAGATGAAATTTACTGCCGATACATAATTTCAATTCCATAAAGGTGCGATTAGAACCTCGGTTTTCTCTTAATCTCTGAACTTTAAGACTTATTTCAATTCCATAAAGGTGCGATTAGAACGTTTTGAAAGTGCTTATTTATGCACTCGGTTTAATATTTCAATTCCATAAAGGTGCGATTAGAACACGGTATGATGGACTTCAATGCAGACATATTACCATTTCAATTCCATAAAGGTGCGATTAGAACACGGAATAAACACAGTCAACTTTCCTTCCGTTTATGGATTTCAATTCCATAAAGGTGCGATTAGAACAAAGCATCATATCGAAAGGCATAAGATGTACACAAATTTCAATTCCATAAAGGTGCGATTAGAACATGAGGGCTGCATCCAGGGCGAGAGGGGCGAGTAATTTCAATTCCATAAAGGTGCGATTAGAACCTAAAATTAGTATCAATAGTAAAATTATCACCCAATTTCAATTCCATAAAGGTACAATTAGAACAGATACAACGGTGCTTTCTGCCATTCTCTCAAGTCTATTTCAATTCCATAAAGGTACAATTAGAACCAAACATACTGCTGGAGCCAACGTTCCCACTGCTATTTCAATTCCATAAAGGTACAATTAGAACTTATAAGGAAATCCACGTTTATCTCTATTATAGAATTTCAATTCCATAAAGGTACAATTAGAACTCGGTATGCTGTACGAGGATATGTATTTAACCGCATTTCAATTCCATAAAGGTACAATTAGAACTAAGTAAACCAACCACCCGAAGATTGCTGAATGCCAATTTCAATTCCATAAAGGTACAATTAGAACCTTGACCGAAAGAGCGGTATCCGAGAGCCTTATCTTTAATTTCAATTCCATAAAGGTACAATTAGAACTAGCGAATATTTCCGCTATAAGGGGTATGTATAATATTTCAATTCCATAAAGGTACAATTAGAACGCTGCGCCGTCCGCTTTGGTGCCAGCTAACTGAAATTTCAATTCCATAAAGGTACAATTAGAACATAGTCAGGTTATGAATATGACTTCCACTCCTGCATTTCAATTCCATAAAGGTACAATTAGAACTAATACCTATGAAAAACACTAGCCTTTGTTACTTATTTCAATTCCATAAAGGTACAATTAGAACAACAGATGAGTTAAAACAAGTGTACAATATTGTAAAATTTCAATTCCATAAAGGTACAATTAGAACTTACTGCTGTGCGCGCCGCCGCTCCGGCATACCTTATTTCAATTCCATAAAGGTACAATTAGAACGCAATAGTCAAATTTCGCGGCCTTCGCTTACAAGATTTCAATTCCATAAAGGTACAATTAGAACGGAGGAATCTTCGAGCCCGAATCTTGTCATATCAGATATTTCAATTCCATAAAGGTACAATTAGAACGCAAGTTGGTGAATTGTTACCAGTTTTTACTCAGATTTCAATTCCATAAAGGTACAATTAGAACTATCTGCCGGTTGTAAGTTTACTGCGTCTACTTAATTTCAATTCCATAAAGGTACAATTAGAACGCTGAACTTAAGAGCGCTCGTGATTATTTTGAGGGATTTCAATTCCATAAAGGTACAATTAGAACTCCTTAGTAGACCGCACTCCTTGCACTCTAGATTCTTATTTCAATTCCATAAAGGTACAATTAGAACTCATTTTTCTTCATTTTCTTTATATCTATCTTTGATTTCAATTCCATAAAGGTACAATTAGAACGAATTCCATGTTCTTCCGGTCTTCGTCTCTCTACCAATTTCAATTCCATAAAGGTACAATTAGAACCACATTGCACCTAACACAGACGATGGTGATGATACTATTTCAATTCCATAAAGGTACAATTAGAACGAATGCCTGGCACGCCTCCTTCAGGTTTTCTGCCATTTCAATTCCATAAAGGTACAATTAGAACAGCGTGTCTTCATCCCTGATAAGTAAAGTATACGTGATTTCAATTCCATAAAGGTACAATTAGAACTCGATGAACTCAGAGGGTAGAAAATGGATAGACCTATTTCAATTCCATAAAGGTACAATTAGAACTCAATTTTGTTCTCGTCCATATTCTAATCTTAAAAATTTCAATTCCATAAAGGTACAATTAGAACACCATATTGTATATTTCTTACTACTTCATCACTATTTCAATTCCATAAAGGTACAATTAGAACTAAGCAGCACCGATTGTTGCCATCAACATGCGCATTTCAATTCCATAAAGGTACAATTAGAACTGGAGGGCACCAGGAACAATCGCAAGAAAATAATCATTTCAATTCCATAAAGGTACAATTAGAACTTATATTTGTATGTAATAACAATCCAAAAACCTTATTTCAATTCCATAAAGGTACAATTAGAACTCATACCTTTGAGGAGACGAAAGAGGAATACGTTATTTCAATTCCATAAAGGTACAATTAGAACTCCGGGTCGAGGAACTCTAGGTCACCTGGGTTGCCAATTTCAATTCCATAAAGGTACAATTAGAACGTTTTTGAACACGACATTCTGGATGCGCTGAGAGTACATTTCAATTCCATAAAGGTACAATTAGAACATTAAGTTGTTTGTATTTTGCCAAGGTCATGCGGTAATTTCAATTCCATAAAGGTACAATTAGAACACCTAAATTTTGAAAGTATTGGGCTGGCATATCAGCATTTCAATTCCATAAAGGTACAATTAGAACCGATTGCCCCTATTGTTAATACTTTCATTATCATTGATTTCAATTCCATAAAGGTACAATTAGAACACCCTTTGTTTCTATGTTTCTCTAGATGAAATGGTATTTCAATTCCATAAAGGTACAATTAGAACGCCTTTTGTGTCCGTATCATTTTTACCAGGTAGAAAATTTCAATTCCATAAAGGTACAATTAGAACTTGCTCTGCGATAAATTTTTCTATCTCTGTAGCCAGCATTTCAATTCCATAAAGGTACAATTAGAACTGATTTATCAGCCTTCAAGCGTACGATATTAAACATTTCAATTCCATAAAGGTACAATTAGAACGATTTATCAGCCTTCAAGCGTACGATATTAAACATTTCAATTCCATAAAGGTACAATTAGAACCTGAAAAAGATAACGCTGATTTTCAGTCTCGTTTAAATTTCAATTCCATAAAGGTACAATTAGAACTTATCGTCAGTTTCTGTACATCGCTGCCAGTGCTATTTCAATTCCATAAAGGTACAATTAGAACTCTTCTTAGCCGCCCAGAGAAGGAGGTTGGTGTTCTATTTCAATTCCATAAAGGTACAATTAGAACGAGATACTCTCAGATAAGGAGTATCGGTGTTCGTGAATTTCAATTCCATAAAGGTACAATTAGAACAACATTTGCTTGACTTGAACATTCAGCAGAATGAGATTTCAATTCCATAAAGGTACAATTAGAACTTGTTACAGTTGATACCACAATTGTTAAACATAGATTTCAATTCCATAAAGGTACAATTAGAACAAGATTCTGCTGACCCTTCAAAGGGTGTACTTTTATTTCAATTCCATAAAGGTACAATTAGAACGGCGGATGCTGTGGTATTAGAACCTTCCGCAGGTTCATTTCAATTCCATAAAGGTACAATTAGAACCCGTTAATCCTTAGGCATAGATGCTCGAAGAATCAATAGGTTTGTGGGTGCAAAGATACAAAAAATCTTCAGAAAAAATGTCGATGCCTAAAGATATTTTTTCTGCGGCCTTACGACAACCAGCCTATTTATGGAGGTTTCAATAAGTCAAAGAACACTTTTGGAGGTTTTTCCGAACCTAGAAACGGAAAAATAGAACCACATCGACAACTCTTTATAAGAAATTATCGGTAGACATTCTTTCTTTTCCAAGAATCTGTTTGTTCATATTATATCCCATTTTATTGGTGAAAACAATGACACTATCCTCGGATTCATCAATGATAGCTTTCATCTTCATTTGCAATTCCCGAAGTTTAGCTTCAGATAAATCTCCCTCCAAAACTGAGTTCTGAATCCAACACAAATATTGGCGGCAAAGCTTCAACATTTTGCCTACTCGCTTCTCACCTACATCATAAACTATAATCACATACATATCACCAATACATTTTAAAAGGTTTATATTCTTCTATTCCTAAAATATCTTTTAGTAGCTTATAGCATTCCAACTTTATAAGATGCTTATAGCTTACATTACGTCCTAAAGAACGATGACGGAATGTCTCATCATAACGCTCTTCCATAGCCTTTACAAAAATCTTCTTTCCCTTTTCGTTCAAAAGACATTTGTTGAGTTTCTTATCAAAATGACTGGTGCTTAAAGCATGCTTATTGAGTACCTTGAAGATGACTCTATCCACGATAATAGGTTTGAAGATCTCGGATATATCAAGACATAACGAAAAACGCCTTTCTCCTGGAGTATGCAGAAAGCTTATCGTTGGATTGAGCTGAGTTTGATGAACAGCCCGGAGAGTTTCAGTATAACACATCATGTTGCCAAAAGATATGAGAGCATTCACCTCATTCTCTGGCGGTTGCTTGGTTCTTGATCCCATGTTGAAATCATCGAGAATGATATCGAATGCAGCATAATATGCCTGTCTGATATTTCCCTCAATTCCCATTATCTCATCTACAGCCTTAGCATCTGGCAAAGTATTACTCAATCTTTTAATAGTATCGATAATATCTTGCAGGTCTTTTCCTCTACGATTATAATAGTTGAGGTTCATAACCATATTCCAAGCTGCTCCCTGAATGAATTTACGAGCCAATTCTACCCTTTTCTTCTTATTTTGGTACGCAGATGTTTGTGCCAACAATGCCTTGCCAGAAAGAAGACTTTCCCTTGGCATGAAGCTTCCGGTATAGTTTTCATAATAGTCGAAGAAGTGGACTGGAATACCTTTCTGCCCCAGAAAGTTGAACAAAGCGCTATTTGTCCGCAGACTTCCAAAGGCATACAGTTCCGCAACATCCTCAATAGGAATGTATCGAGGTTGCTGCTTGATTTCTTCATTATCTTCATTCACGATAACAGGCGTGAACTTCAGCGTATTATCTCTGCGTTCCATGATGCCTGGATTGAACAGATAGAAACTTCTTTTCATTCTTCTTCCTCCAACTCGTTTATATAACAAAAATCGAAATAACTACAATTCTTACAGATGCCTTTCTTAACTTTAGACGGGCAAACATCTTGAGAGATTATCTTAATAATGTCCTTAGATATAACCTGAATGTCATCTCTATCAACATCTGTCAAGATTACTTCTTTTGTCTTTCTCAAAAGAGGATATTCCAAGATGCCCTTAACGCCATCTATTCCATGTTGCTCGAAAACATACATGTAATATTTCAGTTGCCATTCATGAGCTTTATCCACCTTATTAGATTTCTTTATCTCATGGATGACCTTGTTCTTGGCATCATAGTAATCCACTTTGATACCATCAATCTCCACTTCCTCATACTTTGATGTACGTTGCGGATAACTTGATTCATGCACCAGCTTTCCTTCATAGACCAAGTCTGACTCTTGTTCCATATTGATGCCATTGGCAAACAGCCATAGTTTGCGATGGCAAAGCTGGTAATAGTTGAAATGAGTGCCTGTTACTATCATAAAAGCATCCCTCCTCCATCTATTTGAATACCTGTCTTAAAATCATAACATTCAGAAGATATTTTATAAAGACCATTAAAATCTTCATCTGATGATGTAATTGGTTTTGATTGATTTTGTTTAAATCTAATTTGCACTATCCGATTGGACATCTTTTTAAATTGATTGCTTAATTTCCTCTTATTGCATTGTATTATAGATATCTTGTCATCATGTGAAAGAGATTCTGTTAAATTCTTCTGATACTCTAGAAGTAATTCAAAGTTTTCATCCTCACCATTACGAGGCACATAGTACAAATATTCCTCGCCAAATATATTCTTGTCAATAAGTGAAAATTTCCCCACTTTCTCATACATACATTGGCTTATATCCTTCATTAAATTGTCTTTCAGCTTCTCTCCATAGGCTCCAAATATAAGTTGGTCACATATTTTATCAAAGAAAGTTTTCTGTATATTCAACATATCCTTCTCTTCGCAATTTCCTGATTCATAAAAAGATTCTCTTGAGAATTTTATCAACTCATTATCAGGACCTCGATAAATCAGGCTTGAACGTTCCCCTTGATTTGTTCCTAACCTAACTACAACAACTTTTCCCTTTTCTAGATTTTTTCCATTTCTATTGCAACGACCAGCTGATTGTACAACACTTGAAATGGTAGCAAAATCCCTATAAAGTACTGGAAAATCAATATCAACTCCCGCTTCGATAAGCTGAGTAGAAATAAGAATAACTTTATCACCTTGACGTAGTTTCCTTTTAGCAAGATAAACCTTCAGACTTCGGTCTCTTGGAGTAAAATGCGTATTAAGAAGCAACACATTTGTGTCATCCATATTTCCAGTGATGAAATTGTATAAGTCTTTTGTATCCTGAATAGTATTCAAGATAACAAGCACCGATTTCTTCTCCTGTAAAACTTGATGCCCCAACTGTTCAATATCTATAATCGACTTTTGTACCTCAACTGTATATCTGTTAAAAACAGGATTCTCATAATGAGAAAGTGACAACAATTTAAAGGGTGGTTCATAATCCAGAAAGAAATCCTTTGCCTCTTTATTATCACTAGGCAATCGAAGAACTGGCTGTGTAGCAGTAGAAACTATCGCAAAACTATCAGTCAGTTTACAGAATTTGTCTAAGTAAGCGACAAAAAATCCATACAATCTTGGAGGTAAAGACTGTATCTCATCCAAGAGAAAGACACAATTGGAAAAATTAGGTAATTTCATAAGTTCATGATTCTTATTACCCAATAGTGTCTCAAATATACGTACAAAAGTTGTAATTATGAATGGATAGCCAAAAGTATCTTCTTGAAATTCTAAAGCCTCTAATTCCTGTAATAACTTTTCAGAAGGATTTTCATCCAGTTCTTTCTGTATATCATCAAAGCGTGTATTTGTAGATTTCGAGTCTATACGCTGAACGAAATATTCGTAACCTTTCAATATTTTCAACACTTCAGACTCAACTTGTTCAGTTATCGACAAGAATGGCAATCCATAAATAATTCTTTTAGCCCCCTTCGATTTTATGATTTCGGAAGCTAAAGATAACAACATTAGTGTTTTGCCGGAACCTGTAGGTGCCGTCAACTCAAAAATCTGTTTTCCTTCTTTTAAACCTTTTCTAATACTATTAATGCTCTCCAGACGTATCTTAGTTCTCTCTATATTAAGTAAAGTTTGAGATTTAAGATTGTCAAGATAGCCCTGTAATATATTTGGATACTTATGTGAAAATTCATTCAGATATCGTTCGTCATCATCAAGCATAGATAGCATATCACCTGCATCGCTTTTGTCAGTTTTTACCAATGCAGAGAAAATGCTTTGTATTTCTAAATAGAATCGTAAAGCAACATTATAATCATTTGGCTTATTTACTATTCTTTTAAAAAATAATCTAATTCTATCTTCTTCCATTGATGATGGCATAGATGGCTCAATGCCTAATAACTCAGAAAAGACATTACCAAAAGATATATGCTCCTTATCAAGAAAGGAATAAAGATTGCTTACTTCATAGCCCGAAAGAATAGGATTGCCATCATTTGGCATCATATCAGGTAAGTCCCCATGATGTTTCGCAACAACAATTATTAAAGATGTTAAGAAATTGTGCGAATTAAACTCATGTGGAACTTTAAAGTTATCTGGATTTTTAATCAGAAACATGAGAAAAGCATACGCAGACAAATAGGCATGGTGATCATATCCTTTTGGACATGATCCATTTAATTTCTGTTGAAAATTAGGATTAACCTTTCCTATATCATGAAAGAGAGATACCAATCCTGCTGCATCAGAACTGGTAATTCTCTTTGATAATGAAGCCACATTTTCAAGATGTACTTTCAAAAGTTTTCCTGGATGTGAATAACATTTATTTAAATCAAAACCCATTGTTCAATCTCTTTATCATGAATAAATTCCCAATAATCTCCTTCTACGTTAAGCACATGAGAGCATTCTGGGTATATGACGTTTACATATTTTTCTGGCAAATTCCAAAAATCATTATTCTGATATGTCGGAAGTTTGTCAAAACCAATTCGAAAGTCATCGCCAACTATTTTCAACTTATGCTCATTCGCTATAACGAAACCTTTGGTCTTAAAATCGCCATTACCCATCATTGTGAATTCTCCTTGACTAATGAAAGTCAATTCTGCAGGACAGTTAGCAATACCCAAAAAAGGGTCGTAGACAGCATATCCTTCTAAAATCGCCTTCTGAAATTCATAGAATATACTTTGAGAACGTTCTCCATAGAGTCCCACACAAACCTTGTAACTAACATCACACAGCATTTCAAAAGCTTTGGGCGATTTTATAGCTGTTGGGTTTATGGCCGTGTGAGACGTAAATCCACATGATGTTTTTTTTACAGGCTTTAGCAATTCAACACCATACAACAAGTCTTCAGACAACTGAGGGAAAAGAGATTTCATCTTCTCGCGTTCAATTCCTAAAACTGCACCAATCATTCCGATTAATGCCGTTTTAGGAATAAGGTCATGAGACAATGGATTGTTGTTGGTCTCTGGCTTTTTAAAATGAGCCCAATCACCATCTATCTTGAATTGTAAACCTTTCATAAGCTCATCTCTTCAAACTTCTCACCATTAAGCTCATTCTTAATCTTATCTATCTCTGTATAGAATCTGATTTTTTCAATCTTGTCATTCTTGGCAAGATCCTTGAGTTTACTGAAATCGAGAGTATAGTCCTCCATACTACGAATTTGCTCGTCTTTCAAGCTTTCATTCGGCACAAGTTTTATGGTTCTGTCAACTCCATAAAGTTTGTCAAAATTCTCTTTGTAGTCTATGATTAACAACAAAAGTGAATCTTGTCCGACTTTTGAACGAGAGAAAGAGCTTCCTTCCCCGCCTGTTCCATACCATAAAGCTTTAAACATTTTCTGCAGATCATCTTCTTTCAAATCTGTGCTTTTTGCAACAGTAGGATTAATCCATCCGTGAATTTGGACAACGGAATAAGGAACCAATGTTGTTGTAGCAATGGCACCTTGCGCATTCTCTTCCTTAGATGTAAAGTGAGACGTATTCTGATGCATTCTCAAGTTAACACGATTCAAAGAAGGGTTAAGGGCTGCAAATTGGACTGGTCCCGTAAATTGCACATGCCCATTTGTAAAGTCTGTCTTACCAACTTTCATTTTTTTTTCTAGCGTTGATATACCACCAAATAATCTTACATCAATGAGTTCTTTCATTATTTCAGCGATGTCGGTCTTTTGATTGGAATTCCAATTCTCAATGATCCAAGTTAATACACCTTTAGAATCTGTTTTGCCAGCTCCAGTCTTGTCTGAGACATAGATGTGCTCACCTTCGATATCCTCAAGGTATGTACGAATAAATCTTTTAATTCGAACATCACTAACAAGGATTCTCTTCGTTTCCTCATCGTAACGTTGTTCTCCTGTAAATGGATCCCCATTGGGGATGTTGTATGATGTTTCATACAAGAACAAAATTTCTGATTTCTTCATATCTTTAATTTTTATGGTTTATTTCTTCAACTATCAAATTAAGTTTACTAACTTCATCTTTCAAATCTTCATTATCAGAATAATCAGCCAAGATTTTTTCCAAACGTTTCTGAAAATCTTTTTTCTTATCCGTCGGCTCATATTTAAAATAGCCGTCCAAGAAACCAAAAGACAAATTATCCTTATCATATTTAGCTTCTGGTAGTTTTGCCAAGTCATCACAAACTTCAGCACACATTGTTGCCCACATTCCGTCATGCATCACAAGTTTCTGACTAATGTCAGTAACAAATCTGATGCAATCCTCTTTCGTTGACACTCTTCTTGAAAGCAAGCCCACATAGTTCTTTTCAAAAGAACCAATAGCCTTCTTCAATGGCTTGGCCATTTTTCCTATTTTAGAGCCAAGCTTAAAACTTGCAGTATTAATAATATCCATATATTTATTTTGTTTATTATTTTGTATTGATAATATGAACATCAAATCATATTTCAAAATCTCATACCAAAACTGACCACCACCTAAACGTATAGCGGACTCTACATTAGTTACAAACGAATGGAGTAAAGACGGGTCATTATAATAATCTCCTTTATATATTAAAGGAAGCACTTTGAGAATATGACTTTCATATTTCTTCGACGCGGCTATTTTTACTTTTCCCGTTGAATTCAATTGCACATCTCCCAATAGATTGGAAAATGATTTACAACAGATAGAAAGAGACATATCTACCTTTATCTCTTTATTTCTTCCTGCGTACACTTGATACGCCTTTTCATAAATTCTTGACGTTACACGATTCAGATTACTCCGTGTTATATTTGAAATTTCCATCAGATAAGTATCATCTGGCTTGGTTCTTTCTTTTCTTGCAAAAATGAAATCAAAGGATGTAAAAGTTGAACTGTCTTCTAAAATTAACGAAATCAAATCATCCTTATATTCATTGGCAGATACTATTGCAGGTTCATTTCTCTTCTCTTGAAAGAGTTTCAAATCCTCTGCTTTCAAATTATCTCCAAACGGCAAAACTATAAGTTTATAATTAGAATCAGAAAAATTCTTACCATTCTTCGCAGCATAGGTAACTCCATAAAAAAGATCTTCTATCTCTGATTCTGTAAAAACTCTTGTCTTGTATCTATTTTCCAAATCAAAATTTGGAAATTGTATGTCATTTTTCTTATCACCAGAACAAATTGTAGGCCAGCGGCTCTTTTTCAGTACAAGTCCTTCCTTATTCGTATCAACATACTCATTATGCATTTTTCGAATGACGAGTTCTAGAGTATTGGAAAAATCATACCAACACTTTTCATCCCCATTACCATCCTCATAAGAGAAATGCAAAAAGATTGATGCTGAATTTAATAGAAGCAATTCTTCTTCTCCTTTAACCTCACTCAATTTCTCCAGTTTCTTTTTGTTATTTTCTTTATTTATAGTACAACAAATATTCTTTAAGTTATCTTCATTCTCAATATATTCCTTAAAGGACGAAACGTTTTCATTTTCAAAGTATTTTATAATAGCAGGAGCATATTTCAGAATTCGTTCTATCAGTATCTGTTCTTTTGCGAATCTAGTTCTTATCTGTTGAAACTCATCTATTCCTTCAGGAGAAAAACCAGATAAAGAACAGATTTCGTTACATGTTGCAGTACCTTTATCAAAAGAACTTGGAGATTCTACTAATCTATAATTTCCACCTTCAACTGGTTTATTTATGGAGCCATTCTTGCCCAATGTGCCTTTGAAAGAATAATAAATATCACCATATATATATCTACAAACAGTATCACTAGTTGAAGTTTTGTACATTAGATAATATAGACTGTTTCTTTTGTTCTCAGGAACAATCGATACCTTATCAAAAATAATATTAAAGTTTTTATCTACTGGAAGAGAAAGACAAAAAGGCCAATCTCCATTGTCTTTAGGACGACAAGACACAACAGCATTTGAGAAACTCATCTTTTCTCTTGAATTTCTCAATATGTTTCCGATTTTTAAGACTGTATCTAAACTCATAATTCTATCTTCTTTATAAATCCAAAACCCTGCGAACATTGTTCTCCAACACCTCCCTCATAAGCAATCTTCATCAACTCTAAAGGTGCTTTCATACGGAAGGAGCAGAGATATCCACGTACTCTTGATTCGTATGGAGTATTGGCTTTTATCGTTATCAACTTTGACTTGATCTTTTTATCTATCAATTCAAATGAAAACTCCTTGTCTTCCATATCAAATGGCTGACCATGAATGCTCTCATATCTCGCCATCAATCCCTTTAATACTCCTTCAGCGAACATAGGATTGTCAGGAGATAGATATTGAGTCTTGTTGTCTTCATGAAGCTTAACACAAATAGGAGACAGAGCTACGAAAGTCATTTCTTCAGATAATTGTGGCATAGGTATAGCCTCTACTCCAACAACATCAAAAGCAACACGATGTTCCTTATTGCCAATAGTAAAGCTTTGATGAGCAAATATACCTTGAATGAACTCAAGAGTACTTTTTTCCGGTATAAAGCTAATGTACCATACAGTTCTTTCACCTATGATTTTCAAACACCCGGCTTCTGGCAAAGGTCTTACTTTCTCAAAGATGAAGGGTGAATAACAAAATAGCTTAAACCTCTTTCTTTCATGTAATAGATAGCCATTTTCATGAAGCCATGACGAATATTGCGTATCAGCTTGCGCCAATATGCGATAAATGACAGCAGACTGCTCATACTGATAATTAAAGGGCAGCAAGTCACCATATTTTCTATCTATCTTCAAGGTTATTTTAAACTTCATAAATTCTTTGTTTTATGGACACAAAATTAATAAAAAAACTTATACGTTGTTATTTCTTTAAGAATTATTATACTAATATTTCATTTTATCCTATCGAAATGCCAGTTTAGCAAGTAAACAACAAACACCGACATTACCCTTACCTTCATGCCTTAGAATACCCACTTTTTGCATCACCGCCAAATCTCTTTTTACCACCCTTGAAGTCTCCGACATGGTTACCGACAAAGTTACCGACATTTATTGTCGGTAACCAACTTCCCATAAAACGATAACATATTGGTTTTCAATTATTTTTCTTTCCGACATGTTACCGACATGTCTCCGACATTTACATCGGCATTACCGCCACTATTACCGCCAAAAAGAAATTTGCACCGACATTTTACACCGACATTTACACCGACAAAATAGCATCAACCTTCTGCGTTCACAGACCAGCGCTAAATTGATAACTTTCCCAAAATTATCCCAAAAGGGAAAGAACTAGAAGATTTAAGGAGAAACGGGAATTACACATTATTATATATAGGAATTCTTAGGGAAAATAGTGGGCATAACATTATTGAATATCAACAATTTAAGCGTTTTATTGTGCAAGTTGAGGCATTTTCATTGTGCAAGTTGAGGATTTATACTAAAAAAATGGTGTTTCATTCCTCAAAATGAAACACCATTGACCTAAATTTTATGCTGATAATCGAATTTCGCAATTAGTTGCTATAAGCACTCTCACCATGCTCGTAGATGTCGAGACCTTCCTCCTCTACTCGCTTGTCAACACGTACACCTACACTCTTATCTACTACCTTGAAGATAATGTAGGTAACTACTACGCTGTAGATGATGCTTACCACGGTGGCTACCACCTGAATCCAAAGCTGATGCCAGTCGCCATAGAGGGCACCCTGTACTCCTTCGGCTCCTGTTACATACTGAGTGGCGAAGACACCGGTGAGGATAGATCCCAGAATACCACCCATACCATGAACACCAAAGGCATCGAGGGCATCATCATACTTGAACTTCTCCTTCACTACCGCTACCATGAAGAAGCAGACGATGGTGGAAATGACACCGATGCAGAAAGCACCCAAAATATCGGTACTGCCGGCTGCAGGAGTGATGGCTACCAGTCCGGCAACAGCACCGGTACAAGCACCTACCGTAGTTGGCTTCTTGTTCACAATCCAGTCGATGAGCATCCAGGTGGTGGCTGCTGCAGCTGTGGCTACATGAGTTACAAGGAAGGCGTTGGCAGCCAGACCATCAGCTGCCAGACCACTACCGGCATTGAAACCGAACCATCCCAACCAGAGGAATGACATACCCATGAACACGAAGGTGATGTTGTGAGGTGTGATAGGATGCCCTGCACGGTAATCATCTCGCTTGCCTACACAGAGTGCCATGACCAGAGCGGCTACACCGGCATTGATATGAACCACGGTACCACCCGCAAAGTCGATGGCTCCCATCTCCTGCAGGAAACCGCCACCCCATACCCAGTGGGCCATTGGAAGATAAGCGATGATAACCCAGAGGATGGTGAAAAGTACATAACCGCTGAACTTCACGCGCTCGGCAAAAGCACCGAGAATCAAGGCTGGAGTAATGAGGACGAACATGCACTGAAACATTGCAAAGGTGAGCTCCGGAATGCCTGTAGGCATGATGGCATCCAAGCCGATGCCGTGAAGAAAACATTTATCGAAACCACCGATGACACAAGCCAGAGGATTGCCCGAATCGGCATATTCTGTAGAGAAAGCCCAGGAATAACCGAAGGCTACCCATATCAGACTGACTACTGCCACGATGAAAACCGTCTGCATCAGGATGCTGAGAATATTCTTCTGGCGCACCAAACCACCATAAAAAAGTGCTATACCCGGGATTGACATCAAAAGCACCAAGATGGTGGCCATGATCATCCACGCTGTGTTACCCGTATCAAGTGTCGTCAATAATAAACTGCTCATAAAAATATCTTATAGTTAAATTAGAATACAATAATATAGCCTCTCAAATATAAACTTCAATACCAATCATAAAGTTCAATGTTCAAACCTCAAAATTCAAAGTATCTTTATTCCTCTTTCTCAGCATTATACAATGCAATGTCGCCACGTTCGCCGGTTCTGATTCTTACCGTATCGAGTACAGGAATCACGAAGATTCTGCCATCTCCTACTTCACCGGTCTGGGCAGCGCCCTGGATGGCGGCGATGGTTGGTTCCACGTTCTTGTCACGAACCACGATATTCAGAAGCACACGTTCGATGCTGCTGGTATCATACATCACACCACGGTAAATGCGAGCCTGGCGCATTTTACCCTCACCTCTTACATTATAATAAGAGAACCACTCGATGTCTGCTGCTAAAAGTGCCTTCTTGACATCCTCGAATCTAGACTTGCGGATAATTGCCTCAATCTTCTTCATAATCCTTTAATAATTAATAATGTGTTAATACTTTTATTGATTGTCTCCAACGAAAAACGGGCTTTCATTGATTGTCACTCAAATCAATCCATCCTTTTACATATTGTTCGTTTTCGGCTGCAAAATTAATACATTTTGTCAGAATTTCAAAGATATTAAAAGCATTTCGTTTCTACTTTTCTACTGATATTATAAATTTATCCGGCTATCCTATATTCTGCTTACAATTTGTAATCTATCCTACTTTTCTGCATTGCAAATTGTAAGATACTAAAAAACAACCATCATTTTCTGTATATCTTTTCTTGCATATTTCAACAAATAGTCGTACCTTTGCAACCAAAATCAAACAAATAGTCATCAAAATATTCGAAAGACTATCAAAAAGTCAAGTTTCAAAAGAGGCAAGACTGGAAAGAATGTCGAATCTCAAGATAGAGACAAGGCGTGAGAGATAGAAGAAGAGTATTCAAACTTAAAGGACAACGCAAAATGAAAGAAACAGTTCATTTCACAAAAATGCAGGGAGCGGGTAACGACTACATCTATGTAGATACCCAGCTGTACGACATACCCGACCCAGAAAAGGCAGCCATAGCCTGGAGTGCTTACCACACAGGAATAGGAAGCGATGGACTGGTTCTCATCGGAAAACCGCAGGATGGCAGAAGAGCAGACTACTCGATGCGCATCTTCAACGCCGATGGTTCAGAAGCAATGATGTGCGGCAACGCAAGCCGATGCATCGGAAAATATCTTTATGAAAAAGGACTGACCCGAATGGAAACAATCCGACTGGAGACGCTATCAGGCATCAAGATATTGAAATTGCATCTTCAGGATAACAAGAAAGTTGTGGATTCTGTAACAGTAGACATGCTGAAACCCAAACTCGAAAATCCCGAGCAATTCATAGGCCCTTCGGTGCTCGAAGCTGACGGCAGAAAATTTGAAGGCACTTATGTTTGCATGGGTAATCCGCATTTCGTTACCTTCGTGGATGACATCGACACCATCGACATCGCCCACTATGGCAAGATTCTAGAAAGAGACGATGCCTTTCCTCAACGATGCAACATCGAGTTCGCACAAATTACAGACACTGACATTATAAGGACACGAGTTTGGGAAAGGGGAAGCGGAATAACAATGGCTTGCGGAACAGGAGCCTGTGCCACAGCCGTAGC
>ENA-UEPW01000706-UEPW01000706.1-human-gut-metagenome-genome-assembly--contig:-NODE-706-length-20694-cov-9.812970_pt1 | contig 20694 bp, 17 predicted proteins | sample MGYA00242935_ERZ507936 | MGnify/ENA primary metagenome ERZ507936 (study PRJEB26167, sample SAMN06115469) | human gut metagenome | host: Homo sapiens | place: China:Chongqing | collected 2016-06-23... | reverse complement strand
CCAAAAGCGCAGATAATACTTTGTGTATTATCGAGCATTTTGGCAACGCAGATGCCGTGCCGCAGCCGCCGGAGCGGCGCTTAAGCCGTAAGGCGGGAATTATGCGGTGTTGCCTTTACAATGTTACGCCAGCACGAATGTCTGCAGGGCCCAGACACCCAGGACGACGATGCCCAGGGCGATGCGGTACCAGCCGAAGGCCGTGAAGGTGTGCTTCTTGACGTAGTCCATCAGGAAGCGGATGGCCAGAATGGAGACGACAAACGCCACGATGCAGCCGACCAGCAGCGCGCCGATCTCGCCAACCGTAAAGACGCCGCCGCCCGCCAGGAACTTGACGAGCTTGAGGCCCGACGCGCCCGCCATGACCGGGATGGCCAGGAAGAAGGTGAACTGGGACGCGCAGGCGCGGCTCATGCCGCAGAGCAGGCCGCCGATGATGGTGGAGCCGCTGCGGGACGTGCCGGGGATGAGCGCCAGCACCTGCCACGCACCGACGATAAGCGCCTGCCTGTAGGTGATGCGGCTCAGCTTGGTGGTGGTGGGCACACGGGGGCGGCGCTCGATGAGGATGAACGCGATGCCGTAGACGATCAGCATGACCGCGACGACGACGCTGTTATAAAAATGTGCGTCGATCCAGTCGTCCAGCGCCAGGCCCAGCACGGCGGCGGGCAGGCAGGCGACGATGATCTTGAACCACAGCCGCATGACCGGCCAGCGGATGTGCTTTGCCAGGCCGGAGTCACGGCCATTGTCAACGCAGAAGGGCCACAGCTTTTTGAAATACATGACCACAACGGCCAGGATCGCGCCCAGCTGGATGACGACGCGGAACATCTCCATAAATTCGGCGCTGAAGCTGAATTTAAGTACCTGCTCGGCCAGGATCATGTGGCCGGTGCTGGAGATGGGCAGCCACTCGGTAATGCCCTCGATCACACCGTAGATGACCGAACGCAGCAAATCAAAAAACAAATCCATTCGAGAAACCTCCTTACGTGCTACCTTATATAATACCATAAATCGTGCAAATGGGAACAGCTTTTTGAGAATTTACATCTTTTTTACGGTAAATGAGCGCGGCGGCTTGCTGTTTTCGTCAAATGCAACTATAATAAGAGTGATTTCTTGTGCAAAGAGGTTTTGAGAAATGTATAAAACCGTACTGTTTGATTTGGATGGGACCCTGCTGAACACGATTGACGACCTGGCCGACTCCGCGAACCGCGTCTGCGCCGCCCACGGCTGGCCGCAGTATGAAACTGCGCAGTACCGCTATTTTGTGGGCAACGGCATCCCGAAGCTGGTGGAGCGGTTCAGCCCCGCAAGCTGCCGCAGCCCGGAGCAGCTGGCCGCGACACTGGCCGAGTTTGATAAGGTCTACGGCGCGCACATGCACGACAAGACCGCGCCGTACCCCGGTATGCCGGCGCTGCTGGCCCGGCTAAAGGCCGCCGGGGTGCGGATGGCGGTGTTCTCCAACAAGGCGGACGAGTTTGCCCGCGCCGTGGTCGCGCGGTACTTTGACGCCGACCTGTTTGAGGTCGTCCGCGGTGCGCTGCCCGACGTACCCACGAAGCCCGCCCCCGAGGGGACGCGCGCCCTGATGGCGCACCTTGGCGTCGAGGCCGACGGCAGTGTGCTGTACGTCGGTGACAGCAATGTGGACGTGGAGACCGCCCACAACGCGGGCCTGCCCTGCTGCGGGGTGCTGTGGGGGTTCCGGACCCGCGAGGAGCTGACCGAAGCCGGGGCAGAATATTTGGCCGAGGATACCCAGGGGTTGGAGAAGGTTGTTTTGGGGTGATGTGAGTGACCAGGGCGCCCGAAACGCCTGGAATGCCGGGAGATTGCCCGGAGACGGGATTTGACCGGACCGTTCCGGGGCGGCCCCGACGCCCGCGTAGCAGAAGTTTACGGACCATACGTAGGGCGGCCTGCCCACAGGCCGCCGTGCCCGTTTGCGATAAGGAGAAGCCTTGCGGATCGTTGTAGGGGGCGGCGTCCCCGACGCCCCGCGGAGGGGTCAAGACCCCTCCCTACGATGCAAACCGTTAAAAGGGATACAATGGCAAGGCTGCGGGCCGGGCATGCCCGGCCCCTACGGACTGCTGTGAACGGGTCAAATTACAACATTTTTCACAAAAAGGAGCTGTTATTATGATTGCACAGCACTATAAAGATATGCTGGGCTCCAAGTCGGTTATCCGTCAGATTTCTGAATGGAGCACCGCCCGCGGCGCGGAGATCGGCTATGAGAACGTGTTCGATTACTCGCTGGGCAACCCGTCTGTCCCCTGCCCGCCGCAGTTCACCGCAGCTTGCGCGGACCTGCTGGCCCACACCGACCCCGTCAGGCTGCATGGCTATACGCCGACGCTGACGCTGCCGTCCGCCCGCAAGGCCGTGGCCGAAAGCCTGAACCGCCGGTTCGGCATGGACTACACCGCCGACCATATCTTTATGACGACGGGCGCGGCGGGTGCGCTGGCCCATGCTGTGCGCTGCGTCGGCGTGCCCGGGCAGAACATCGTAACGTTTGCGCCGTTCTTCCCCGAGTACAAGCCGTACATCGAGGGCGCGGGGCTTACCCTGCGCGTGACGCCGCCGCGGTGCGCGGACTTTCAGATCGACTTTGAGGCGTTCGCGCAGCTCGTGGACGAGAACACCGCCGCCGTGCTCATCAACAGCCCCAACAACCCCAGCGGCACCGCCTACAGCGAGGAGACCCTGCAGCAGCTGGCCGACTTTTTGACCGCGACAAGCGCCAAATACGGCCACCACATCTTCCTGATTTCCGACGAGCCGTACCGCGAGATTTCGTTCGGCGGCAGGGTCACGCCCTACCCCGCTAAATTCTACGATGATACGCTCACCTGCTACTCCTTCTCCAAGAGTCTGAGCGTGCCGGGCGAGCGTATCGGCTATGTGGCCGCCAACCCGCGGTGCGAAGACGCCGCGTACATCGTGCCGATGTGCGGCCAGATCTCCCGCGGGACCGGCCACAACTGCCCGTCGTCCCTCATCCAGATGGCCGTCGAGCGCTGCCTTGACGTGACCAGCGACCTGTCCGTCTACGAGACGAACATGAACCTGATCTACGACGAGCTGATCGCGCTGGGCTTCACCGTCGTCAAGCCGGACGGCACGTTCTACATCTTCCCGAAGGCGCTGGAGGACGACGCAAAGGCGTTCTGCCAAAAGGCGCTGAAATATGACCTGGCGCTGGTCCCCGGTGACAGCTTCGGCTGCCCCGGCTACTTCCGCATGGCGTACTGCATCGAGACCGAAAAAGTCCGCCGCAGCTTTGCCGCGCTGGAGAAATTCGTGGCCGAGGAGTACGGCGTCACCAAACACTAAGGAGATTTTATGTCGATTCTACGCCGCATTTTTCCGTTTCTGCTGACAGCTGCGCTGCTGTGTGCCTGCGTGCAGATGCCCAACACCCCACAGGACGTGCTGCCCGCCCCGACGCCGCAGTCCACGGCGGCCCCCACCGCCACGCCGGAGACAAGCCCCACGCCGACGCCCGAGCCGACAGTGGCCCCCGCGATGGCGACGGCCACGAGCAACGCCACCAAGGACGCGCCGCAGATCAAGGACCCGACGACCTGGGACGACAACGCCGCCAAGACGCTGGCCGGGCTGGAAACGCAGTTTGCCGCCTACGGCCTGACGCTGGACGCGAAGGAGGGCTGCCCCTACCTGCTGGCGGTCAACAACGCAGGCGGCGTGGTCACGGTCTACGCCGTGGATTCTGCCACAAAAAAGTACGCTGTGCCGTTCATGGCGATGGTGTGCAGCGGCGGCATGGACACCCCCACCGGGTATTTTTCGACCCCGGTGGACTACAGCTGGCGGCTGCTGATGGGCCCGAGCTACGGCCAGTACGCGACCCGCATCTATGACAGCTACCTGTTCCACAGCGTGCCCTACTACAGCCAGCACAAGGACGATGTGGAGTACGACGAGTTCAACCTGCTGGGCACCCGCGCCAGTCTGGGCTGCATCCGGCTGGCCGTGGTGGACGTGAAGTGGATCTACGACAACTGCCCGCTGGGCACGCCGGTCATCATCTACAACGACGCCGACGACCCCGGCCCGATGGGAAAGCCCGGCACGATCTACACCGACCCCGCCGACACCGAGAAGCGCGGCTGGGACCCCACCGACCCCGACCCGGCCAACCCGTGGGACGATGCCTTTGAGAGCGGCACCGCCATCCGCAGCCAGGCCGCCTGGGACCAGTGGGAGACCGAGCGCGAAAATTGGATGAGCAGCCTGACGCCCACCGATTTGCAGGGTTGGAGCACCGATTCCAAGATCGCGGGGACGAGAGGGTAATTTTTGCGCCGTAGGGGCCGGGCATGCCCGGCCCGGAGGTTTTCCGTTAGCAGACGCCACATCAGCGCCCTGTCTACCCGACGGAGGGGTCAAGACCCCTCCCTACAAAGCACCCGCGAACGTCAGCCCGTAGGGAGCGGTCTTGACCGCTCCGCGGCACGTTTCGGAAAATGCCTGTCAATCAAAAAGCACCTGCCTTTTTATCGAAGGCAGGTGCTTTTCTATTGCAATATCAGCTGAACATCACCACGTCCTGCGCGGGCTTTTCGCCCGGCTCGACGGAGATGGCGGTCAGGACAGGGCCGGTGGAATCGGGGGTCTGGCCCTTGTAGATGGGGTGGTACTTGACGTTGACCTTGGCCGTAATGTTGATCCAGCTGCGCTGCTCCAGCGACTTGTAATCGTCGTACTTGCAGGGCATGCCCACAAACTGGATGTCCTGCACGCAGCAGGTCATGGCAAAGCGTCCGGGCACAAACGCGCCCTTGCCGGCCTGGGGGGTCTGGCAGACCTGAGCCAGATATTTTACCGTCTTGCCGTCATATTTCTTCGGGTCGTCCATGCAGTCCATGTACCATATACCGAAGAACTCCTCGGGGATCTCAATGACCGGCGCGTCCACGTCGAAGGGCAGCGGGTCGGGGATGTCGTCATAGGCGACGCTGCCGTCCTTGAACTCGTAGGCGATGTCGCAGCGGCGGCTGGCCTGGCGCACCAGCTTGTGGATGAGCTGGCGGCTCTCGTCGTCGTTGACAGCCTCGGCGCGGTTGACGACCAGCAGCTCACTGCCGCGCAGCTTGTCCAGCAGCAGGCTGCGCATGGCGCTGTCGCCCGCGTAGGTCTTGATGGTCGTACCGTCGGCGGTAGCCAGGCTCTGGTAGATGAGCCAGTTGTCGGGCAGGGCGTCGTACAGCTCCTGAATGAGCCACATACCGTTGTACTCGATGATGACGCGGCCGCAGCCGGACTTCTTTTCGAGCGCGGTCAGGTTCTCGGCGGTCAGCTCGCTCTTATCCTCGATCTGGGCAACGTGCACGCCGCCGAAGGCGAACTTGGACGGGTCGTACTCGATCTCGCCCTCCTCGCAGACCAGCAGCAGAGTCTTGTCGCCGGAGTCGAAGTTGGGGTCCTCCATCGTTTCCTGAATGAATTTCGTCTTGCCGCTCTCCAGCTGGCCGACGAAGAGATATACGGGGATTTGTTTAGGCATAGGGGACGTCCTTTCGGTTAGTAGCAGTCAAAGGCTTCTCCCCGGGGGGAGAAGCTGTCCGCGAAGCGGACTGATGAGGGGAGAGCTGATCGCGGCCTGTCATTCGTGGGCTGCTGCGGCAGGCTCGCCCCTCATCCGCCCTCGGGCGGGGCCTCGGGCACCTTCCCCCAAGGGGGAAGGCATTCTTATCAAACGTGGAACAATTCCGCGATCTCATGCTCCTTCAGCTGGGAGCCGATGACGCAGAGCTTGCCGGTGACGTCGGGGCCGCAGGGGCGGATCTCGTGCTCGCCGGGGACCATGTCGAACTCGTACCAGGTGTCGCCGCCGTCCACAATGCCCTTGGCGCGCAGGATCATGCCGTAAGCACCCTCGTCCAGCGCGTGCAGGGCCTTGTCCAGATCCTCACGGCTGTATTTGTGGGCCGTCTCCTTGCCCCAGCTCGTGAACACCTCGTCGGCGTCGTGGTCGTGGTGGTGATGATGCCCGCAGGAGCAGACGCCGTGCTCGTCGTAGTGGTGCTCATGGTGATGCTCGTGCTCGTCCTCGTCGTCGTGGTGATGGCAGCAGTCGTGGTCGTGGTCATCGTCATCATGGTCGTGATGGTGATGCTCGTGCTCGTCCTCATCGTCGTCCTCGTCGTGATGATGATGGCAGCAGCAGTCGTGGTCGTGCTCGTCCTCATCGTGGTCGTGATGGTGATGATGGTGGTGCTCGTGCTCATCCTCGTCGGCATGGGCCGCGTTGGCGGCGCGGGCCTCGGTCAGCAGCTCGGCGACGAGGTCGCGCTTGCCGTCCATAACGGAGACGATCTGAGCGCCGGTCAGGACGGTCCAGTCGGTGGTGACGATGGTGGCGGTGGGGTTCTTCTCGGCCAGCAGGGCGACGGCGGCAGCGACCTTCTCCTCACTGGCGTTGCCGGTGCGGCTCAGGATGATGCAGGACGCATGGCTGACCTGGTCGTCATAGAACTCACCGAAGTTCTTCATATACATCTTGACCTTGTTCACGTCAGCGACGGTGACAAAGCTGTTCAGGATGACGGGCAGATCCTCGGCGACGCCCTCGACGGCGCGGGTCACGTCGGACAGCTTGCCGACGCCCGACGGCTCAATGAGGATGCGGTCCGGGTGGTAGGTCTCGACGACCTTCTTCAGTGCCTCGCGGAAATCACCGACCAGGCTGCAGCAGATGCAGCCGGAGTTCAGCTCATTGACCTGAATGCCGGCCTCGCGCATGAAGCCGCCGTCGATGCCGATCTCGCCGAATTCGTTTTCGATCAGGACGATCTGCTCACCGGCGAAGGCCTCCTTGATGAGCTTTTTGATAAGGGTTGTCTTGCCGGCGCCGAGGAAGCCGGAGAAAATGTCGATTTTGGTTTTCTTTTCAGCCATAGTTGGGTACCTCTATTCAAGATGTGTTCAGATGTTCAGTTGGTTGGCAATCTATTACACTAACTGCTAATACTATTATAACAAACACGTCAAGGGGTTTTGCGCCATTTTGCGCGGGAAATTTTGAATTTTTTGCAAAATTTATGGGATTACCGCCTCCCCGTAGGGGCCGGGCACTGCGGGGTTGTGAGCGTGGGGCCACGGTTGAGCGGAGCGAAACCGGGGAGCGAACAATGTTTGCCCCCGCGGGGCAAACAACCGCACGAGCGGGCCAGCTTTGCTGGCTGGCGGCGCTCGTTGTGCGCCGCCAAGCGCCCGGCCCGGGGGTCGGCGCGGCCACCCTTTAATGGGCAATTGCCTTTAATGCTGCAGGCCGGGCATGCCCGGCCCCTACCGCGCGGCTGCCACCGGCTGCCTCGGAGGGGTCAAGACCCCTCCCTACGGGCTATCGTTCACGGGTGCTTTGTAGGGAGCGGTCTTGACCGCTCCGCCGGGTAGGCAGACGTTAGCGGGTTGGCCCGTAGGGGCGGCATACATGCCGCCACGCCCGGCCCCTGCAAAGCGCCGCATTTTTGTTTGTGCCTTCGGGCGCAAACTCCACCTGTTTTATTATCTATTATCTATTTATTATTTGCAGCATTCGTGGTATGATATACCTAACCCCAATATCTATCACAAAAAGGAGCGATCCATTTTGACTACCAATGAAAAAATCGCCGCGCTGCGTGCCGCTGCCAAAGCGGCGGGCGCGGACGGCGTGCTCATCATGACCAGCGACCCCCATTGCAGCGAGTACCTGCCCGGCTATTATAACGCTCTGCCGTGGTTTTCCGGCTTCATCGGCGAGAACTCGACCCTCGTTGTGACCCAAACCGGCAGCGCCCTGTGGTGCGATGGCCGCTTCTACGTGCAGGCCGACAAGCAGCTGGCCGGCAGCGAGATCGAGTGCATGCACGCAGGCTCCGCGGGCGTGCCCACCGTGGCGGAATACCTCGAGAACCACTTTGGCGCGGGTGACACCCTGCTGCTGGACGGCAGCTGCGTGCCCGCCACGATTGCCAAGGAGTACATCGACGCATTGGCCAAGAAGGGTGCCTCCCTCAAGAGTCAGGACGTGGCCAGCCCGATCTGGGACGCCACCGGCGAGCGCCCGGCCCTGCCCGACACCCCCTGTGAGCTGCTGACCCCGGCCCAGACCGGCGCGACTGCCGCGGACCGCATCGCCATGGTGCGTGCCGAGCTGCAGAAGGCCGGTGCCACCGCACTGGCCGTGACCGGTCTGGACTGCGTGGGCTGGCTGCTGAACCTGCGCGCCCGCGACCTTCCCTGCACCCCGCTGGCCGTCGCCTACGCGCTGGTCACGATGGACGCCTGCACGCTGTTTATCGCACCGGGCCGCCTGTCCGACGCCGACACCGCCACGCTGGCCGAGAGCGGCGTGACGCTGCGCGGCTACGAGGAAATTATCGACGCCGTCCACGCCCTGCCCGCCGACGAGGTGTTCCTGGTGGACGAGAAGGCCACCAACTACGCCTTGTACGAGGCCCTGACCGCCCACAAGACCGTGGCCGGTGCCGACCCGATTTTTGCCCTGAAGGGCATCAAGAACGAGACCGAGCTGAAGAACCTCCGCGAGTGCCATATCCGCGACGGCGTCGCCGTGGTGCGGTTCCAGATGGATCTGGAAAAGGCGCTGGCCGAGGGTAAGCAGCTGACCGAGATCGACATCGACACGATGCTGCAGAAGCGCCGCGCCGAGATGCCCGGCTACTTTGAGGACAGCTTCTCCACGATTGCGGCCTACGGCGCCAACGCCGCCATGATGCACTACCACGCCGAGGGCGACGTGAACAGCGTCATCGAGCCGCGCGGCTTCCTGCTGGTGGACAACGGCGGCCAGTACGACTGCGGCACCACCGACATCACCCGCACCTACCCCGTCGGCCCGCTGACCGACAACGAGCGCCGCTATTACACCTGGGTGCTGCAGAGCCACATCGACATGGCCCGCGCGGTGTTCCTGGACTACTGCACCGGCTTTGCGCTGGATACCTTTGCCCGCGGCCCGGTCTGGGCGCACAAGGTCAACTACCGCTGCGGCACCGGCCACGGCGTCGGGTTTATCTCCGGCGTGCATGAGGGCCCGCAGAGCCTGCGCCCGAACAACCCCGTGATTTTTAAGCCCGGCATGACCATCACCGACGAGCCGGGCATCTACGAGACCGACGAGGTCGGCATCCGCATTGAGAACGAGCTGGAGTGCATCGACCTGGGCGAGAACCAGTACGGCCACTGGCTGGGCTTTGCGCCTTTGACGCTGGTGCCCATCTCCACCGAGCCGGTCCTTGTGGACGAGCTGAGCCGCGACCAGATCAACTGGCTGAACGACTACCACGCCCACGTCTACGAGATGCTCAGCCCCCGCCTGAACGAGGACGAGAAGGTCTGGCTGAAGGAGAAGTGCGCGGCAATTGGCAGATAAACAGCTGACAGGTGTTTATCTTTTATATTCCTGTAGGGGCCGGACATGTCCGGCCCGCAACATAAACCGGAAAGCAGGTGCTTGCCGGTAAGCCGCGGGCCGGGCATGCCCGGCCCCTACAGAGCGGCATACTCAATGGCTATTTATTTCTCGCACGCGCCGTCGTTGCCCTTGCCGCAGCCGTCGCAGTCACTCTCAAACCGGACGGCGTTCTTCGCCAGCTCGGGGTCAAGGCGCTGGGCGACCTGCATCATCAGGGCGCACTCCATCCGCTTGCGGAACACCTTGCAGCCGTACTCATACGTGCCGTGGATGTCGCCGGTAGCGTGCAGGGCGTTGGCCGCACAGCCGCCCGCGCAGTACAGGCGTGCCCAGCAATCCTTGCAGTCGGGGCGGGCATAGACGTTGCACAGCTTGAACTCGTCGCGCAGGGCGGTGTTGGTCACGCCGTCCCAGACGTTGCCCAGCTTGTACGCCGGGTCGCCGACAAACTGGTGGCAGGGGTACAGGTCGCCCCAGGGGGTCACGGCCATGTACTCGGTGCCGGAGCCGCAGCCCGAAATGCGCTTGTAGATGCAGGGGCCGTGCTTGAGGTCCAAAATATAATGATAGAACGTGATCGGCTTGCCGGCCTTCTGGCGGCGCAGCATGTCGTTGGCCAGCAGCTCATACTGGTCGAACAGCTTGGGCAGGTCCTCCTCGGTCAGGGCCTCGGGGGAGTCCGGCGGGGCGACAACCGGCTCCATGGACAGCTCGGTAAAGCCGAGGTCGTCAGCCATGTGGAACAGGTCCTTCGTAAAATCAACGTTGTGATGCGTAAACGTGCCGCGCATATAGTAGCCCTGGCCGCCGCGCGCCTTGACGAGCTTCTGGAACTTGGGCACGATGCGGTCATAGCTGCCGTTGCCCGCGAGGTCGACGCGGAAGCGGTCATTGACCTCCTTGCGGCCATCCAGCGACAAAACAACGTTGTGGCATTCTTTATTGCACCAGTCGATGACCTCGTCCGTGATGCCGATGCCGTTGGTCGTCATCGTGAAGCGGAAGTTTTTGTTGTACTTTTTCTCGATGCTGCGTGCATAGGCGACCAGCTGCTTGCAGACCTCAAAGTTCATCAGCGGTTCGCCGCCGAAGAAATCGACCTCGAGGTTGCGGCGGGTGCCGGAGTTTTCGATGAGGAAATCCAGCGCGCGCTTGCCGGTCTCGAAGCTCATGAGACCGGCCTCGCCGTGGAACTTGCCCTGCGCGGCGAAGCAGTAGCTGCAATTCAGGTTGCAGGTGTGGGCGACGTGCAGGCAGAGCGCCTTGACAACGTTGGAGCGGTTTTTGAAGTCAAAGGCGTGGTCGGCGTAGGCGTCTGGCGCAAACAGCTGGCCCGCGGCGGTCAGCTCGTCGATGTCGTCGAGCACGTCGCTGATGTCGGCGGCGGTCACATCGGCGCGGTCCGCGTACTTTTTGGCGAGGGCTGCAGCAGCCTGCTCCCGGCTGCTGCCTTGGTCGATCAGGGCGATGGCGTCATAGGCGACGTCATCCACCGCATGCACGCTGCCGCTGTAGACATCCAGCACAATGTTGTAACCGCTTAATTTGTATTGATGGATCATGGTTTTCTCCGTTTTGTTATGGTGCAATGCGGCGGACAGCCACGGGCGGATATGGAATCCGCCCCTACGGCATTCCCCTTGTAGGGGCGCATTCTATATGCGCCCGCCGCACCCTTTGTATCATAGAAAATGCCGGGCTGCCACACGGCATCCCGGCATCAAAGCCAGCAAAAATTACTTGTCGGTCTTCTCGCAAGGCTGGTTGGCAATGCCGCAGCTGGTCTTGCAGGCGCTCTGGCAGGAAGTCTGGCACTCACCGCAGCCGCCGTTCAGCAGGCTCTTAGCCATGTCGCGGGTCTCGAGAGTCTGGATGTGCTTCATAAAACAGTCACCCCTTTATACATTTTAGAATTATTATTATTGTACACGGAAATCCGGGGTTTGTCAATAGGGGCGGAGGGAAAACAACAGACAGCGGGAGGCCCGTCGGCCGCCCTTTACAAATTACAAAACCGCAATCTCCTCCGCCCCGCTGCCGCCCGTATGCTTCAGCGCGGTTCCGGCCTGCTCCAATGCACGGCAGGCCGTCACCAGCTCTGCCGTCACTTCCTCGCCCGGTGCCACCAGCGGCACGCCGGGGGGATAGGCCCAGAGATACTCCGCGGCGGTCTCCCCCACCGCATCCCGCATCCTTACGGCCCGCGCGGGGCGCAGCAGCGCCTCGGCAATCGTGCAGCGGGCCGCGCCGGGGGCGGGCAGAATATGCCGCGGGGCCGCGGGCGGGGCCGCCGTTTTGTCCCAGGCGTGCAGCACATCGGCCAGCCGTTCCAGCGCGTCGTCGTCGTCGCAGGGGCTGGTCATGGCCAGCACGTTCGGGCCGCAGACCATCTCGGGCTCAAAGCCGTCGGCCCGCAGGTACGCCGCCCCCGCCGCGCCGATTTGCAGCAAGATTTTGCCGCTGTCATGCGCAAAAAAGTCAGGATGCGCCGTCAGTGCGTCCGCGCCGCAGCACAGTATTTTTGTATTTTTCAGATCCCGCACCGCCGCGTCAAAGGCATCCAGCCGGGCGCGCCACGCGGCAAAGGCGGCCTCTCCCTCGTAGGCCAGCCAGCGGGTGCAGCCGTCCAGACTGACCATGAGCGGGTAGCTCGGCGAGCTCGTCTCGAACACGTCCAGCTGGCGCTCGACCCCGGCAGGGTCGGCCAGATCGCCGTTCAGCTGCAAAAACGCGGTCTGGGTCAGGCTGGGCAGCGTCTTGTGGGCGCTCTGCACGACCAGATCGGCCCCTGCGGCTACGGCCCCGCCTCGCCAGCCGTACCGGGCGGCAAAGGGCAGGTAGTGCGCACCGTGGGCCTCGTCCACCAGCAGCGGCACGCCGCGGGCGTGACAGATTTCCGCGATAGTACGTATATCGCTCAAAACGCCCTCATAAGTCGGGCTGGTCAGGATCACGCAGCGGGCGTCGGGCGCAGCGTCCAGCGCGGCGGCCACATCGGCGGGGCGCACACTGCCGTAGATGCCAAACTGCGGGTCCACGGGCGGCGTGAGCCAGCGGGCCGTCAGCTGCCCCAGCTCAATCGCGTGGTAGACGGCCTTGTGGCAGTTGCGCGCCGCAATGACCGTGCTGCCGAACGGTGCCAGTGCGCGGATGCCCGCCAGCAGGCCGACGGTGGACCCGCCGACGAGGTACCAGCACCGCCGCGCGCCGTACAGCGCCGCCGTGCGGGCCATGGCGTCGGCCAGAATGCCGTCCGCGTCGTGCAGATCGTCCGCACCGTCGATCTCGGTCAGGTCCCAGGCATAGCAGCCCAGCCCCGGTGCGGGCGGCACCCGCCGCTTATGCCCGGGCATGTGCAGCGGGTAACGCGCCGCGGAGAGGGTTTCCAATTGTTGTTGCAGCGTTGATTTTGTCATATTTTTATACTTTTTATAAATAAGTGCAAGCTAAAAAGCCTCCCCTCTGAGGGGAGGTGCCCGCGGGGCGGAGGGGTGGGCGGGAGACACACACTTTACAGGTCTACACCCGGCCACCCCTCACCGCCTGCGGGCGGAGCTCCCCTCAAAGGGGAGCCTTTACGAAATCTCAATTTCCGCCTTACTGCCCGCCCGCGTTTTGGTCACGTGGATCTGTCTCGTCAGGCGGTCCTGCAGCGCCTCGACGTGGGAGATGACGCCGATGAGCTTATCGCCCCCGGCCAACCCAGCCAGCGTGTCCACGGCCTTTTCCAGGCTGTCGGAGTCCAGCGAGCCGAAGCCCTCGTCGATGAACAGCGTCTCGATGACGACGCCGCCCGCGTTCTGCTGGATCGTGTCGCTGATGCCCAGTGCCAGGCTCAGCGCGGCCATGAAGCTCTCGCCGCCGGACAGGCTGCCCACGGGGCGGGTCTTGCCGGTGTAGGCGTCGAACACGTCGAGGTCCAGCGCGGTCTTGCCGCCGACGGCCTCGCTCTTGCGGCGCAGCAATCGGTACTGGCCGTCGGTCATGCGGGTGAAGCGCAGGTTTGCGGCCTCGACCACGCCGTCAAAATAGAACGCCTGTACGTACTGTTCAAACGGCAGTTTGATTTTCCCGGTCAAATTACCGTTGATCGTTTTGGACAGATTGTCCCACATGGCACGCTTCTCGCGGGCGGCGGCGCTCTCCCGCATCGTCTTTTGCAGCGCGTCGATGGCGGCGCGGTTCGTGTGCAGACGGTGCACGGCGGCGTCCCGGGCGGCCATGGCGGCAGCGCGGTCCCGGCGCAGGCGGGCCAGCGCGTCCTGCAGCTGGGTCAGTGCGTCGGGGTTGTCGCGCTTGGGCATCGTCTCGCGCATCTGCTGCACGCGGGCGCTGGCGGCAGCGTGCCCGGCCTTGGCGTTGGCGGCGCGGCGGGTGGCCGCAAAGCGCTGCTTTTCCAGGTCGGCCAGCTGGCCGTTCAAAAGGTCGGCCTGCTTGGCCAGGCTGCGGGCGCGGTCCGTCTTTTGCTTCAGCTTCAGGTGGTCGGCCTGCAGGCCGCGCAGACCCTCGGTCAGGCTGGTCTGCTGGGCGGTCAGCGCGATTTTCAGCTCGTCGGGCGTCAGCTCGGCGGCGGGCTTGCCGGTGTAGCGGTCCCCGCGGCGCGCGAAAAATCCATCCGCATCCCGCTGCAAAGCCGCCCGCAGCTCATGCGCGTGGGCGGCGGCGTCACCGGCGGTGCGGCTGGCCGCGGCAGTGCTGCGGCGCTGGGCCGTCAGCGCCTTCTCCCGCTCCTCCAGCTGCTTTTCGGTGATGTGGTCCTTGGGCAGCGCGGCGATCTTCGGGTGCTTGGTGGAGCCGCAGACCGGGCAGGGCTTGCCCTTTTGCAGGTCCTTGGCCAGCAGGCCCGCGCGGTTGGCGTTTAATTGACGCTGCATCGTGCTGTATTCTTCCTCGGCGCTGTCCAGTGCAGCCTGTGCGGCCACATACTCTGCCTGACGCGCGGCGGCGTCCTCGTCGGCCTTGTCGGCGTCCGCCAGATTTTGCAAGAGCTGCCTGCAGTCGGCGGAAAGCCCCTCGGCCAGCTCAATGCGGTGGTCGGTCTTGAGCAGGTCGGCCTCGGCCTGGCTCAGCGCGGCGCGGTCCGCCTCGTTTTTGGCAATATTTTCCTTTACGTTCGCCGTGCGCTTTTCCAGATCGGTCATAATGAGGTCGGTCTGGTGCTCCACATCGGCGGCGCGCTGCTCCTCGGCCACCAGCCCGGCCAGCTGGCGGCGGCGGGCGGCGCGTTCCTCGGCAATTTTCAGGCCGGCGTCACCGCGGGCGATCTTCTCGTCCAGCTCGTTCATAACGCTGGTCTGTCGTTTTTCGTTGGCGTCGTCGGCCTCCAGCAGCATCCTGCCCAGCTCGGCGGCAGCCCCTGCGGCAAACGGGTCGCGCTCGGCCTGCATTTCGGCCAGGTCGGCGGCGGTCTCCTCGTCGGCGCCGTCACCGATCAGCGTGCCGACGTGCATCAAAAGTACATCGTCCAGACGCTTACATTCCTCGTCGGCCTTACGGGCGTGCTCGACGGCAGCCTGACCCAGGCGCTGGTGGTCGGCGGTGTCAAAAATGCGGCGCAGGATGGCCGCGCGGTCCGCGGACGGCGCGTTGAGCAGCCGGGTAAAGTCGTTCTGCGCCAGCATCGACACCTGGGCAAACTGTTTGGCGTCGATGCCCAGCAGCTTGACCACGGCGTCGGTCACGGCTGACGCACCGCTGACCGGCTCGTCCGGCTCACGGATCAGCTCGGCCTTGGCGGGCACCTTGACCATGCCGCTGCCGCGCTTGGCGGCGCGCTGCTGGTCGGGCCAGCGGCGCACGGTGTAGCTGCGTCCGCGGTGGGTAAAGGCCAGCTCGACGCTCGTCTCGGCGTCGGGGGCGGCAAAATCACTGCGCAGCATCGTTGTTTTTCGGTTTTCACCGGAGGTCTCGCCGTAGAGCGCAAACGTGATGGCGTCAAACAGGGCGGTCTTGCCCGCGCCGGTGTCGCCGCCGATCAGAAACAGTCCGCTGCCGCCGAACGCCGAGAAGTCCAGCTCGGTGCGGCCCGCGTAGGGGCCGAAGGCGGTCAGGATCAGCTTTTGGGGTTTCATTCGCTTTTTGACGCCTCCTCGCGCAATCTTTTCACAGCCACGGTCTCCTCCACTGTCAGGGGGCGTCCGTTCATCTTGGTGAAAAAGTCCTGGAACAGCTCGACAAAGGGCTTGCCGCGCACGGCCTGGGTCATGTCCAGCGGGTGCGCGACCTCACCTTGGGGCAGGTAGTCGAGCCGCATGGCGTTGGGATAGGCGGCGCGCAGCTGCGCCATGGCGTCGGGCAGCGGCGTCGGGTCGGTCAGGGTCGCCCAGATGTAGTCCTCGGTGTCGGTTGGCCGGGCGGTCAGCCGGGCCAGCGGGCCGGTCAGGTGGCGCATGGCGCGGCGGGGCGTCAGCGGCAGCTGCTCGATTTTTTCCACGCCGCGCTTGCCGACCCGCACGAGGGTGACGGATTTCTGCATCCCGCACTCGTCCAGATGGTAGCAGAGCGGCGCACCCGCGTAGCGCACGGCGTCGATGCCGACGCGCTGGGCGCGGTGGATATGGCCGAGCGCCGCATAGCAGAAGCCCGCAAACCGCGCTGCATCGATGGAATCCACCGTGCCGACGGTCAGGGGCGCGGTCTCGCTGCCGGAGAGCTGCGGCGGGCAGACGCCGGAGACCACCATCTGGTGGGCGACGAGCACCCGGCGCGGGGCGGCGGGCTCACAGACAGCCAGCGCCGCGCCGACGGCGGAGTCGTAGTCGGTGATGTCGGCGTCGGGCAGGTAGTGGCGCACCGTGGCCGCCCGCACGAAGGGCAGCAGCGTGAACTCGATGGGGCCGTGGCGGTCATTGAGTACGACCTGCTTGGGGCAGCCGGTGAAACGCCCGGCAATGTGTACGTTTTGTTCGGCCAGCAGACTGCTGGCAAAGTCGAGCCGCTCGGCGCTGTCGTGGTTGCCGGAGACGGCCAGCACCGGGATGCGGCGGGCGGCCAGCTGGGTCAGGAACCAGTCCAGCAGCGTGCAGGCCGCGGCGGGCGGCACCGGCGTGTCGTAGATGTCGCCCGCGATGACGACGGCCTCGACGCCGTGTTTTTCACAGAGGGTCAGAATTTGTTCAAGGATGAACCGCTGATCCTCCAGCATATCAAACCCGTTGACCCGTTTGCCCAGGTGCAGGTCTGCAAGGTGCAGAAATTTCATGGTGTATCTCCAGATTTTGCGTTTACCGCCACAGCTTCTCCCAGGTCGTGATGTCCAGCGTGGTGCCGGGCAGGACCTCCACGGGGGCTGTCTCGGCCTTGCGGAAGCGGCACTTTTTGGCAAAGCCCTCGGCCTTCAGGTCGCGTGCCCACACCCGCATATACAGGCGGCTGCGGCCATCGCCCTCGGCCAGCTTCTGCGCATAGGCCACGATGCTGCGGCCAATGCCCTGCCCGCGGGCCTTTTCCTTTAAGAAAAGGCGGCTCAGGCACATGGCGCCCGCGGGGCCGAGGTCGAGCGCGAAATAGCCCACCGGCTCGGTGCCGAGGTAAATCAAAAAGTAGTTGATGACGCCGCTGTGGATCTCGTCGTCGGTCAGGATGTCGCTCTGGTACTTATCGGCCAGTGCAGCGGCGACCTTGGGCGTCAGCTTGGTGTAATGCTGGACGAAAATCTCCTGCGCCAGCTCGGAAACCAGCTGGACGTAGCGGGTCTTGGTTACTTGCTTGAATGTCGGGTTCATAGTAACTCCTTTTGTTAAACATATGCTGCCGTAGGGGCGCATTCTATATGCGCCCGTGCAGCTTACAGCAGGTGCCGCGGGCGGATATGGAATCCGCCCCTACATTTATTCAATGGTAACGCTTGCCTTCGCCGGCATGCACGCGGCCCAGTCGCCCTCATTTTTCAGGGTGCCGAAGCCCTCGCACAGGTGGTCGGGGCAGGGGCTGTCTACAAAGGCGATGCCGCCGTTTTCCACCCGCAGGTGGATCGTGTACAGGCCGGTGTCAATGTCATATTCGGCGTTTTTACGCAGATCAATGCGCTGCTCGACCTGCGGGTCGCCGTAGCGCAGCACCGCCGTGCGGCCCGTGCCGCCGTGGTGGGCGGCCAGCCACAGCACCGCGGCCAGCGCCAGAATTACAGCGATAAACAGCAGATTTTTTCGTTTCTCGGTCATGGCTCTCTGTCAAATTCCAGTTCTTCGGTCAGGCCGTCATACCCGGCCACGGCGGCGGGGTACGCGGTGCGCGCGGCGGCCAGGCCCGGCGCGGGGTCGGTCACGGCGGCGCTGTAGTGGGTCAGCCAGAGGCGGCGCACGTTGGCCGCGGCGGCCAGTGCGCCGGTTTCCCGGCAGGTGGCGTGGCCGTACAGCTCCGCCTTGGGCAGGTCGGCGTCGTCGGCGTAGGTCGCGTCCATGCAGAGCAGGTCGGCGTCCCGGGCGGCGGCCTCCAGCGCGGCGCAGGGGCGGGTGTCGGTGGCGTAGACCACCTTCAGCCCGCGGCGCGGCGCACCCAGCACCTGCTCCGGCGTGCAGCCGCCGACGGGCTCGCCCCTTTGCAGCGTTTTCCAATAGGGCATCGGGATGCCCGCAGCCCGCGCTCTTGCAGGGTCGAACCGCCCGGCGCGGGGCAGCGCAAGCAGATAGCCGCAGCAGGGTACGCGGTGGGTCAGTGGGAACGGGGTGATTTTCAGCGTGTCTATGTGGAATGGTCCGTCTGCGACCTGCCAGCGCACCGGGTACGCCTGCGGCCCGGCCAGCGCCGTGACGGCCTGCGCCACAGGCTCGATGCCCTTGGGGCCGTAGATCATCAGCGGCTCGGTGCGGTTCAGGCTGCCCAAGGTCTGCAAAAGACCGGGCAGGCCCAGAATGTGGTCGCCGTGGTAGTGGGTCAGCAGCACCGCCGAAAGCCGATACGCGCTGACGCCGTACCGCCGCAGGCCGACCTGCGTGCCCTCGCCGCAGTCCAGCAGCACGCTGCGCCCGCCCACCGTGACCGCGGCGGCGGCCAGTGCGCGGTCCGGCAGCGGCTGCGTGCCGCCCGTGCCCAGCAGGGTTACTTTCAGCATGTATGCACCTCTTTTCCAATACTTCCCCATTATCAAGCGTATTATAGCACAAATCGGGCGGGCGGTAAAGGGGCGGTGCGGAAGCCTTCCCCCGAGGGGGGAAGGTGCCCGAGGCCCCGACCGAGGGCGGATGAGGGGCGGGTTTGCGGTGGTCTCCCGTTTGTGGGATGCGACGGAAGCTTTGCCCTCATCAGCCGCCTGCGGGCGGCAGCTTCCCCCGAGGGGGAAGCCAAAAAAAGTTGAAACACTCTCCCCAATTTTGTCGTATAATCTTTATGAAAGGGGGCGACGCCCATGACAGAGCACGAGTTGGACACCCTGCTGCGGGACTACGGCGGCGCGGTGCGGTCCGTCTGCCGGGCCATTCTGCCCGGCCACCCGCAGGACGCCGAGGAGGCCGAGGCCGACACATTTTACAAGCTCTGGCGCGGGGCACACCTGCCCGCAGGCGAGACCCACCGGCGGCGGCTGGTGGTGCGGACGGCGCGGCAGTGTGCCATTGACCGCTACCGTGCGCTGCTGCGCCGGGGCGAGACGCTGCCGCTGGATGACCGCGACGACGCCGAGCTGGCCGTTGCGCTGGAAAGCGAGCTGGAAACCCGCGAGCTGATGGCGCAGGTCATGGCACTGCCGCCGCCCGACGGGGAGCTTTTTCTGCGCAGGTACGTGTATGGCGAGACCGCGGCCCAACTGGGCGTACATTTCAACATGCCTGCCGCAACGGTGCGCACCCGGCTGCACCGCGCACGGCTGGCACTGCAAAAGCTATTGAAGGAGGGCTGACCTATGACCGAACTGGAACGCTGGATGAACGACCACCCGCCGCTGGCAGACGCCCTGACGGCGGAGGAAACCGCGGCGCTGCGGGCAAAAGTGCTGGCGCGCCGCCCAAGGGTGCATGTTTTGCGCGGCTGGCGGCTGGCAGCCGCGGCGGCAGCACTCTGCTTAGTGGCCGCGGGCGCGGTGGTGCTGGGGCTTTTCCACCCCATGAGCGCCGCCAACGAGACGAACGCACTGGTGCAGAAATACGGCGAGGTGCTGGACGAACCGCTGACCGCCGAAATCAACGGCCACACGGTCAGTGTAAAGGCGCTGCTGCGCGACAAGAACACGCTGCGGGTGCTGTACGATGTTGATCATGCACAAGGGCTTGAGCCGTGGGATTTGGTGTGGAGTACCGCAAACTTCACCTTCATCCCGACCGAGGAAAGCGCCCTTGACAAACGGATGTACACAGTAACAAACTTCGGCACAGGGCTTTGCGGCGGCTATGCCGTCGGCTCGTTTGAAACCCGCAACGCCACAAGCGAGAGCGGCATTCTCTCCTGCTTTGTGGATATTCCACTGCACAGCAATCCCGCCAAGATGCGCACGCTGTGGATTGGCGACCTGAACAACTACGACGCCAAAGCCAGCCTCAAGGTGGAGCTGCCCGACGCCGCCCAGCCTATCACAATATCGGCAGACACAAGCATTGCAATGAAGGGCGGCCCGTGGTTCCACTACGATTTGACCGACGAGGAGCGCAAGGCGTTCCCGGACGGGACGTTTAACATCACTGCGATACGCATTGAGCCGCTGGCCGTGAGCATTGTGGGTAGTGACTACGAAAGCGAACCCCGGAATTTGAGCCGCTACAATGTGCAAGGCCGCGTGAAGCTCTACCGAGCTGACGGCAGCGAAATCACCTACGGCTGGGACGGGAATTTCTTCCAAGGGCAATACAGTCCGACGGTGCTGCGCGTGGACAGCTACGACATCCTCGACCCGGAGGCCGTGGCATGGGTCGAGATCGACGGGGAGAGGTTTGAGGTGGAATAAGTGGGAAAGGACGGTTACAGGAAACCACCGGGCCGGGCGGCATATATGCCGCCCCTACGAACCGGCGGATGATTTGCGGCATTCAGAGACAAACGCGGAGGGGTCAAGACCCCTCCCTACAGGCCTCCAAAAGCCTTCCCCCTTGGGGGAAGGTGGCCCCGCAGGGCCGGATGAGGGGGAAACTGCCCGGCAGCAGCCGTTTGCTTATAACGTGCGGGCCGGGCGTGCCCGGCCCCTACGAACCGGCGGATGATTTGCGGCATTCAGAGGCAAACGCGGAGGGGTCAAGACCCCTGCCTACAGGCCTCCAAAAGCCTTCCCCCGTGGGGGAAGGTGGCCCCGCAGG
>ENA-UEPW01000698-UEPW01000698.1-human-gut-metagenome-genome-assembly--contig:-NODE-698-length-20878-cov-8.157685_pt1 | contig 20878 bp, 16 predicted proteins | sample MGYA00242935_ERZ507936 | MGnify/ENA primary metagenome ERZ507936 (study PRJEB26167, sample SAMN06115469) | human gut metagenome | host: Homo sapiens | place: China:Chongqing | collected 2016-06-23... | reverse complement strand
CAAACAGACGATTGGCAGGTGCAGCTCCTTCTTTACCTAATCCTTCCGGGAAACGTGTCTTGACACCTCAAATTCATTGTCTACACGTAGAAACAAATTGAATTCACGTTGCCCGGCACATTTTTCATACAACCATTCTTTGCAAATATGTGTCTTATCATAATCAAATCCATAACGGTATTTTACATCGTCCAGCAAAAATTGGATTTCAAAAGAAGTCGGAGCATTAGCCGAGGTCAGATCAAGTTTGAAAGGCTGGAAATATAATTCATCATTAGGATTCAGACGAACACTACCCAACAAGACACTTCTCATAGTCATCAAAGCCAATAGTACATTACTTTTTCCACTTGAATTAGCTCCATACATCACGGCTGCCGGTAATAAGCGATAAGATTCCTTTTGGATAACAGATTCTTTCAATTCCTTGATTGAACCCGCTTCCATACTAAGCGTTTTTTCGTCTCTGAATGAGCGAAAATTCTGGAAAGTGAAATTTACTAGCATCGTATTCCTGTTTAATGTTTGTACAAAGGTAACAAATATTATTGATTCTGATGCCATATTTTGCGAAAAAATCTCATTTGTCATAGTTTGTAATCCGATTTTAGCATTAAAGCTGTGTCTAATATGAGAAAACTCTATACGCATTCCTAATAAATACCGTACTTCTATATATCTTCCGAATCTTGTGTGTCTGTAATTACTTCCGTTTCTAGTTCCAACCCAAACGCTTCCTTTAATTGCAGATAGTCAAAGCATAGAGCCTTTGGTCGATTGACTTTGACCTTCTTGACCTGTTCATTGTTAACTATTTCAAATGAATAGTCGGGCAGGCCACTGGGTAACAGAATCGTAAACCTGTCCTGTTTCAGCCCAAGAAACGACGAATGGGATTTCAGGTACGACATAATGGTGGACCAATTTGAACGGTTGGCGGTAGCGTTCATGTTCCGGCTATTGAATAGGGAAGCCACAGCCGCCATATTCAAATAGAGAATGGGGCGTGCCTCCTTGAACTCAATATCTTCCTTGACGGATATAGGACGAAAGGATTTCATATAACGGATGCGGTAATGCGCCTTATCTACACATTTTCCTGAAGTCTGGAATCCTTGCAGCATACTCCAAAAGTCGGCTACTTCGGAACTTTCCTGAGCCAATTCGTTCTGGCTCCGTATGCCTTTGACCGCTGTTTCAAACAGGTCGGCATAGCTAAATGGGACATCCAGCACCGTCTCCAGAGTCCGGTAAGCCGCCAGTGGAATGACCCAGTTTCCGAAAATACGGTCATGGATGCTTTCGTTCTCGAACTTTGCCGCCAGTTCCCTTTTGGTGATGGAATAGACTTCTGCAAAGTTCTTCTCGAACAGTTCCCGATGATTCAATATCTCAATGGTCAGGTGGGTCAGCCCCATGTTGCACAGCGCGACCAAGTCTTCATAGTTCCTTTTCTCTACCTGGTTGAATGAAGTTTTGGAAAACGCCAAGAATATGACACGGGTATAGAGTGCCATATCTTGCGTAGGCTTGTCCTGTCCGCATAAAGCAACTCCGGTACTGACGATGGTCTGCGCTGCCATTCCGTCTGTATTGGTATTCTTCTTCGTCTGCCCGCCACCTCCCCATAAACCTTTGAGGTAGGCGATTTTGCGGATGTCGAGGTCGTTCTTGTACTCATCCAGTACCACCAAGGTATTGACCGCCTGTGATACCCGGTCGTTCATGGCAGGAACAGAGGTGACACCAAGGTTTGGCGGGTCAATTCCGTGTAAGAAGAAAGATTGCAATGAAGTGGCAAGCGTGGTCTTTCCGGTTCCTTTTTCGCCGAAAAGGTTCAGGATGGGAAAATGTCGGGTACGTCTGAATATGATGTCACGGAACAGGGTGGCAAGAAGATAACACAAGGCAATAGAGGCGTTCTCACCAAACACCCCAATCAGCCTTGATGCGAAATCATACAGTTTTACGCCGTTGCGGTTCTCATGGACCATCAACCGCTCAAACTGAAAGATTTCCTGGTTATGGAGATAAATCTTGGAAGTTGGCGGAATATAAAATGCTTTGCCGTTTACACCACGGACAATTCCCAAATCATCGACGTTCTTGAAAGTGCCATCATACAATATGCCGTTGTCGAAAGCAAAGAACTCTTCGGAAGCGTTCCAACCTAACTTACGGATTCTTTCAGCCGTGTCCGTTTTGGAGTACAAGTATTCCTTGACCCGGTTGAGCTTGTCAATCTTGGCCAACCATACATAATTGCCTAATGAACCGGCTTTTTGTTGGAAGTTACTCAATGAACAGAGTTCGGACTCTTTCAGTTCGATAACCCTGCATACGTCATACATATTCCGCATCCGGAAAATCCGGGTAGCATTGTTCTCATCCTCGATGTGAAACAACGGTTCCATAATGAAATTGGAAATCCTTGCCGGTTCTTCGTCTTCTTCACCGATGGCGTAATAGCAGTTTTCCCGGACAAACAGCCCGAACTGGCGTAGCAGTTCCGCTTCACGCTGCATTTCATTCATGGATGAACCATGTCCTTGCTTTTTCCTCGCCTCACCCCGTGCTTGGGTGACGGCATCACGCCACAACTTGACCTTTCCATGCAGTTTGCCTAATTGTTCAATACACTGGTCAAAGACCAACTGATCCTTTACATAGCGTAAGAGATCTGCTATTTCAGCCACGTATTTCCGTTCTTCCATCAAAGAGCCGGCTATGCAGAAGCGTTTTTGTGCCAGCCATACGATAAAATGCTTTTCCTTCAGGGAAGAATAATCCTCTTTGCAATGGATGTAGCTATCAGCATCGTTCTTTCCGTTTTGCTCCGCAAATGGAAGTTCCCTGACCGTCACATGGAATCCTTTCTTTATTGCGGAAGCTCCATTTGTCATGACCGCTTCAAATCCAGCCCCATAAGGTTTGCCTTCGGCGGTGTCCGAGTCCGGTATGAAGCAAAGGGAGGCAGTGAACTTTTTCAGTTGCTCAAACTGGCTGTCCGTCCATGCCGTACCGAGAGTTGCTACGGTATTGTCAAAACCAACGGACTGCATCCTTAACACATCCGGTGCGCCTTCCACTATGATATAGTAGTCGGCATCCCGTTGTCGGCTTGCCCGGTCAATACCGAACAGAGTTTCACCTTTGGAATAAATGATGCTGGTGGAAGAGTTGATATATTTAGGGGCTTTCTCGTTGTTCCCTATATATCGGGCAGTATAAGCGATGATGCGTCCCCATCTGTTACGGATGGGAATCATGATGCGTTGCCGGAACATGGCATATATACTGCCATCCTCTTTTCGCTTCAACATTCCAAGTTCAAAGAGTGATTCCTCATTGAGTCCTTTTGTCCGGCAATACTCCATGAATGTGTTTCCATCCTTGGGGGCGAAACCAATTCCTGCGATGGAACAGAACTCTTCCGACCATCTGCCGTAAGCATACTCACGGGCTGCCTGGTTTTCCTCCGTCATCGCCACTCTAAGGTTTTCCACAAAGAAGCGTTGAATATGGTCGAGGGCAATCAAGAGTGATTCCTTGTGTTTGGCTTCCGCCAATTCCTCTTCGCTACGTTCTTCATCTGAAAATTCTATCGGTATGCCATTGTTCTTGGCGATAAAGGTTACAGCCTCCATAAAAGTCAGGTTCTCCTTTTCCATAATGAAAGTGATGCCGTCCCCACCACGGTTACAACTGAAACAATGGAACAGGTTCTTTCTGGGAGTGACCGCAAACGAACCTGTCCGTTCCGAATGGAAAGGACAAAGCCCCATCAACGTCAATCCTTTTCGTGAAAGTCTGACGTAGGGTTTGAGGATGTCTTCTATGGAAAGGTTCCTGACTTTATTGATGGTGGATTCGCTTATCATAATGTTTTGAGAAGGTTCCAACATTCAATGATTGACTGTCCGGAATATTTGGGACGGCTAAGATTCTGGGGATTGAGCGGCTTGATGTAGCCGTTATCCCTATACTTGCGGAGTGTCTTGTGGCTTACGCCCAGTTCCGCACACGTGCGTTTGACTGAATAGACACCATCGGGGTCACATGTTGGCTTTAATTCCTTCATTTGTCATTGCTTTATTATCAGGGGAGACCCTATCTTGTTGTACTTTCAATACCTAACATTGAAAGTTTTGATATTATCGAATGGGTAGCCATAATAATGTTTACTTATTCCGTTTATTTCTTATTATTACCGCTTTCATTCGTGATTTGCTGCGTTAATCGTTTGTACATTGCAACACAAAATTAATTAATCTTGGGGAGACTTTGGTCTCCTTTTTTTGTTTGTATTGCTGTTGGACGTTCTTGGGGGCTTTGCGCCCTCGCCGCTTGGCTTCCTCCGCAGTGTTTTTCATAGTCTTTTAACTATGATTTTTTCGCATTTCGTTTTGGAATCTACAAAGTTTTACCGGACAGCAATAATTATGTATATACACGAAGAGATAATTGAATAAACTTCCGTTGGGATGCTTCTGATGTATCAAACCTTTAGGAAACAGAATGTCGACAATAAAAATTTTTATTGTCGACATTCTGTTTTGAGCTATTGGGTAGAGGCTATTTAAGCTTGTCGATGATCTGCTGAATGGTCAATTCTTCTTGCTCGCCAGTTTCCATACATTTCAGTGTGACGGCGCTTTTTTCCAATTCTGTCTCGCCGATGATTGCCACGTAAGGGATGTGGTTGTCGTTGGCATATCCCATCTGTTTTTTCATCTTGGCAGTTTCTGGATACAACTCGCAAGAGATGCCGGCGGCACGCAGTGATTTGATATGTTTGAGCGAAGCCGCTGCCTCTTTGTCTCCGAAGTTTACGAAGAACACTGTTGTCCCAGCCTGTGTGCCTGTTGGGTATAGGTCGAGCTGGTTGAGCACGTCGTAGATGCGGTCTGCGCCGAAAGAAATGCCCACGCCCGACACGCCTGGAAGTCCGAACACACCGGTAAGGTTGTCGTAGCGTCCGCCACCTGTGATGCTTCCAATTTGCACGTCATTGGCTTTCACTTCGATGATTGTGCCGGTGTAGTAATTCAAACCGCGTGCCAGCGACACGTCAAGTTCCAAAGTGGCGTTGATGCCGATTTCATCAGTCTGACCGATTACGAAACGCAGTTCCTCAATACCCTTTTTGCCGATTTCTGAAGTGGCAAGCAACTGTTCCAGACTCTCAAGTTTCTCGTTGTTTGAACCTGAAAGCGTAAGCAATGGCTGCAGCTGGTCGACAGCGGCTTGGCTGATGCCTTTCTCAATAAGCTCGGCATTGACATTGTCGATGCCGATTTTGTCGATTTTGTCGATAGCTACAGTTATGTCGACAATCTTGTCTGGTTCGCCGATGACTTCGGCAATGCCCGACAGCACTTTGCGGTTGTTGAGCTTTATGGTGATGTTTATGCCGAAGCGTTGAAATACGTCGTCGATAATCTGCAGCAAGTCAATTTCGTTGAGCAGAGAGTCGGTGCCGATAACGTCGGCGTCACATTGGTAGAATTCGCGATAGCGTCCTTTTTGAGGGCGGTCGGCGCGCCATACTGGCTGAATCTGGAATCGCTTGAACGGGAATTGCAGTTCGCCGCGGTGTTGAACCACGAAGCGGGCAAATGGCACCGTAAGGTCGTAGCGCAACCCCTTTTCGCAGAGAGTGGATGTCAATCGTGGACAGTTGCGGTCAAGCAGTTGTTCGTCCGATGCGTTCTTGAGGAAGTCTCCGGAGTTGAGTATTTTGAAAAGCAGTTTGTCGCCTTCTTCTCCGTATTTGCCCATTAGAGTGGAGAGATTCTCCATCGCCGGGGTTTCAATCTGTCGGAATCCGTGAAGTGCGAAAACTTGTTTGATTGTGTCGAATATGTAATTACGCTTTGCCATCTCCGCAGGGGAGAAGTCGCGCGTTCCTTTGGGTATGGATGGTTTCTGTGCCATTTTTATATAATCTTTAAAACGTTGCACAAAAGTAGTGCAAATAATTTGTTTTTCATATCAATTTGGACTAATTTGTCGCTTGCCGGCTATGCCGTAGGCGCATATTAGTCGCGACGCCCAAGAAAAATGAAAATGTAGTAGATAAGCGTGGCAAGACTTGCGAGAGCTGCGACAACGTAGGTGTAGGCGGCTGATTTCAGCGCGTCTTTTGCCTGCACTGTGGTTTGCCCGTATGTGATACCCGCGTTGCTTAACCATGCCATAGCCCGCTGGCTGGCATTGATTTCAACAGGGAGTGTGACAAAAGAGAACAGTGTGGTGATTGCATACAAGCCGATGCCGAACAACAGAAGCCCGGGGAAGATGTTGAGAAGCACAATTCCTGCAAGCAGTATCCACGGCATTACGTTTGATGCAAAACTAACCGCAGGCACGAGGTTGGACCGCAGTTGAAGAAAAGAATATTTCGTGGCGTGCTGCACGGCGTGGCCGCATTCGTGGGCGGCAACGGCCGCCGCTGCCACGCTGCTGCCGTAGTACACATTGCGGCTAAGGTTGACGGTCAATGTGGCAGGATTGTAATGATCGGTCAGTTGTCCCTCTATCTGTGTTACTTTTACGTTGTTGATGCCATTGTCGCGCAGCATTTTTTCTGCTACTTGAGCGCCCGTCATTCCGTTGCTTAAAGGCGTTTTCGAATAGGTGCTGAATTTGCTTTTAAGAGAAGCCTGCACGGCATAACTTGCCACTGCGATTGCGATGAATAGTATAAAATACATAATCGTTTAAGTTTATAGGTAAGTATATATAAACGATTTGGCAAAATTTGTGCCAAAAGAAAAACGGCGGAGGTGGATTGACACCTTCGCCGTTAAATGCAATGCTGTGTGTTGACTATTTGTCAGTTTTAAGCCATTTGTCAAACCAGCCGAAGAATTCGCGTTGCCACAAAAGAGCGTTCTGAGGCTTGAGAATCCAGTGGTTCTCGTTTGGATAGACAAGCATGCGCGTAGGAATGCCTCGAAGTTTAGCAGCGTTGAATGCCATCATTCCTTGCGAGGCAAGAATGCGATAGTCCTTTTCTCCCACAGAAATCATGATTGGAGCGGTCCATTTGTCAACGGCCTTGTGCGGTGAGTTGGCATACGTGCGCTGTGCGACGGCGTTGTTTTTGTCCCAGAATGCTCCTCCAAGATCCCAATTTGCAAACCACATCTCTTCAGTTTCAAGATATTGTGACTCAGCGTTGAAAATACCGGCATGGGCAAAGAGCGCGGCGAAACGGTTGTCGTGATGTCCGGCAAGCCAATAAACGGAGAATCCGCCATAACTTGCGCCTGTGGCGCCGATATGGTCGGCGTCAACATATGGACGTTGTTTTACATAGTCGACAGCCGAAAGGTAGTCCTTCATGTTCTGACCACCATAGTCACCTGAAATCTGTGCGTTCCATTCTGTGCCGAATCCTGGAAGACCACGACGGTTTGGCGCAATGACGATATAGCCTTGCGATGCCATCAGACGGAAGTTCCAACGGTAGCTCCAGAATTGGCTCACTGCCTGTTGCGGACCACCTTGACAGTAAAGAAGGGCTGGGTATTTCTTGTTGGGGTCAAAGTTCGGAGGGAGCACTACCCATGTGAGCATCTCTTTGCCGTCGGTTGTAGGCACCATCACTTTCTCCACAGTTACAGGAGAGAGTTGGTTGAGGAGGTCGGAGTTGACGTTTGTCAATTGCTTGTCGCTTTTCTTGTCGACAATGAAGATTTCGTTAGGATACTCCAATGAGTGGCGCAGGGCAACCACTCTTTTCTCATCTACAGGAGCAAGAGTTGCATAGTCACACATCTGGTCGGCGATAGTTTCAACCTTCTTGGTCTTGACGTCGATTGAGAAAATCGGTGACGGTCCGTGGTATGGGGCGATGAAATAGATTGCCTTGCCGTTTGGATTCCACGCTATCGAAAGGGCTGTGTAGTCCCAGTTTTCTGTGAGGTCGGTTTTTACGCCCGTCTTGATGTCGAGGACGAATATGCGGTTCTTGTCTGACTCATATCCGTCGTGTTCCATTGACAACCATGCGAGTTTGTCGCCTTTGGGAGAGAATGTAGGGTTTGTGTCGTAGCCCATCATTCCCTCGGTGAGGTTCTTGGTCTCTTTAGTCTCGAGATTGTACAGATAAATGTCGGAATTTGTGGAGAGACTGTATTCCATACCAGTCTTCTTGCGAGAAGAGTAGGCGATCGTTTTTGAATCAGGAGACCAGGAGAATGATTCAGTGCCACCGAACGGAAGCATCGGGCATTCATAAGGCTCGCCCTCCATGATGTCTACAATGTCGGAGATTCCGTTTTCCGACACGTTACCAATAAATGGGTGCGGAATTTCGGTAACCCAGTGGTCCCAGTGTTTATACATCAGGTCGTCGACAATTTTCACATCAGCTTTGTCAAGGTCGGGATACACGTCGGTCGACGCTTTACCATATTTGATGTTGCGGATGAGCAGAATCTTTGTCTCGTCGGGGGAGAACAAGAAACCGTCGATGCCTTTTTCAACATTGGAAATTTGTTTGCGGTTTTCTCCGTTTGGATCCATAGTGAAAAGCTGCATTCCGTCGTCGGTGGATGAAAGGAACGCAATCTTTGTGCCGTTTTTGATCCAAACAGCGCCAACCTCGCTTTCTGCGGTGTTGGTGATTTTTTGAGGATTGCTTCCGTCAATGTTCATTGTCCACAATTCCTTGTTGCCCTTGTCGGCCTTAAGGCTGATGAACTCGACGTTGTAGAGAATCTTCTTCTTGTCGGGGGAAACTTGTGGGTCGGTTACGCGGCCGAATGCCTCCATGAGCTCTGGAGTCATCTTTCCGTCGACAACTTTGAAATCCGGACGCGAGATTATTTCCGCGCCTGTCGCTTCGTTTGCAACCGTCGATGCGACGGCTAAGATGGAAGCTGCCATGATTGTCTTGTTAAAGTTCATTTAAAAATTCTTTTTATGTTTGTTGTTCTGAAATTTGCTTTCGTATTGACGTTGTGAACCGAAAAGCTCGGCGATGAGATCTTTTCTTCCCAGGCGAATCAGCGACCGGCGGATGTCGGTGGCAAACTCTTTTTTATACCAGAAGAAGTATTGACGCTGAGCTTCTTTTTCTTTTGGCGTTTTGGCTGTAAACACGGGCTGCAGCGTGTATGGGTGGTAGCCCGTGTAGTAGATTTCAGACGCCAAAGTCATGGGTGTTGGAGTGAAGTCCTGCACCTGTTCCAGGTGAAAGTTCAGTTTCTTGGTGATGGCGGCAAGCTCAGCCATGTCTGTCTCCCTGCATGCCGGATGCGAGGAAATGAAGTAAGGAATCAGTTGCTGCCGTAGTCCGTATTTTACATTGAGCTCATCAAAAAGTTTGTTGAACTTACGGAACAAATTGAATGACGGTTTGCGCATGCAGTTCAGCACGGTGTCTGATGTGTGTTCCGGCGCTACTTTCAGCCGTCCGGAAACGTGCTTTACAATCAGTTCCTCCAGATATCTTCGGTTCGATTGGTTTACTTTGGCATTGCGGTTTTCTGCAAATGCAAGGTCGTAGCGCACACCGCTGCCGATGAACGATTTCTTGATTCCTGGCAGACTGTCGACGGCATGGTATACCTCAAGCAGACGTTGGTGGTCGTTGTTGAGATTTTTGCAAGGGGCAGGGTGCAGGCACGACGGGCGTTGGCATTTCTTGCAAATGTCAAGGTCGTGGCCGTGCATGTCGTACATGTTTGCCGATGGCCCGCCAAGGTCGGAGATGTAACCTTTGAAGTCCGACATCTGTGCAACCACTTTAGCCTCGTCGACAATTGATTTCTGACTTCGGGATGAGATGAATTTGCCTTGATGTGCAGAAATGGTGCAGAATGCACAACCGCCGAAGCATCCGCGGTGCATGTTGATGGAATGCCGGATCATCTCATAGGCGGGAATCCTTTTCCCGTTGTAGCGGGGATGTGGCATTCTGGTGTAGGGCAGGTCGAACGACTTATCCATTTCCGCTTGTGTCATTGGCGGATACATGGGGTTGACCTTTACCGCCACATTGCCTGTGACTTGCCAAATTGTATTGCCGTTCCAGCGGTTGGACTCTATTTCGATATGCTTGAAGTTTTCGGCCTGATGTTTTTTGCTCTTCAGACATTGCTCGAAAGAATGCAGTACAACGTCTGTCTCGGATTGTTTCGGAATGTCGCTGTTTTTCTTCAAAACGACAGTTTGGCGAATGTCGTCAATGTCGTGGATGTTGCTTCCGTTCTCCAATCGTTTGCACAGTTCGACAATGGGACGTTCGCCCATGCCGTATATGAGCATGTCGGCTCCGCATTCCGTAAGAATTGAAGGACGCAGCCGGTCTGCCCAATAATCGTAGTGCGACACGCGGCGTAGTGAAGCCTCAATGCCACCTACAACAACAGGGGTGTCGGGAAACAGACGCTTCAGAATCTGAGTGTAGACGATTGTCGGATAGTCGGGGCGTGCGCCATGGCGTCCGTTGGGGGTATAGGCGTCGTCGCTGCGTCGTCTGCGCGCAGCGGTATAGTGGTTCACCATGGAGTCCATTGCGCCGGCAGAAACACCGAAAAACAGTCGTGGGGCTCCAAGCTTTTTAAAGTCGCGCAGGTCGTCTTGCCAGTTCGGTTGAGGCACGATTGCCACATTGTAGCCTTCGTGCTCGAGGATGCGTCCCAAGACAGCGCAGCCCATTGACGGATGGTCGATATATGCGTCGCCGGAGAATAGAATCACGTCGATGTGGTCCCATCCTAACCGTTCAATTTCCTTTTTGGTTGTAGGCAGCCAAAGGGGTTTGTTTTGTTTATGTGGTGATTGTTCTGTCATTTCATCTCGTTTAGTTTGTCCTCCAGTCGAATCATCTCATCCCGTAATTGAGCGGCGGTGATGAAGTCCATATTCTTTGCGGCGGCAACCATATCGGCTTTCGTTTTCTCGATTGCTTTTTCGAGATTGTCTTTCGACATGTATGCAACGACAGGGTCGGCGGCGATATGATGTAAGGAGTCAATGTCGTAAATGCTTGATGTTGCCTTTTTAGGAGTAGACTTCTTTTGATTGTTTTCCGACTCCTCCTTCTTGTCGACTCCGACAACGCGGATGCGCTCTTTGACAATTGCCTGAGGGGTGATTCCATGCTCTTCGTTGTATTGAAGCTGTATTGCCCTGCGGCGTTCCGTCTCGTCGATTGTCTGCTGCATGGATTCTGTAATCTTGTCGGCATACATTATAACTGTACCGTTAAGGTTTCGTGCGGCGCGTCCTACGGTCTGTGTCAGCGAACGGTGTGAGCGAAGGAAGCCTTCTTTGTCGGCGTCGATTATTGCAACCAGCGACACTTCCGGAAGGTCCAGTCCCTCACGGAGCAGGTTTACGCCTATGAGCACATCAATTTCTCCAGCTCGCAAATTGTCGAGAATCTGAATGCGGTCCATAGTGTCAACGTCTGAATGGATATATGCGCAGTTGATGTCGAGTTTGGTGAGGTAGCTGGACAGCTCTTCCGCCATGCGTTTTGTCAAAGTTGTCACCAGCACGCGCTCATTGCGTTCAATGCGCAGATGAATCTCCTCGAGAAGGTCGTCAATCTGACCCTTTGACGGACGGACAAGAATTTTTGGGTCGAGCAATCCGGTCGGGCGGATTAATTGTTCTACAATCACGCCCTCAGATTTGTTCAATTCATATTCTGCCGGAGTGGCGCTGACATATATAGTCTGATGCGTGGCTTCCTCGAATTCCTCGAATTTCAGCGGACGGTTGTCGATTGCCGCAGGCAGTCTGAAGCCGTATTCGACAAGGTTCATCTTTCTTGAAATGTCGCCTCCGTACATGGCGCGAATCTGTGGAATCGTGACGTGGCTTTCGTCGATTATTGTCAAGAAATCTTTTGGAAAATAGTCAAGCAGGCAGAATGGACGCACGCCTGGCAGACGCCCGTCGAAATATCTGGAATAGTTTTCTATGCCGGAGCAATAGCCCACTTCCCGCATCATCTCCAAATCGTAGGTTACACGTTCGTAAAGCCGTTTGGCCTCGACCTCACGGCCTTCGTTGCGGAACATGCCGACTTGTTTACCCAAATCCAACTCGATTTGGTGTATGGCTGATGCTGTGCGTTCTTTTGTGGAAACAAAGATGTTTGCCGGGAAAATCTTATATCCTTCAAGCTGTAGTTCCGTTTCCATCGTTTCCGGATTGAGCGATGATATGGATTCGATTTCATCGCCCCAGAAGATGATGCGTATTATGATTTCCTCATATGCCAGATACAGGTCGACAGTGTCTCCTTTAACACGAAACTGCCCGCGACCCAGCTCCATCTCTGTCCGGGAGTAGAGCGAGTCGACAAGGTTGCGTAGAAAGACGTTGCGGGCTATTTTTTGTCCCACTTTTATTTCTACTACGTTCTTGTCGAAGTCCTCCGGATTGCCAATGCCGTACAGACACGACACGGATGAAACGATAACCACATCGCGTCTGCCCGACAATAGAGCTGTTGTCGCGGCAAGACGCAAACGGTCTATCTCATCGTTTATCATCAAGTCCTTCTCGATATATTTGTCGGACGATGGAATGTATGCCTCGGGTTGGTAGTAGTCGTAGTAGGAAACGAAATAATGGACAGCGTTTTTTGGGAAAAACGATTTGAATTCAGCATACAACTGGGCGGCAAGCGTTTTGTTGTGCGACAAAATCAAAGTCGGACGATTGACTCGTTCGATTACGTTTGCCATCGTGAAGGTCTTGCCGGAACCAGTGACGCCCAGAAGGGTTTGGTAGTCGGTTCCGTTCTTAAGCCCGTTGCACAATTCCTCAATGGCCTGCGGCTGGTCGCCTGTCGGTTTGTATGCAGATTCAATTTTGAAGTCCATTGTTGCGTTTTATTGTTGAATGCGTTTGAGGAGTAAAACCTCTTTTTTGTTTCTGTCAAGAAGACGTATTGTCTTCCCTCCGTTTTCACGCTTTATGATTTCCGTCTCTTCCAATGCAACCATAAAGTCGCGTTCAACAGCCATCTTGCTGTCTTCACACTTCATTCTGGAGACAATGATGTTTTGGAACTGTATGAACCAGTCTTTGTTGCGGTCCAATCCGATGTCGCCGTTGAAAATGTTGCAACCGGTTTTGCCATGAATCTTCAATTCCGGAACATCGACAACAATTTCAAGGTCGCTGTCTTCGATTTCATTGCCGTTGATTTTGTCTATTCTCCACATTCCTGTCATGACGTCGGCATTGTGGCGTTTGGCATGGACAACAATATTTCCGCGCTTGTCGAGAAGGTCGAGATAATAAATGTCGTTCTTCTTTTTAGTTATAGTGTATGAGCAGGCATCGCCCAATCCGGTTTTTATATCGTCCTCTTCGCGGATATATGCACTTGGTAGATGAGTCATTTCTATCTCGGACACCGAGATGTGGCCTCTCTCCGGAATCTCGAAGCACGCATTGACAACATTTCCTCCCACATCACCATAGATTTTGCCGTCGGAGGCGTTTATGTCAATGTAAGGCGCGGAGTCGCGCAGATTCATATCTCTTCCGTTGGCGGAGAGAATTATCCATTCGCCATAGATGCGGCTGCCGGAAACTTGAGTGTTGGCAGATGTGCTGTAGGCAACCCTATTGGATTGTCTGACTCCGGATTCTGGAGTCTCGCAGAATGCCTCCGCCCCAAAAAGCATAGATGAGGAAAGGAGGATGGCGGATAAGCTGTATTTGATATTCATAAATTTATTCATCAATCCAATGTTTTCTGATGGGATATTTAACAGGGCGTATAAGCAAACGCAATGATGTGGTGTAGAACAAATATGCCCAAACCCAATTTATCAATACGTTGACCTTGTTTCTCATGCCGAGTATCGATATGAGATGGATGAACATCCATGTCGCCCATGCAGGACGTCCGTAGAGATATGCAAACTTCAAATCGCACACTGCGCGATTTCGTCCAATTGTAGCCATAGAGCCTTTGTCGACATATTTAAACGCCGTGTCGGCTCCGGTGTTGAGCTGCTTGGCAAGATGTTTTGCTTGCTGTATTGCAACCTGTGCCACTTGCGGGTATCCGTTGGGATGCGACTCGTCTTCCAGATAGGCGATGTCGCCAAGGGCATAGATGTTGTCGTATCCCTTTATTTTGCAGTTTGAGCCAACAATGTAGCGGTTTCCGCGGGTGATTGAATCATCGCTGATGCCATTGATTTTATTGCCTGTGATACCTGCTGTCCAAATCAGCGTCTCGCAATAGATTTCCTCGCCGGTCGACAGGTGAAGTACATTGTTTTCATACGACTTCATCATACAGTTTAGCCTGGTCTCAATCATGAGATGCCCCAAGTAGACTTTTGCATCGTGTGACGCTCTTTCGCTCATTGTGCGGAGAAAGCGGTCAGTGCCCTCAATCAGAATCACTCTGACATCGTCAATGTCGATTTCGGGATACTCTTTGTTTAGGATATATCGTTTCATCTCGCCGAGCGCGCCGGCAACCTCAACGCCAGAAGGTCCGCCACCCACAACGACAAAACTTAATAGTTGGCGTCTGCGTTCGCGGTCGGTGGTGATGCAAGCGCGTTCAAGTCGGTCGAGAATTTCGTTGCGCAGGCGTATAGCCTCAGCGGTGGATTTGAGCGTGTGCACTTTTTCCTTCAGTTCCGGCTGGTTGAAGAAGTTGTTGGTCGTTCCGGAAGCGATTACCAATTGGTCATATTTGATTGTCTCAAATTGCGTGCGGACGGTTGAGTTCTTGCTGTCGATTTCCAAAACCTCGCCGAAGTGGTAATTGGTATTTTTGAGACGTCTCATTTCCCGACGGAACGGGAAGGATATGCTGCTCGGCTCAAGTCCGGAAGATGCTATTTGATAGAAAAGCGGTGGAAAACTATGAAAATTGTTTTTGTCCAAAATGGTGACTCTGAATTTATTCTTGTCAAGTTCCTTTGCCAAATTGAGTCCGGCAAAACCGCCTCCGATTATCACAATGTGTTGTAGTTTCTCCATATAAGGGTCTATAAATTGTCGAATGAAATAATAAAAAACACAAACAGCCTGCTATCTTCTCTTGCAAAGATACGCATTTATTGGCGATTTTGGATTACATTTGCAGTCAATCTGGATATTATTATGAACAATTATAGGTATATACGAAGTTTTTTATTGATTTTAATATTGTCGGTGACCTCTTTGACTGGCGTTTGCCAATTGAACACGGAGCGGTTGCTGACAATTGGTAGAAATGCGCTTTATTTTGAGGACTATCTTCTTTCAATACAATACTTCAACCAAGTGATAAAGGTTAAACCTTATCTTGCCGATCCGTATTTTTTTAGAGGACTTGCCAAATTCTATCTTGAAGACTATAGTGGTGCGGAGGCGGATTGCACGATGGCTATCGACCGCAATCCGTTTGTTGTGGACGCCTATGAGGTCAGGGCTTTGTCGAGGTTGCAGACGGGAAAATATCTCGATGCGGTGAAGGATTATGATAAAGGGTTGGAGTTCTTGCCTGAGAATAAGACGTTTATGCTTAATAAGGCAATAGCGTTGCAGAACGCCGGGGAGTTTGGCGACTCGCATGCGGCATATGGCGAGTTGTTGCAGAAGTTTCCGAAATACGACAAAGGCTATCTCGGACGTGCGCAGTTGTGTCTGGCCGAAAAAGATTCGTTGGCGGCACTGCCCGACCTTGACAAATGTTTGGAGCTGAATGCAAACACGATTGAAGCATACCTTATGAGGGCGGATATACATTATGGGAAAAGTAAGGATTGCGAAGCTGCGGTGAAAGATTTGGATGCGGCGGTCAAACTTTCGCCGAAGGAGGCGGGGCTGTTTATAAACAGGGCGTATCTTAAATATAATTTGGAGGATTATTTCGGGGCGATGGCTGATTTCGACTATGCGATAGGATTGGATCCTGAAAATGTGACGGCAAGGTTCAACCGAGGTCTTCTGAGGATGGAGGTGCAAGATGTGAATAAGGCTATAGAAGATTTCACGGCCGTTATCAGTATGGAACCCGATAATGACAAGGCGGTCTACAATAGGGCGGTGCTTTATCAGCAGCTGCGCCAATATAGAAAAGCCATCGCTGACTACGATAAGGTGATAGGAAAGTATCCGTATCTGTCGGCACTGTACTTTGCGAGGGGCGAATGCAAGCGCATGATGGGCGATATGAAAGGCGGTGAGCGTGATTACAACAAATCGCGGGAGATGCAGCGCCGGCATGAGGTGCGCCGGCATATTGTGGCGGACACCGACGATAAGCGGAAAGACGACTATGCGGAGGAAAATCCAGAAGATGTCATGAAACGGCTCACTTCGCTTGAGACTGTTGATGAGAAGCATGATGTGAAACCTGAATACGACAATAAATACCGAGGCAAGATACAGAATTACGACATACCTGTGAGGGTGGAGGATTCGTATATGCTGAGTTATTATGACAGAACTACGGAGCTTAGGACGGATGCCTTCTATCAGAAAGAGTTGGACGAGCTTAACTCCAGCCTGTATCTAAGAGACCGGCTGTTTATGACAAATGCCGAACATAAATTGATTGAGCAGGAGATTGAAAAACAGTTTGAATTGATACGCCACTATACGGCGTTGCTCAACAACGGCGACAAGTGCGCTGTGGACTATTTCGGCAGAGCGATAAGCTATATGATGGTGAAGAATTATGATTCCGCGATACAGGATTTGTCTGAGGCGGTTAAATTGAGTCCGCGTTTCGCATTGGCATATTTTGTCAAGGCGTGTGCCCGCGAGGCGCAAGAGCGGAGCAGAAGGGTGTCGTCGGAAAAAAGCAATAGGGATGACATAATGGCTGAAAATGCAAGATATGCAGAGATCGTGGCAGACTACGACAAGGCGGTTGAGCTGTCGCCGCGCCTGATATATGCATTCTTCAACAAGGGCAATCTGTTTTATATGCGTGACGACTACACTTCGGCGATAAGTTGCTATACAAAGGCGATTGAGATAAAGCAGGATTTCGGAGAGGCTTATTACAATCGGGGAATAGCTTTTTTCCGTATGGGCAATTTCGACAAGGGCATGGCTGACTTGAGTCGCGCGGGAGAACTCGGAATAATGTCGTCGTATAATTTGATTAAACGGATGAGGCGTAACTCAAAATGATAAGGCGGGGCTTAAAAAAAAGACCAAATATATTTGCCATACTGATAAAATGAGTAATTTTGCAGCCGAATCATGCGTTAGTTGTATTTATGCAATGATTAAAAAACAGAAAAATTATGAATATTAAATTTCCAGATGGAAGCAGCAAGCAATTCGAGGCTGGCGTAACGCCGCTTCAGATTGCGGAAGGAATCAGTCAGCGACTCGCAAAAGACGTGCTCGCTGCAACGGTCAATGGTGAAGAATGGGATTTGACACGTCCAATTGTAAACGACGCGGAAATCAAACTTTTCAAGTGGGATGACCCAGAGGGAAAACATGCGTTTTGGCATACATCGGCACACTTGCTTGCCGAGGCTCTGCAGGAGTTGTATCCAGGCGTTAAATTCGGTATCGGTCCGGCGATTGAGAACGGATTCTATTATGATATAGATCCAGGAGAAAACACAATCACAAGCGCCGACTTTGCCAAAATTGAAAAGAAAATGCAGGAGCTTGCTTCAAAAAAAGAAGCGGTGGTGCGTAAAGATATCTCAAAGGCCGACGCGTTGAAAATGTTCGGCGACAGAGGCGAAACATACAAATGCGAGCTTATCAGCGAGCTTGAAGACGGCTCGATTACTACTTATACGCAGGGTGCGTTTACGGATTTGTGCCGTGGCCCGCATATCCCGAACACGGGTGCTATAAAGGCTGTAAAGGTGCTTTCTTTGGCTGGCGCATATTGGCGAGGCGATGAGAAGCGCAACCAGTTGGTTCGTGTGTATGGCATTTCTTTCCCGAAAAAATCTATGCTTGACGAGTATCTTGTGATGCTTGAAGAAGCTAAGAAACGCGACCACCGTAAAATCGGCAAGGATATGGAGCTGTTCATGTTCTCGGAAAAGGTGGGCAAAGGTTTGCCAATGTGGCTACCGAAAGGAACAGACCTCCGTTTGCGTCTGCAGGACTTCTTGCGCAAGATACAGCGTGGCTATGACTACAAAGAAGTCATCACTCCTCCGATTGGAAACAAGATGCTTTATGTGACCTCCGGACACTATGCAAAATATGGCAAAGACTCATTCCAACCCATCCACACTCCAGAGGAAGGCGAGGAATATTTCTTGAAGCCTATGAACTGCCCTCACCACTGTGAGGTTTACAAGAATTCGCCGCACTCATATCGCGAGCTTCCGTTGAGAATCGCAGAGTTCGGTACGGTTTGCCGTTATGAGCAGAGTGGCGAGCTCCACGGCTTGACTCGCGTGAGAAGTTTCACGCAGGACGATGCCCATATTTTCTGCCGCCCAGACCAGGTGAAGGATGAGTTCCTCAGAGTGATGGATATCATCTCTATCGTGTTCAAGGCTATGAAGTTTGAAAGCTTCGAGGCTCAGATTTCATTGCGCGATAAGGTGAATCGTGAGAAGTATATCGGATCGGAAGATAACTGGGAAAAAGCCGAACAGGCTATTATCGAGGCTTGCCATGAAAAAGGCTTGCCTGCGAGAATTGAATATGGCGAAGCGGCGTTCTATGGCCCTAAGCTCGACTTTATGGTAAAGGATGCGATTGGCCGCAGATGGCAGCTTGGCACGATTCAGGTGGATTACAATTTGCCAGAGCGTTTTGAGCTGGAATACACTGGCTCTGACAATCAGAAACACCGTCCGGTGATGATTCACCGTGCGCCATTTGGCTCGATGGAGCGTTTCGTGGCTGTTTTGCTTGAGCACACAGCTGGCAACTTGCCGTTGTGGCTGGCTCCGGAGCAGGCGGTAATCCTCCCGATTAGCGAGAAATTCAACGACTATGCCGACAAGGTCCGTCTGGAGTTGGCAAAGAGCGATATCCGCGCCACTGTCGACAATCGAAACGAGAAGATTGGAAAGAAAATTCGCGACAATGAGTTGAAACATATCCCGTATATGCTGGTTGTTGGTGAAAAAGAAGTTAATAATGGTGAAATTTCTGTAAGAAAACAGGGTGAGGGCGATAAAGGTTCGGTAAAAATCTCTACCTTTGCCGAGAATTTTCTCCATGAAATGGAAGAACTTACAAAATATTAATACAACTGAATGGCAAAAACACCAATAGGAGGGGCACCGAAATTTGCTCCACAACGCAGAAACGACCCGAAGAATTCCAAAAAGGAAGGATATCCAATCAATGGACAAATCCGCGCAAAGGAAGTTCGTTTGGTCGGTGACAACGTAGAGCAAGGAGTGTATACACTACATCAGGCATTGCAGATTGCGGAGAATCAGGGATTGGATCTTATTGAGATTTCTCCGAATGCAGAGCCGCCAGTGTGCAGGGTGCTTGACTATCAGAAATTTTTGTATCAGCAAAAGAAACGGTTGAAGGAGCAGAAGTCGAAATCAACTAAGGTAGTCGTTAAGGAAATCAGATTCGGACCACAAACCGATGCCCACGATTACAATTTCAAGTTGAAGCATGCGATGGGCTTCTTGCAGGAAGGCGCAAAAGTGAAGGCGTATGTGTTCTTCCGTGGCCGCTCGATTTTGTTCAAGGAACAAGGAGAGGTGTTGTTGCTTCGCTTTGCCAATGATTTGGAAGAGTATGGCAAGGTAGAGCAGATGCCTGTATTGGAAGGAAAGCGTATGATAATAATGCTGACTCCCAAGAAAAAATAAGGCTTTAAGCAATAAATAAAATAGTAATTTAAAAAGAAAAAAAGATGCCAAAGGTTAAGACTAATTCCGGTGCCAAAAAGAGGTTTGCCCTTACCGGATCAGGAAAAATTAAAAGAAAACATGCTTATAAAAGTCACATTCTTACGAAGAAGACTAAAAAGCAGAAGAGAAACCTCGGTCACTTTGCTACATTGACTGCAGCCGATACTCGCAACGTTCGCGATTTGCTTGCAATCAGATAGTGGGTAAAGTTTCGTACTTTTAATTACAACATTTTATATTTTTATTAACCGAATGTTTAGCCCAAAGAGCAGAAATGCCGCTGACATTCAAAAATTTAAGAAAAAATGCCAAGATCAGTAAATCACGTAGCATCAAGAGCTAAAAGAAAAAGAATTCTCAAACTCACGAGAGGTTATTATGGTTGCCGCAAGAATGTGTGGACTGTAGCCAAGAATACTTGGGAAAAGGGTTTGACTTACGCTTATCGTGACCGTAAGAACAAGAAGCGTAACTTCCGTGCTTTGTGGATTCAGCGTATCAACGCAGCCGCACGTCTGGAGGGGATGTCATACTCTCAGTTGATGGGAGCTTTGCACAAGGCCGGCATCGAAATCAACCGGAAGGTGCTTGCCGACCTGGCCATGAATCATCCTGAAGCATTCAAGGCTGTGGTAGCAAAAATAAAGTAAGAAGGGAAATCTGAACGGATTTCAAGATAAAAAGGTGTATTGTTTGTCAATACACCTTTTTTTGTTTTACTTTGTATCAATAAATATTATACTTATTCATCAGTTGAATTAAATCGCGATTTCAATGGAAAGAAGAATTAAAGATTATGCTGTTTTGACCTTAAAAGGGATGGCTATGGGGGCGGCCGATGTAGTGCCCGGAGTTTCCGGAGGGACGATTGCTTTCATTGCCGGTATTTATGATGAGCTTATCAATTCCATCAAAAGTATTAACATGCACTCCCTGAAACTGTTGTTTACGGGAAAAATAGCGGCTTTCTGGAAGGCCGTAAATGGAAATTTCCTGTTTGCCTTGCTGTTGGGTATCGCTATCAGCGTGTTTTCTCTGGCCAAGCTGATTACTTATTTGTT
>ENA-UEPW01000692-UEPW01000692.1-human-gut-metagenome-genome-assembly--contig:-NODE-692-length-21105-cov-160.910500_pt1 | contig 21105 bp, 39 predicted proteins | sample MGYA00242935_ERZ507936 | MGnify/ENA primary metagenome ERZ507936 (study PRJEB26167, sample SAMN06115469) | human gut metagenome | host: Homo sapiens | place: China:Chongqing | collected 2016-06-23... | reverse complement strand
GGCAAAATCCTGGGCAACTTTTTGTTGCTCAGGAACTTATAAATAAAGTTAAATTATAGTGTTGCGGAATTAAGGGACATTTGAAAACCCTTGTAAGGCAGAAATCCCCTTTGTTAAAGCTCCAATGTAGTTGCCGCTCTCAAAGTCTGCAACAGCACCAGCGGAGTCATTTAAAGCTGATAGACCTTGACCAATTTTAGCAGATGCTTCATCCATGCCAAGGCTGGAGAAAAGTTCTGGTAGCTGGTCTATACCACTTTTGGATATAAACTCCTGCGCATCAGAGAACCAATCGGCTATTTGAGCCTTGGTTGATTTCTTTGCTGCGTCCTCTTTGTCCTTCGCTTCTATAGTGGCTTTAGCGGTCTTTTCTCGTGCTTTAGCCAGCTTCCCTTCAAGCACAGCAAGGTTTGTCAGAATGGATGACATTTCCTTGTACTCTTTGGTAGACTTGTCTATGCTCGCCTTGTCTATATTAGCTTGTATGCCTGTGGTATCATCTCCGATAGCGCGCACTCCAAGATCTGCTGCCTTGTGGTTTGCCTGCTTTAAAGCTTTCTCATATTGTTTTTCAATGTCTGCTTCTTGCAATTTTGCTGAATTGAGGGCTTCTTGCGCTTCTTTAGCTTCATTGATACGACGTATGTTTTCCTGCTGCTTCGTACCTATAAAGTCGAATATTCCTCCCTGCTTGCTTATCTCGGCATTGATATCGTTGATTTTCTCCTGTACCTTGGATATATCAGAGACATCAGTTAACTTACCACTTTTTAATAATGACTGTAGCTGTGCACGCAAGGAAACGAGATACTCCTTTGTGTGAGATGAGAGGTCTGCAAAGACATTCTCCCAGTCTATTTGTTCAAACACATCGCTTGCATCTATTTTCTTCAGCTCGTTGTCACGCAGGTTTGCAAGCGATGCCTTTTGATAAGCATTTTCGGCTTTGGCTATCTTGTCCGCGTACTCTTGCGTGATTGCGAGTTTCTGCTGCTGAACGCTACCATACTCCTTAAGATATTCATAGAGGTCATTTCGCTCTTTATCTGATGCTTCCTTGTTGACTTCTCTAATCTTTTGTTCTTTATTAAGACTGGCAAGGTATTTCGCCTCACTAATTGCCTTTGACTGTTTTTTGGTGAGTGATGAGGCTTTACCTGCTTCCTTGTTTTTCTTCTTGAACTCTGTCTCTTGCTTTTTTATTTCTGCTATACGCTTCTTATAGTCATTGTCAATCTCCTTTAGTTTCTTTTCCGTTCCTTCGCGCATAATGGAGATTTCATCGTCCATATTCTTCTGGATAAGCTCCTTTAAAGCATTGCTCAACTCTTCCTGCGCTTTTCTCTGTTCCTCCGCCCTTTTCTTTGCATCGGTCATCGATTTGTTTGCCTTGCTTGAAGCCTCAGATATGCTTCCCCAATACTTTTCGTATTCTTTCTTTTTGGCATCGAGGTCTTCCTTCGCATTCTCCCAATCTTTGTTAGACCCCTTTCTTGCCTCTTTCTCTGCATTTACAGCCGCTTGATAGTTAATCTTTGCTCGCTTCTTGGCGGCTGCATACGACTCATCCTTGTTTGCTTCTTCGTATTTACCAGTGACATAATTAAAATGGCCCTTTGCCTTGTCTGTCTCGTCCTGCAATTGCTTCATCTTGAACTGTATCTCAACTGGTATAGTAAACACTCCCTGCTTCCACGCTGTATTTTTCCATCTCTTAATGTCTCCAAGCAATTCTTGGTATTTATCAAGCGCTTTTTTCTTATCTGCTGTGAATTGTATGGGGTGCTCTTCCTGCTCCTTCTTGAGGTCGTTGACCTTGTCTTCAAGCTCCACTATAACCTTCTCGGCATTTCTTCCTTCGAAAGGAATATTTGTAGGCTTCTTCTCTATATCGTTTTTCATTGCAAGGGCGAACCTGGACAGGTAGTCTAATTCATCCTTGCTTTGCTTATAGTCCTCCTCGGCAAGTTTGACATCTATCTGTGTAGGCGTTTCCAGTTCATCCTTCGCTTTTTGTATTTTGTCAAGTTCGCTTTGTAGCTTTACCATGTACTCGAAGATGGCGTCGTTTAACTTTTCGTCTTTATTAAATGACCAGGGAGCTTCGATGCCATAGTTATCCTTTAAGCCTTGCACAGCAGCACGTCTTGCGGAGCCTGCTGCAGCAGACGCAGAATTATCTTGCAAGGCCTTTGCATATTCTTTTAGTTGTTTTATCTGTGCCTTTAACCCCACCTCGCGGTCTTTGCCGGTCATTTCATTCAGTTGCTTGTTGAAATTAGTCAAATCGGTGTCTTCAAGTTTTTTAACGCTGTCATAAACCTTAGTAAGTTCGGGGGCTACAGTACCCAGTTCGTCAAAAGCAAGTTGTTTCTCCAGACTGGTGGAATCAGCGCCTTGAATAATTTGAACTAACTCTTTAATCTTCTGTTTGCGGTCTTCTGCCTTCCTGTTAAATTCATCCATACTTTTATTCCAAGCATTCTGCGCTATCTCTGCCGCTGAGGCTGCCGTTGAAAACTTGTATATCGTGTAGACAAGGCTTGTAATAGCGGCAGCCATAAGTACGTATGGGTTCAACAGCGTTGCGGCTGCAGTTTCCTTTAATGCTGTTGTAAGTCCCTGTTGTGCTAATGTCAGGAATTTTGTTCGTGCTGCCGCAACTGCCTCTGCGTTTGATAAATTTATGCCGGCTGCTGCTGCGAGTGTTTTTTCAACAACAGCCTGCTGAAGTATACGGTTGTTTATCACTTGAAGAGCGCTGACAGCCATGAGAACAGCTTTGTATGTACCGTATGCCGTTGCTGCTACCATCACTACCTCGCCAACCTTGCGCCAGTTTTCTACGATTGTGGACACTGCATCAAGTCCCGTATTGATAATTCCTTCTTGTGATCTGCCAAGCTCATTGAACATCTGTTCTATTGCGTCTTCAATATTGCTTATCTGACCAGTGATAGTTTTAGACTGTGCTTTCATCATGCCGCCAAACTTACTTCCTTCTGATGTCATGTTCTGCATAGCCTTAATGAATATATCACTTGTCACCTTGCCGGCTGTAAGTTGTTCTTTGACTTCGGCAATTGCGTTATTAACATCAAGACCCATAACCTTAGCCAGTTCATCAGCGATAGGAATACCTCGATTGAGGAATTGGTACAAATCCATTGTATCCATCTTGCCCTTTGCTATGGTGGTTCCATATAACATTACCATTTCGGATAAGCTTACTCCCATACCAGCTGCAACATCACCGAGTCTTATAAGCGTATCGTTGACATCTTTTGCAGCTACATTAAAGGCTAGCAACTGTTTTGCTCCTTCTGTAACATCATCTACACCAAATGGCGTTATGGCTGCGGTATTTATCAGCTGCTGCATCAGGTCTTTCGCTTTCTCCTCACTTTGAAGCATGGTTTTAAATGCCATTTCCGTCTGTTGGAATTGACCTCTGACCTGCATCATCTGACTTACAAACTTTCCTATACTCCATCCACCAATAGCTATATTAGCTGTGTTCTGTATTTTGTTTATTATATCATCAATGCTCTTGCCCTCAGACTTTACTGTCGCCGCTGTCTTGTGAACGGCATTCTGAATATCCTGGAAACCTGAGACAACTTTTCCTGTTTCTATGACAGCATCAAATTTTAAACTTGGCATGGTGTTCTAAATTTCTTTCGTTTAGGTGTAACACGGTGATTATTGAGACCTGTATTCTAAATAGGAATTAATTTCGTGCGCGTGTGCGTGAGAGGTCGGTTATTCGGGGTTGAGTTCACTTTCCATCGCCGCCATCATTACAGCTTTCCTATCGTTTCCGTTGATGTAATCTCCGCTTTGTTGTGGTATCCTGCATTTCTTTGCTTCTTCATCAGACAGATAGATTGATGTTATCTTGTCTTTAAGCATAAGCGTTAGGTTATTGTATGATATTCCCCATACTACATAGTCGTAAGACCATCCGTATCGTTCGCAAGCCACATCTATCATGGAACCCCATATCGTATTGCCTCCGAATACATATTGGTTCTTCGTGTCTTTTGCTGCGCTTACCTTTGACATTCTTTCTGTTTCCTTGTCTATTCCGGTCATACTAACAATGTTCTCTAGGCTGCTTTCTTTCAGTATTACAACTAGAAGTGTTGTAAGGTCTTCGTCGTCTGCGGCTCTATTGAGAGAATTACTTACTCTCTCGATCCATTCTATGTCTAATAGCTTTTCTCTTTTGTTTGTAATGTGATATGCGAGTAGTTTACAGCATTCCATTCTTTTTGCTTTTACTACTCGCATTATTTCTAAAACCGGGTTAGTGGCTATGTTTTCCTTATTTATTCCGAGTGTTTCTAACAATTGGGAAATTAGATACATCTTTCCTAACGTCGGCGGATAAGCACAATAACGTTTATTGCCTATCGTGAAATAGATAGGCGTATCTGTTAATACGTTTGCTATGATGGTTCCTAATTCTTTCATGTGCCCAAGACAGGATTCGAACCTGCGACTCTCAACCGCTTTATGGTCTGCGGATTTAAACAATGGCTAACTTTAGACCATGCTCTTCCAACTGAGCTACTTGGGCTTATGCCGACTGACTACCCTCAATCGGCGAAGGGAGAGACACATTATACGCTTGTGTAAGTTTCCTCAATCTCGGTAGGTGGGGTTTCGCCTGCTTGTGGAGTGCTAAACTTCAATGCGTATTTACCACCTGTACCCTTTGTAGCTTTTATTACGCGCCATCGGTAAGCACAATACACATCCTCGTTTTTCTTGTTTGTTGTTTTAGCTACTACATCACCATCAGGGATGAGAGCAGAATGCGTGTATGTGATCAATGCACCATCTGCCGTAGTAAAGGCTTCCTCTGCACCCACGGTTGTATTGCCCATATACACACCAGGCAATTCTGGATCTTCAGGTTGAATAGCGAGACGATAGTTTCCTTCTACAACGCCGTCTATGGTCTTAAATGGCTGGGAGACTCCCTTTTTAATGAATAACTGATATGCAGCTTCATAGGTTGACTTCTTCGTCTTTCTATCGACTGTGCCGCCACCTTCTTCAGTCTGCGTCATTGTGTCACCTTTAGTAGGAGTAACCTGTGTTGTATCCTCTTTCGGTGTATCAAGCTTGTCCCACTCATTTTTGGCTGAGCCGACAGGCTGAATGAATATAGAGCATTTGCCCCAAGATGTTACTGACATAATTTAATCGTTTAAAGTTTTGTATTCTATTTGATTATTTATAATGTGCTCTCCGCTATCTGTTGGATAAACACGTTGATTTATTGCATGTGCAACATACTCGTCTGTTCTGAAATGTTCAAGTAGTTTCCAAGCTATTTCGCATAATTCATCTACACGAGCCGTATTCTCTTCAAACTGGCCTTCCACATCGTAATCTTGAACATAGATGTTCACATTGACAATTGCGGTTTGGTTTTGTACTCCCTCATTTGAAAGTATGGAGATAACAATGTCTTCCTTATGCGACTTCGCAGGGCGCTTTTTCTTTGTCACCATGCCATTTGTAGCATTGTCTAATACACTGCCTTTGATATAGTGATATACGTCTGTCCTTATAGTTCCGTCTGACCTCATATCTTCCATTTGTTTATTTCCAAGATAGCAAAATCCACTGCGGTTTTTATGCGTGACTCTACTTGACCAACAGCCCATGTCTTTGTTGATGATAGCACATCCTTGCTATCTATCGCTTCGACCTCTGCTGCGTATTCCATGGCAGCTATGACTACTAGGGCATAAACACGGGAATACTCTTTTGCTAAATCTTCAATCAGCTTCTTTCCTTTAGCTGTTCCGGCTACACCTGAAAGCACCTGTGAAAAGGCTGATGACAAAAATTTCTTACCGTGGTCGTATACTGAGTAGCCTATTGAACTTCGCAGGTTGCCTGTATGGTCTATCCAGCTCTCCCTTGAAGAACGATTCCTAATTTTAACGACACATTCTTCTCCAAGCTTGCATAATGCATTTAGTATTGCAGATTGCAAATACGATGCTGCCCGAAACAGGAACTCTTTTACCGAGTTTTCTGGTGTTACTATCCTTATACCCATAATTTGCATTGAAGTTGGTATCGATGAAATCCCTTAACCTTTAGGATTACTTCTTCCTCGCCCAAGACTAAAAGTCGCACAAAATCTCCGTAGTTAAACTTTTTTACACATACCGGTATATTGTATACTGTATATGAGTAAAAATCAATAGATCCGTCTGGGATAGCTATCTTGTTCGCTTCTCCTGCTGGCACAACATCGCATGAACAGCAGTATTCCCACTTGATTTTTCCGGGGTGATAGTCGCCATTCACATCGGTATAACCTTCTGTCTTGGTTTGGCGATAAAGCTTAGAGGCGTTGAAATTTAGTAAACTCATCAACAATTTATATAAACTGTGGGTACTGGTCTTGTTGGAATCTCGCTTTCCCCTATTTCTTTGTATAGACCATTTGCTTTTAGCGTTATGGCTTGACGCTGGTCTTCGGTAAGAGAACCTATAGACTTATCCGACTCAGAGAAATTGACTGCCTGAACTAGTGACATTAGGCAATCGGCAAGCGCACCTTTGTACGCTTCGCTCTTAGATGACTCGTAGTCGAAATCATCAAAAACGTCCAAATTACGCTTGATACACACGTTCTCTATATACCCGAATGGAATTGGTATGTGTATTTCATCGATTAACGCTTGCCCGATTGTCTTCATAACTTTAAGTTGTTGGTGTCACATTTGTTTTAAACTGTCCTTTCTTTACTGGAGGAAGCTCATTGTACGCAGCTACGATATCCGCATCAGAAGCATTGCTTGGTAAGCTTGCTCCAAGAGCATTAAGACCGGCAATTGCTTCCGCCTTTTTGTAGGTCTTATCTGCAATGGTTACCTTTTCATCGGATGCGTCTTCAGACTCTTTTGCGTCATCAACTTCAATTACAGGGTCTTCGACTGTGATGTCTATCTGGTAGATAGAGTCAACGTCTTCAATTACAGGTAAGCAATACGCCTGAACAGCGGTTGTCTCCATTAGTGGGTCTGTTGTTGAGTATTGCGATATGAGCTTGTAATCAATCTGCTGGTAGGTCACACCACTTACGTGGTTAGTTGATTCCGCTACCTGTCCGTAAACAAGTGCTCCAATCATGGTATTGCAGACTCCGATAACCATATTCTTGTTCCAAGGCTTAACACTGCGGCGTCCTCCATCCTCTTCGAGGCGAACAGTGCGATTGATTATGCGGAATGTTACGCCTGTCTCATCCTCAAAGGCTTCTTGGAACTTGGTTGTCGTTGGAGTTGGCAACTTTGTGTTCGAATCGTATGACTGTCCGTTATAAGTCGCTACGAGCTCTTTCGCACCCTGGGTCTTCTTTAACGCATCAAAAGTTGTCTTTGCAATCCAGAACTGGATAATTGTGTTACCGTCGTTTGTCGCTCTTTCAATAGCGTTTTTTAAGTCGTCTACGGTGAGACCGTCTTTCTTGTTGTTGATTCCGAGCTTGTTATCTTCGGGATACTGATAGTTAATACGGAGCAACTCCTTTGGATTGTCATCATCGCGAACCGCTACATAACCATTTGAAAGTCCATAGAGTAGGGCATATTCGTTTCGCTCATCGATACCTACGGAGCATGCAACTGGATCCTGTGCCAGTTTTCTTCGTATCTCTGCTGTCTGACCGCCCTGCGCTTCCATTATGCGAAGAGCTAGGATTTCGGACTCCTTAAGATTCTTCTTCATACCCATCTTCGGCAGCTTGCCGTTGGCTACGGAAATGCGGTCACGAGATTTCAATGGAACCGGTGAGTCGATGGCTACATAGTCAGCGGCTACATAGCTTGTGTCTACTGTGTCGGCCTCCCACTTGTTGTCAGTCGAGTAGACGCGGCGAAGAATTGATGTGTCTTTGTGGAGATATGTAAGCTCGTTTCCTCTTTTCCCATTTATCTTCTCAATGAGTGTCTTCAGAACGGGGAAGAAACTCAATACATACTTTAGAAATAATGAACTGTTCATAATTAATTGATTTTGTCATGTCCCCACTGTATTGTGGGAACCGCTGTTTTAAACGCTGCTTTAATGGTTTCTACTGAGTAGGGTACTGCTCTGTCGTTAACCTCCCCGGCTGTGAGTACTCCGACGTGAGGTGTGTCTTTGGGAGCGGTTGTCATACAAACGCCGACATACTCGCAATTCGCTGGTAATGAAGAATACTCCTTTCCAGAAACCGGCATAGGTTTGTATTCTCCATCCTTTGTGCTGCGAATGATTACGTGGCCACATTTTATAAATGGCTCGTCGAACCCGGTCATGTCAAGCACAACGCCACCTGTAATACCATTTAGATATTTACGGATGACAACAGACTCTTTACCAGAGTCAAAAACTTCTGCTGCTTCTAATCCATACATAATTTTACTTTTTTTGTTTTACATTGTTCCTGCCAACTCTTCAATCTCTTTTTCGCTGATGACTTCTGGCTTATCGCCCTCTTTTTCTTTTTTGTTCCCGCTTGTAGCTGCGGTTGCTCCAAGTTTGGCGAGACCCGCGTTGGCTCTTTCCTGGTTTAATGTTGCTAAATCCTCTACTACACCATCATAGAACTCTTCGAAATCTGCCTCGTTTTCGAACTTTATCTTGTCAAAGTTTTTGAGGGTACTCTTGCCGAAAGTGCCGGTGTCTTTCAACAATGCTTTTAACTTTGAGCGTCTTCCGTCTGTTTCTCGCTCGGACTTTAAACCAGTTAGTTCTGTTTGTATCGCTTTTTGCTGGGTGATAATTGCTTGTGCCCAAACCGGAACTTTTTCTTCTTCTTTCTCCTGGTCGACGCCATCTTGGCCGGCATTCGTGTCGTTGTCATCGCTTTCTGGGTTTTTGTTATTCTTTGAATTCTGAATAACACGATTTGACGCCTTTTGAGCGATCTTAAGATAAGGGATAACCGCTTCGACTTCTGACGAAATCTTCTCGTTTATCTCCTCTTCTGAGGCTTCTTCATCAAGTTCAAGGTTATCGGCAATGTCTGCGGCAATACCCTCTAACTCTTCCAAATTGAACCCTAACGCCTTACATTTAGGTTTCAAAATACTTAATACCTGCTTTGTCTTTTTCTTCATTTTATTGATATTTAGTGATTAATCATTAAATATCCCAGTACGATTTATCACAGCAGTTATTATGGTGCAAATATAATAATAAAGATTTGACTATCAAAGCTTATTTTTAAAATAAGTATCTGATGGTCAAATCTTTATGTTTACATATAAATCTAACGTGGGTATGAAAATACCTTTGATGCTTCTGAGATTTTATTCTCTATATCTTCCTTAAAACCCTTCAAAGTTTTGATAGCTCCTTGTAAGTCATTCAACTTATAGTTACCGCATTCCTTTTCTGTAGCACCTGGTATAGACGAACTGTTAGAGCAATATCTCAATGCTTCTACTAGTGCGCAAGCGACCCTTACAATGTCCGGTTTACCTTTAAGAATTAGATAGAAACCGGTTAGACATCCCATAGGTCCAAAATAAATAACTTTTTGTTTGTAGACCCATTCGTTGCGTAAATAATCTGCCATAAGATGCTCTATCGTATGCGCAATCTCTGGTGTCAATTGCTCTTTATTCGGCAAACAGACTCTCAAGTCATAAGTTGTTGCTCGCTCTTTCCCTATACTATCCTCCCTTGAAACATATATTCCAGGTTTTAGCCTTGTGTGGTCTATTGTAAAACTCTTTATCATTTCTGGCTTAACTTTAATTTTTTACAACGATTGTATATCGCATTCTCGTCAACTCCTATTTTGGTAGCTATTACCTTTGCAGTGTATTTACCATACATTCTTTTTATGATAAAGTCCTCGTCGGCAGTAAATACATGATTCTTTATTACTCCCATTGCTTGCAGTTTTCTATGTACTGCCCAATAATTTCTTCCGAGTTTGTCGGCAAGCTCCTTTGTAGTCATAACAAGAGCATTAACCTTTAGGAATTCTATCTCTTCCTGTGAAAAATGTTTTCCTCTACTCATTTCTATCTTTATACTTTATTTTTGCGCCGGCTTTATTGTAGTCCGTGCGCCGTTGATATTATTATATTCCGTAATCTTCTGGTTTATATTCTGGGTTCACCTGTAACGCATACTCTCCTGCGCGGTTGTAAACACCCTCGTTCGAGATTTTCGTTACGATATTCTTCGCCGCCTGAACACTGTCCGCATCATCGTTGATGTCAATGTCGGGCATTCCTGGTACCGAGTTTATGACGGATTGCATGGCATTGTTCCAATTTTGTCGCAACTCCAGTGCGTTGCCATCACTGAACATCGGTCGCAAGTCCTTGCCGATTTTCTTTTGGATGTTATCAAACAAGTTCTTAAATAGGTTTACCGCAATATCTATCAGCACCATTGCTGCCTCCATACGGGCGATTATCTTGCTTTTCGGCACCTTGTTCTTTAGGAAGTAGTTGTCGATGCAGTAATAGAGCGTTGTGACGAGCGGTTTCAGTTCCGCTTCCGACGCATCGGATAGGTCAAGCCAAAGCTGATAGCGGTCGGCGAGGACAAAGCGCATCTTCGCATCCCATGTGTTGTATGCAGCAAGAGCCTTGTTGATGCTTTGCTTTGTCTGCTGACGATATAGTTTTTTGTCCTCTTTAATCGCGTTGTAAGCGTCTATCATCGCTGTTTGGGCAATGTTGTATGCAGAACCCATTGTGATGTAATACAGCGAACAATAGCGGTCAATGCTCTTTAGTATTTCCTCTTTCTGCTTTACACTTGGCGCGATAATATACGCCCTTTTGGGGGTTCGGCTTATTAACTGACTTGCACTCATGCTTATATTGCGTTTAAGATTTGCAAATCTTCGCCTATCACGCCGACAACGGGTATTCCGCAAGCGTCCGCCACACGACGTTCCGTTTCACAGCCTTTTGAACAACGCCATCTGTTCGGTACAACAATGCCGTCGCAGCCGAGGAGCAGGCGTAAGTCCTCTTTCATGTGCTCCGTGTACGGCGCAGAGTCGGATAAAGGTTTACTCATGGGATTGACTGCCTTGTAGCCGAGAATTGTCAGTTCTTTCTCAATCTGAGCGAAGAACTTGTGTCGCTCGTTGAGGTTATAGCCGGTAATCGGTGATGATATGTATATTTTCTTTTTGCTCATTTTGTTTATCAGATTAAAATACCACTTCTTTGTAGCTTGATGTCGGCTTCTTGCCGGACAGGATTGCATTACCACAAGTAATCAGTCCGTTGTCCTCGTCATACGACGGAACGAACACGATTACATCAAATCCGTTTGCCTTCAAATCCTCTTCCACTTTCTTGTACGGCACAAACGAGTCGTAACCTCCGCTTGTCTGAATATGGTTGGCTTCGCAGCTGTTTGTTCTGTGAAGTGGTGTAATCTTACACATGAACTTGCGTGGGTCAAACATCGAAGCAAGTACCTTGCCGTCAATAATGGAGTCGTCGGCAAGCGCGAAGTTAAGGGTGTACTTGCGACCGCGCGGAGTTTCAAGTGTGTCGGCAAGTTCTGCAATATCTCTCAATGGCAAGGCGTTTCCCGAGAACAGGCATTCTCGCTGCGCGTCGTCGGTAGAGTTTATAGAGAACTGCAAGCCTGCGTTTCCGTTGTAGTCGAGATTCTTTACCCTAACCCATTCACGAATAAAGTCGTTTAAGCCTCGATTACGCTTCGGAAGCATCGTGCTTACTACAGGATGCACAAGCGAATTTCCGATGTAAGGAATAATATCCTCACGCAAGAAGAAACGTGCGTGCTCGATTACAGCCTCGTTCCATGTCGGCTCGCCCATACGTGCATAGTGTACATTGAGGCGTTTGGTGTGATTAACCTCCAGGTGCATACCTAATGCCGTTGTTATCTCGTGGCGCAGGTCGTTCAGTGTTACGTTGCGTCCCGGTCCGACTTTCGGCACGTCGCAGAACTTGCAGTTCATTGAGCAGCCGTACTGGGTAGAGATTGTTATTACCCATTTTTCGGTTAGTGGCATCGGCGTTCCGTTCGGCACACCATTCAGCTCTCTTGTTATGCCGAGGAAGTCGGCTTTGATATTTGCGTCTTTGCCATAGTCGGCTACTGTCAGAAACTCCAACACGCCTTTGTCTCCTTTTGCGGTGTAGATTTCACCTGTAGGAACTTTGATTTCTTTGAGTATTTTCATTGTTATTTGATTTTGCGTGATGTTTTACTTTTAACTGCGCCAATTCTTATGCGCACGTATCGAGTTATTAGTTCTCTCGTACGATACCACCTAAGCACCTCGTACGTAATAAACACGCCGCACATTTTAGGGTATTGGCGTGGTTCTGTTTCGATTGATGTGCTTACCTTCTTAAACTTCACCTTAATAGTTTTATGGAACCACACACGATACTTTAATTTGTAACGCTTCTTTGTTTTTCTAATCTTCATCCGTCACCTCCTTCTTAATTGCTTCGAGCTGTTATATGATGTTGTCTATCGTCTTGCCGCTGTAATCAACGGCAATTTCTTTCAGTACGGCAATATGTGCCGTCAGTCTGATATAATCTGCCTGTTTCATTGTTGCTTGTTTTTATTAAATTTTCCGTGTTTCTCCTTTTAAGAGTTTCAAGAGCTGTATCGTTTCGTCTATTGACCTGCTGGTGCTGCAGTCAAACCCTGCGTCTTTCAGTTTCTTTATGTGCTGAATCTCTTCTTCTTGTGTCATTGTTTTCTGTTTTCGGGTTTGTGTTCTTCGTTCCATTCTTTTGCAAAGTCTGCAAGGCTTTTAAAAACACCCATTAGAACGGGCATGCTGACAGCCTCCGTTGTGCTTGGGTTATAAATCACCACGTGGCTATCTCCCTCAGACACACCTATTGTTATTGTTAGCTTAGTTTCCTGCATACTACTTCTCCTTTCTGTTCGTCGTGAATATTGCCAATAACCTGATGGTCGTAACGACGCAGCATCTCGCCTAAAGGTCTGACACCTGGTAGTTTGGCGCAATCTTCCTGCAAGAAAAATCCGCCTAAACTCTCCACCCAAACTACGGCACACAAAACTGGTCCGATATGGATAACGTCACCCTCATATATCTCCTTGCCGTTTTTGTCTACATAGCCAGTGAACTGACATACGGTCTCTGGATCAACGTGATATGTGGATGTACAATTGTCTGAATGTGCCACAACTATTAATGTAGCTCCATCCTCACATTGCACCAAACTACCTTCCGTCCATTCTCCAGCATAGCGGCTTTCTTTCTCGCATCTGCCACGAAATTTAATTGTTCTCATAGTTTTATGACACTTATAATGAAAACCTTTCAGTTTTCTTTCCGTTAATATATTCTTCCTGCCAGGCTTCGTTGTAATCGCTGGTGCCATCTTTGTAATAGCACACTATAACAACTTGTGCCAGTCCTGCGTCAAGAGTCTCTGTCTCTTTGAAGTTGTTACAGTCAGATCCGAGCTGCTTTGACCAGTCCTTTGCTGTTTTTACAGCTTGCTTATAACTTGATGCTGTTATGAAGTCAACGCTTTCATAATCATCGTCCACGCTGCCTTTAACATGTTGCTTCAGTGCTACCTCATATTGATATTTAATTGTTCTCATAACTGTTTTGCTTTAACGTTATATGTCCCATTTACGATTTCTACTTCATAACAATTGGGACAATAATGTTTGCCTTTTATATTTTCCCAATCAGAGTGATATGCAATATCAATACCAGAGCACTTGTCAGCAAACAGTGCAGGAAGAGTGTCTGTGCCTTCAAATACATTGCCACATCTGTCGCAAACTATCTGATACATTGTAATTGGTCTATACATAGTTATTCACTTTTAAGTTCCACAGGCTCATCTTCCCAAGTAAGCTCTCTACCGATGAGTTTTTTAATTGAGCCTTTTGGAAGTCCTATCGCACAGGAGTCGAAAATATTTTCAATACACCACATAAAATCTACCCAATCTCGATAAGGCTCAGTACTACATACACATTCTGTACCATCTTTATCTACTGCTAACCATGCCATATTATTCCTCCTTTATACCGAATGGTGTTCCGTCAGCAAACGTGTCTGATGCAAAAAGAGTTTTGAATGAAACATTGTCATTATTTGAAAAGAAGCAGCCATTATCATCAATTTTTGATATGAAATAGAAGCGTTTCTCGGATATGGATTTTGTCCATCCGAACGGCTGGTGCTTCAACATTTCCTGCCAGCACTCTTCTTTGTTCTCGAATGGACGATACTTAGGTTCGGTTTTGATGCGGTATCTTTGCGGACTAAGATTAAAATCAGCATTATTGCCCAGATAGCACCAATTAATATCTTCTTGTACCTGTATAGTTTTACCTTCAGCAAATGCCTGTATAATAGGCAGCAGTTCTTTTGCTTCTTCTCTTGTCATAATTATTTATAGTTTAGTTGGTCGTCCGTAAGTATAAACATCATGCTTGGCACGAGTGCCGTCTTTCTCTTCCATATAGAAGAAGAATGTCAAACCTAATGTTGCTCGCATATACTTTTCTGATGGTGTATGATGCGGAACTATTCTTGAAAGCCAGCCTACGTTTCCAGCTTCATCTATAACCTTATCTCCAACTTTAAAAGGTAAGGCTTTAATATAGTCCTCTTGAAGTTGTTTCATATCTTGAAGTAATTCCTCGCGCCTTACATTTAACTTTACCATTCTATCTATAAAAGGCTTGATTGTTTCTCGTCGTTTTAGCCATCTATCTATTTGCTTGTCTAATTCTTCTTTTATCATAAGTTGTCCTCCAATAAATTAAAATCAGCAACATTATGATAGAAATCTCCGTCACCATAAATGTTACATGAATAGCTCTTGCCTTCCACACAAACCTCGAAGTAGTTGTTGTCATCATGTGTGATTTCAACATCATCTGGCAGAATATTCTCTTTGAACCATTCTGCACTATCTATGTTATCCATTGGCTCTAAAGTGCTAAAGGACACACATTCACAATTCTTAATGTCTTCTATACTCATTGCTCAACCCTCCAATTCTTTTATAGCTTGCTCACATCTTTGTATATTCAAATCCATATCTGCCATATTCTCTTCTTTTTACTCTCCCTACTGTCACTGGGGAGATTTGTTTATTTTTCCATGTTCTTTTCAGCGTCCAAAAGGAGTGCTTCGAGCACGTCCAGGTAGTTGTGCAAGTACGAGCTTTGCAGTACGAGCAGAAAAGCCAATGAACGACCAATCTCTGCGGCAACTTTTTCGAGGCCTTCATTCAGATACACATCCAGTTCCTTTGAACGTGCCCTTAGTTCGTCACACTCAATGTGCAAGCGGTCGAGACGTGTTTCAGACGGCTTGTAAGCCTTCTCGAATACATCTGCCGGACTCCAAGACTGGTAGCCGTCTTCATACTCAACAAGGTAGCCAGCCTTGTCTGTTTCACACTCAGAGGGTCTTACGCCGTTCTTCAAGAGCTTGCGTTCGTAGGCTTCACCCATTGTCATAGGCATAGCCTTCACTGTCTTAGTTCCAGTGTACTGTTTCATTTCTTTGTTCATAATGTTTATTTTATAAGTTCAAAATCGTAGACGAAAACCCAAGGGTTGCTCTCCCATGTACCCTTGCCGCTGATTTTGTCTATCAGGGCGGCGTAGGCTTCTTTCGCTGTTCTGAACGAGGAGTTGACAAGACCGTGATACCAATACGTCGTACCTTCAAGCCCTACGTTGTCGTCACGCCAAATGCCTTCTTTCAGACAGTCTTCTTCGCAGATGTCTTGCAGACGTTCGACACGGATGTTAGTGATGCGAATATGATGGGGCATTAAGTCCGCACGGACAAACATCTTATTGTGGCATCCTTTCTCGTATTTGATGCACTCCAAAGGCATTCCGTTTTTACCACAAAGACGATAAAATTCATCGTCCTTTCTCAAATCTTCGTATTTTTGAGCGATGACTATAGTTTCACCGAGTTTGTAAGCGGATTTGGCGAGAAGTATTCCATCGCCAAACAGACATGCTTTGCCTTTGTTTACTCCTTCTAAATCCTGCCTAACCATAATATCTCTCCATCTTCCTGCGGTATAGGCTATTCTTCTTGTTTGAGTCTTTCTGCCTTCGAGTACAGCTTGTGTTAAGCCGTACTTGTCGTTGAACATTATCTTTTTCATTTTTTGTCATTTTAAATCTCTGAGACAGACAAAGCACAGCAAACTGGAGTTTTGCCAGGGTTTTCACCTGTAGTTTATCATCATTGCGGATGTTCCTTGTCTTGATGATTAGCCCTGCCCAATAAATCAAGACTTGAAACCTGTGCTGAATTGTCTATGCGGTAATTGTACTTTTACGGCTACAGCAAATGCCAACCAGTCTAAAACGGCTCAACATCATACTGTGCCTGCTGCCACCGGAGATGGTTAATAATGTCTTTTGAAAACTTTCTCTGCTTGTAGAAGTTTCATTTTTTACGCTCTTAATTCTGCGTTCAGCCCCAGTGCCCAAAGGATATGCTGGAGTTCGTGCACGTACTTGATTTCTCTTAACTTTTTTCCGTCGAGGTAGGCGGCAAACTTATTTCCTTCGACCTCGTACACGATATTGATGCCGAGGTCGTAATGGTAGAAGTCGTACCATTCCGAAGTGCCGTCCTTTTGATGCTGCTCCTCCTTAAACCCGTTCTTTTCGAGGAGTTCGGGAGTGAGGGATACGCCTTCAATGTCATTACACCAAGCCCACCATGATGCATCGTCATCGTTGATAGAACGTATAACGACGAATCCATTTTCGTCCCCAGACGCTTTCTCGTCCTGTATCTCGGCTATAGTGCATAACGTTCCGTCGGGAAATGGATAATCGCGGTTCACTCTTACAAGGTCGCCTATTCTTAGGTCTTCTGGTTTAATCATTCTTTTGGGAATTTAATGCGATTCGTAGATAAACTGAGAAAAACAGCCAGACAAAACCTACTGTTACTCTATCATCATGGCGTGATGCGCCGATAGCCGGCAGTGCAAAAAACTGCCAATGTTTTTTGTTAGCGAAGCAAAAAGCTTTACACTCGCGGTATTTAGCTTTAATCATTTTCCTGTGTGTTTTTTTGTAAATACTACTCTTTCATCTTCTTTGTCATAAGGGCAATTAAACATCTGAGGGCAAAGACCGCAGCTTATAATGTGCCTTACATCACATTTTCTTCTTGAGTTATAGCTCATTTCTTTCTTTTTTTATTTGAGTTTTGAAGTGCTTGACCGTAATCCTTTGGGGAGGCTACTGCGTCTGGAATAACATCACATGCTGATGGCAAATAATAAAGCTGGCTTACGAATTTCATTTCTCACCTCCTTTCGGCAGCAAGTCCTCAATGTAGCACCATTTTACAACATATCCCTTCCTATTACAGATAGCTTCATAAACTCTCCATGTTTCCCATAATGTTATTCTTCCGTCATATAGTTCTACTAAGGCATGGCTTCCTTTTTGTAAAATAGGCTTTTCTTTAGCAGGATGCCAAAGAGATTTCTTGAACCAATCTATTGTATCGTCAAACCCTCTTGTGTAGGCAATAAGAGGGTCACGCATAAGTCCACGTTCCACCTTATCGTCAACCCTACGGTCAAAGCAAGCCTTCATTCCATCCTGTTTTTCCTTTTCGTCAATCATAATAGTTTCGTTTTAAAGTTATCGTAAATTTCCAAGTCGTTCCACCATTCTTCTCTGCCGAGTTCTACGTGTTCGTTTTCGGGCATCTTGTGCTTTGCAACTGCCTTTATCCACTCGTTCGGAACAAACGCATTGAACGATTGCAAGCCGCTGCTTTTCTTCGTCTTGCCGACTACCTTGCCGTCAATGTAGAGGTAAAGCGGATGATATTCGCCTTCAAAGCGGTAGCAGAGAGCTTGGAGCTGCTTGTGCTCTATCTCGCTGTAAAATGTCACCTTGTAGCGATTTCCTCTGTGCAGAGCAGCGAGTGCGTGCATAAAGTCCTCGTAACCAAAGTGCGTGTTCTTCTTGTCGTTCAGCTCGTAGAAGTATCGCTCGAAGATGTCGCGTCGCATATAGAACCAAAGAAAATCCATATCGTCGTCTGACATCTGCGGAATTGACTTATACACAATCTCCTGCCAAACGTGCTGTCGGAGGTGAGAACCTCTTGCGAAACCCTCAACCGCATTGAGGAAGTCGTGTCTACCTAAAGAAAGATTTATCATACTTAGAATTTTTCTCTTATTTTCTGATATTGCTTGACAAACGTCTTTTCCGTTACCCATGCGCTGTATCGTGTGCGGTAGTAACGCTTAGGCTTGTCCGAAACAAGCCCTGTTGCGTCACGAGGAGTATTCACGCTCATGTATATCTTTGGCACGATGTCCGTTGACACATACGATGTGATATACTCGTCTTCAAAAGCGATATGTCCTGTCTCGCGGAAATTGACATTTGCAAGCGAGAAGTCTTTTGCCATGTTAGCGTTATTTGGGATTGTTTGTTGTGCCTAACAGATGTTGATTGCCCTCATAAGGGATGCAGTACTTGTAGACACTTGATAAACAGACGTAAGGGCATTGCTTATTGAATGTGTTGTAGTGAGAGAAGAGTTCACAACGCCATACGCTATCTTCGTTGCATCTCACTAACACCTTGTTGAACGGCTTGAATGAACATTTAGGCTCAACGACCTTAACAGGCTCTGCTTGCAACGTTTCGGGGTTGTACTTGCCGCCGTAATGCTTCTCTGCTGCTGCGATAAACGTTGCTCGCTCCTCGTTGGTGGCTTTGGAGAAACATTCTGTGTCGCACACTTCCTCTTCGCCAAAGGTGTGGTCTTTGTAGTAGTTGATTGTGGTGTTAAACTCTGTGTAATCATCATTTGCCCAGCCGTCGAAGACTGCTATCATTTCGTCGTAAGGGTTGCGTACTACGTCGCCATGCTTAAAGAACTTAGACCAGTCTCGCATTTCACAAGAAGGGAGGAGCATTACTTCTGTGTCTTCAATGTCGTCGTAATAAAAGCCGTTTTCTGTAAAACTTCCAAAGGGAGAGAGCGGGACTTTTGATAACACCTTAATAGGGAAGGTGTTATCAGATACTACTTCTTTAAATTTCACCTCACCAAACAGCGGCGAATACAGCTTTGTGCCTTTTGGCATATCGCGGAGTATTTCCGCAATGTTAATCTTGTTCTCCATTTTCTTGCTCCGTTTCTTTTGATTCGTATTTACGTATGTAGGCTTCAATTATTGCCTGCTGTAAGCCTATAAGTTTCAGCGCCTCTCGGTAGTCCGCCTTCAACTTGTTGTATATCGAATTTCTACCAGTGAAGTACCACATACCACAAACGCAGGCAAAACAAAGGATAAATAATTCTATTCCCATTGTTATTCGACTTTAAACTTGTTAATGTTGTAGATAGTTGTTACTATTGGCATAAGAGTCAAGCCACCAAGACAGGCGTCGCTGTTAGGATTGTCCTTGAAGTCGTACGATATTGTGCCACCGAAGCGTATCATCGTGACCTCAATCTCTCTGCCTTTGTATTTGTTGTTGAGTCTTGCAACGCCTTCTTTAAGGCGGTCGAAAAGCATTTCGGGGGTAAAGTCCTCACCGAAACCAAACTCAGCGTTTTTGAAGAACTCCAACCTGTATGCAAGTGCTTTCGTCTTTTTGTTGTGAACGCTACATTTCGGGCATTCGCAGTAAAATCTTTCTTCTGTCATATTATTGTATTATTAGTTTCTTAGTATGTGCGCCTTCACCACCTTGTGAGCAGCTCGTGGCTGCGCTTTGTTAAACTCTTCCACAAACCACCGCTCGTACTCGTCGTGGAAACGTGGTCTGTGCTATTTCTTGCCTTGGAGAGGATAAATATCTGCGATAAATTTCTCTCCATTGTCTAATGTCAGTACGGCTTTCATAGCTTACCGGTTTTAAATCCAAGCTCCTTTGCTATTGCAAGGAAGTCGGAGAGTTTGTCGGGCGATACGTCGGTCTTCTTGCCTTGCGAATAGACAACGCCATCTTCAACTTTGAAGTAGCTATTGCCATTCATGTGGATAAAATAAAGCTCACTTTCCATATTACTTCACCTCCATGTTGATTAAGTCGTTGAAATCTTCTTCCGACTTGCAATCGTAGCAGTAAGTCAGCGTACCGTCAGCATCCTTTGTGAGCATCATAATGCTGTTGTCGCTGCTAAGCAAGTCCATAAGCATCTCGGTACGAGAAAATACGTTTACGTATTCGTTACTCTTTAACCATTGAACGCCTATAAAAAAGCCTGCAGAGCGAAGGACTTCTTCTTTGCTTACATTATCATCAAACAAGATATAGACGCTATTGCGTCCTCGCATTATAGACCACGCATCGCGCAGCCTACCGACAAATGTCTTGATTGTTTTCTTCATATCTGTTGTTGTTACATGTTAAAGTTAATTTCCTCGGCAGGAACCATTTTAAACGACTCGACGTTCTCGAAGCCCATACAATCGCCGTCCGTGGTTGTAATATCAACCATTTTTTTCAGCGTATGGATACATCGCCGCAATCACATCTGCTGATACAATGGATGGCATGGGGTCATTTTTCTGGAAAACCAAAAGAAAATAAGGTTTGCTGTTTTCGTTTGCCATCATTCAACCTCCTCAAATTTGCCATTAATCAATTTGTAATAGGTGTCTGCCTTGATACGGCTTCCATCTACCTGTTCTGTTTTTACGCAAATCGGCTTCCATACATCTCCTATCCTTTTCCATTCGGCAAGAGTTATCCAACTTCCAATAGCTGCTTTTGCTTTTGAGTCGCAACCTGCGCACATGACGACAGAATTTCGACCACTACTATCAATCTTAGCGGAGTTGCCCGATGAACCAATCTTAGCGTAGTAGCCCGATGAACCAATCTTAGCGGAGTTGCCCGATGAACCAATCTGAGCGGAGTTGCCCGATGAACCAATCTGAGCGTAGTAGCCCGATGAACCAATCTGAGCGGAGTTGCCCGATGAACCAATCTGAGCGGAGTTGCCCGATGAACCAATCTGAGCGGAGTTGCCCGATGAACCAATCTGAGCGGAGTTGCCCGATGAACCAATCTGAGCGG
>ENA-UEPW01000687-UEPW01000687.1-human-gut-metagenome-genome-assembly--contig:-NODE-687-length-21222-cov-29.058122_pt1 | contig 21222 bp, 27 predicted proteins | sample MGYA00242935_ERZ507936 | MGnify/ENA primary metagenome ERZ507936 (study PRJEB26167, sample SAMN06115469) | human gut metagenome | host: Homo sapiens | place: China:Chongqing | collected 2016-06-23... | reverse complement strand
CATCTCAAATACAAAGGGCAGCCTCGTTGGGCTGCCCCTGGAATAACCTCCCCAGACACAGAAATCCTGACACTCCCCGAGCGACGAACACCCCCTACGTTGACCGCAGTATTCCATCATCAGCCGGTCAAGCTTTTCCTTGCGTTCGGGCGACATGGATTCGACGATGCGAAGGATTTTCTGGTACCTTTCGGCGTCAAATCCGTTGGCGTTTTTTCCGTAGAAGATAATGCCCTTTTCAAGGTTTTCTCTGTACGCACACATCGACGAGCGGGCCTCGTCGGAAATAACGCAATGCTTGGCATCCGAGCATTTTCTGTACAGGTGACAACATGCGAAAGAAGGAGAGTTAACGATCTCTTCCTCTGTTTCGCAAAGAGCAATCTCTTCTTGGCTGATTTCGTGCATGGCCGCTCCAACTGTGGGGTAGTGTGCGACCATTTTACCAACGTTGGTAAATTGGGTCGACCTTGTGTACACTCAGCCCCCCGTTCTGCATACGCAAATTTTGTTGCGTACACTCAAACGGCGTTTCAGTAGACACAAGGACGATCGTGAAGTGTACTCGAAGTGTACTTTGAAGTATACAACCCCACCTTTTTGGTACAGTTCGTCGTCCCTGGGGGCACTTAACACTTACTGTTAACCTTTACACTTCCCATTTACAGTTCGAGTTAACACTTAACAGTTACTTGATCACAGCTCGAGTTCGTCTAAACGTTCGTCTAACGAAGTTTTTTGACGCCTCCTATCAAACCGTTGTCGCAGAACGGTTTCAGGCGTTTCCGTCCCATTTTGCCGCCACCCTTCGTCTAAAAACTCGGCCAAGTTCGTCTACATCTACGGCGACGGCGCGACGATCTTGGTAATGGCGTCTTTGTCTATCGAAGTTCTTTCAGCCAGTTGGACACATCGTTCAAGTAAACCTGAACCTCGCTCGACAAGCTCTGCACCTCGCTCGAGGCGCTTTCGCTCAGACTTGCAGGTATCTGAACCGGCTGCGGACAATCGACGGCGAGCGTCGGCTGCTTGCTTGCGCACCCGCTCAACATCAGCACCAAGATCAGCGACGCGAGACAAGGCCCGGTCCCTCTCTTCCCATGCGGCCACAAGCGACTGGTACTGCACTTTCTCTTTCTCACGATACTTCACCTCCAGCGCATGAGCGCGTGTCGCGTAATCCTCGCGCAGTGCGGCAATGTCCGCTCCGTAGAGTGCCGCCGCGTACTGGTAGCCGCCGACAAAAAAGGCGGCACTCAAAACGAGTACCGCCACATATTTCAGGACAAGGCTATTCATCGCCCCTCCATCCCTTGATCGACTCAATCCAAGAGGCAAGAACTTCTCGAAGCTTTCCAAGCCCCCAAGACAAAACCCAGATTGCTACTCCGTATCCAATTCCGTAGAGAGGCAACCCCGCCCAAAACGATAACTCTTCAGCCATCTTCAACGCCTGTACTAGATCTGATAAACTGTACATCGATGGTTCCTACACACAATCATCAAGTCTCTATCTGTGCCAACAGAAGACACCCAAAGCCGCTCAGCCCCACAACTGAGCGGCTTTTCCTTTATTACGCTCATTTCAGCGCGTCCACGATTTGAACGATGTAGTAGATCAGGGTTACCAACCCTGCAAAAAACACCGCAGATCCGATTACGCCCCTCACTACGCCTTGCCAAAACGCCTGCTTTTCTCTCACTTCCATAACCTGCTCTTCAATCGTCATATAATTTCCTTTGTTCCATAGTTCTCTGTATGCAACCCAGAAAACGCTCGAAGCCGATCAGTCGCCACAACTGACCGGCTTTTCCTTTTTCTCTACTAGTACACCTTATATCGCCAGGGCACCCTCGCCTAAGAAAAGCCTGGCTTCGGACTGGCGACGACGGGTCAAGCCGGGAAGCCGAACGCCGTTCGCCTTGTCGATGTCAAGGAACTCGTGAGCCGCGGTCTCGACATCCCCTGCGTTTAGTGCTCTCATCAACTTCGGACACTGGTGAACGACGTAGCTCACGCCCACGTTAAAAGCCAGACTCACCAATGCCACGAACTGCCCTTCAGTCACGTGAACATTGACGAAAGGCGCAAGCCCTCGCTTGACATCCTCGAGGTCCTGCCGAAGCAGCTCCCTCGATTGCTCATAGGTAATTTCGTCATGCTCCGTCACGTCCTTCGTGTGACCGACGCCGATTGTCCAAATGTCGGCGGGGCACTTGTACGCAGTCAGCTTGCAGCCCTCCCACGCCTCGATGAAGTCCATCGCGGACTCCACTGAATACTCTCCAAAATTCTTCATTTCAAATCCTCCTTCGTCACACCGAGCCTCTTCCGCACAACCACCTCAATCAGCTTGAGGAGTTGCGTACCTCCCCATCCAGCCATGCCGGAGAGGGCACCGCACAGCCCATGAGGGAAGCCCTCGTAAACCATCACCTCGTAGCAAATTGCGCCGCAGGCTGCGGAGATCAAACCGTTGAGAAAAAAGTCCCTCCATGTGAACGGTCTTCCCTCCTGGACCATTGCGAGGTACTTCAGCAGGCCGCACAAGCCGGCGAAACCCGTCGACGCCGCCATAGCCTGCAATTCGTTTATCACTTCCTTTTCGGGCATTCTCACCTCCACCAGTAAGTCGCTACGCAAACGCCTGCGCAGACAATGACGGGAAAGAGAAGATCAAGCTTCGCGTCCAAGGACCACTTGCGAACATCGAAGCCGCTCCACCACGGCGGCGTGCCTGCCTTTCTCTCGGCCTGCGCTACCTCTCTGCCAAAGTAGAAGCCCACAGCAAAGAGACCGCCCATTACGACCGCAGATAAAAGATCAGCCCCGAGGGCAGTTGCCATCAGGGCCGTCATCATCTGAGCCAGCAAAGCTAAGCCGGCATGAGCAAAATTACTTTCATTCATGGCAGACCTCCTCGAGCACAGGCCATTCAACCGTGAAAGGGAAGCCCTTCTGAACCGTGATATCGCGCAGTGCCTGACGGTACTTCTTGACCGCTTCAAGGCTCTTTGCCGTGATCGGATAGTCAGGCATCAGGAGGTAGTCCGTCTCAGAAAGCAGCTCATCACGCTTCAGACGAACCTCGGCCTCAGCCGCCTCCCGCTTCTCCTTCTCAGTCGGCTCAGGAATCTTCTCGACGTACCAACTTAGATCATTACCACGCGCCACGCGGTAGCCCTCTTCTTCGCCGAGGGTGCGAATCAAATTTCGAAGCTCGATGTCGTGGGTCGTCATCGAGTCGTGCGGGACCGACAGGCCGATGCACTCCGCAGCGCACGTCGGCTTCTTTTCCGTCGTCCACTTGCCATCGAGGCGCTTATAAAACACGGAGCCGTCGGGTTCACCCGTCCACGGGCAGACGTCAGTAGAGCTGGGGGCTTCGAGCCAGTCGCCGAAGTCATCGAGCATCCACACCGTCTCACCGAGGTAGTACCCGGCGGCGTCCCACTCATAAGCTGTTTTAAGGTTTGTTTCACTCATGGCTTTAACCTCAAAAAAAATTGCGGCTCTCACTCCGCAAGAAAAGAGATATGTCGTGACAGATAGTCACGGTTTGACTTTGCGCGTACATCCGTCCGGCACTAAGTCCTGGTGCCTGCGGATTTGCCACAAAGGCCGCGTCACCGATGTGACTCTTGGCCGGTGGCCGGAGATGGGTTTGAAGCAAGCGAGGCAAACGGCCCGTCAAAAGCGCAAGTCGCTCGGGCTGGATGACGCGCCGTTGGGCTATGTCTTTAGAGACGCCTACCGCCTGTGGTGTGACTTGAAGAAAGACCGGATCGTGTCGTACCGCGACGAAAAGCGAATGCTCGAACGTCATCTTCTGCCGTCGATCGGATCAAGGCAGTTGGACGAGATCACGGCTCCGCTCGTCATCCACGTGCTGAGGCCCGTACAGCAGTCGGGCAAGCAGGTGACACTCAAGCGCCTCGTCATGCGATGCCGCGAGATACTTGACCTTGCCGTATGCGCCGGATACATCCAGCACAACCCGATCGACAGACTGAATCGGATCTATGCATCGCCGACCGTTACGCCAATGCCATCCATTCCTTGGCAAGAGCTTGATCAAGCGATGAGCGTCATCTCCTACGCTCCAAGAAAGATTCAAATCGTCTTTCTCCTATCGCTGTGCTCGATGCTCAGACCGTGCGAGGTCGCAAAGCTTCGTTGGGACTGGATCGACGAAGACGTGCTTGTCATTCCGCCCGAAGAAATGAAAAAGAGGCGAGCGCATCGAGTGCCACTCACCTCTCAAATCCAAATGCTTCTTCATGAAGCCAAACAAATTTCCAAGCATCCGCGATCAGGGTTTATGTTCCCAGGTCGGGAAGGCTCCAAGCCCATGTCGTCTCAGACGCTTTCCAAGTACCTGCACACTACCGAGTTGCGTGGACGGCTCGTAGCCCACGGCCTTCGCTCAATCGCCCGCGGTTGGCTGGCGGATCACGATATGCCGTATGAGGCTTCCGAAGCTTGTCTTGCTCACCTGACGGGAAGTGCAGTCTCACGTGCGTACCAACGATCAGATTTCCTCGACGCAAGACGGGAGATCATGGCGCAGTGGAACGCGTACGTTTTTGACTGTGCCGTCAAAGCCGGCATCGTGCTTCAAACCACTTGATTTTCACTGAAAAGGCATTTGATTTACCTCCATTTTTGACTGTGCTCGGCTCAGTGTGCCAACCGGCACGAGCCGCGGCATCAGTCGAATGTTTTTCACCGCCCGGGCCTGACCGAACATAAGCGGCAAACTGACGGCGGCGCATGACGATTTTGCCGCAAGTGCAATAGGGAAGACGGCAGAGGGTGCTTTCTATACCTACGCAATGGGCAAGGAGGGATTCGAGGCAGGCAACGGCAACCGCTGGGATAAAAGCTTCGCCTTTGATGCTTCTCGTTCAAGCAACCAATACGGTGCTTCGTCAACGGTTCAGCCTGCATCTCTTCGTGTACTGGCGATCATCAAATTTTGATAATTGCCAAGCAACGGATCGAGGCAGGTTGAACGCTACTTGACTTGCCGTAAACGCCAGAGGACGAGGACGCAGAGAAGTTGATCTTCTGACCGTCCCAGTCCGTTCCGTTCTTTGATCGGCCAGTGCCGTTGCCAGAGAAAGCGCCGGATACCCCGTTCCCATTGAACACCGCGACGAAAGAACCACTGATGTTCGGTAAGCCCGCCTCAACCGTCGAACCGACCTCTCCAGTGCTCGTCGTCATCTCCAGGAATCGGCGATGAGCGTTCGGCAAGTTGAACGTTGTCTTTCCGTCGCCCTCACCGTGGCGAGTACCCAGCACAGCGAACAAGGCCGCATACGTCGTGCGACTCACAGCCGCACCGTTGCAGACCAGATATCCAGAAGGCACATTCGTGCCATCGAAAGGCAGGATCGTGCCAGTCGGAACGGCGGCCTGAACGAGGTCGCGAACCCACTTCGTCGTCGCCACACTGTAGTCGTTGCTCGAAAAACTCGGATGATGAGACAGAAATGTTTCACCCACATACGCACCACCGTTCAAGCGCCAACGAGCCGTAATGCCGCAGAACGTTTCGCCTGTTGCATTGTCCGGCTTATTGACGCCCATCGAAATTTGCGAGTTGCCGTCAGTACGTCTTACATAATCAATCTTCGCCAAGCGATTCTTTGCGTTGTCAATCCCGTTTTTGTCATAGAACGGAATGCATAGGTACTGATTAGCAGTCGGATTCACCCCGCGCTCAATGTTTCCGCTCTGAAGGACATACGGCGAGCTGTTCCAATGGCCGCCCGCGATATCGGGGTATATGCTGCCAGGAACGCGGACATCGCCAACAGTTGTAATGGTGACTTTCCTGACCCCTGCCGTGCCACTGTTTTGAGCATTGGTTGCAATCACGACGTTGTTATCGGCGACAAGCACGATATCTTCGTCGCCTCGCTTCAAGCTTCTACGGAACTCCTTGGTTGTCTCAGGGTTAGCGCCAGCTTCACCGGAGCAGATGAACGTCGCCCGAAGCCCGCCTGCAAGAACAAAATCTTCTTGACCGTCAACCTCTGATTCTTCGAGATAGGCAACATTTCTATCGCCCCACCCCCTCATACGCAGCATGCCGCTAATCGTCAGGCCGTTTGGCACAAACATCCTGCCCGTTTCGTCAAGTTTCAACGTCCATTCCGACGCATTGGTTCCCGCCGCTTTGTTTTCTTTTGAAAGAAAGTCAATGCAGAAAGCGTTTTTGTAACCCGACACAACGAAGGAGCCTTCGTTAGTGGATTCGTACTGCCAAAGCGGAACAAACGCGCCGCTCTTCCCCGTACCGTTGATGATCGTACCGCCATTTGCGGCATTAACTAAAGAACCCCCAGCGGCGACGGAACTCTTGATCGTCCCACTCATGGTGTTCGTGCCGTCGAGCTTCAGCCATTGGCCGTTACCCCAACCCGCCGTGACGATTTCTGTGCCGTTTGAGCCTTTAGGAGTTTTAGGAGCGATCGAGTACGGAGTCAAAGCACCGCCATAGTCTTTCCATCCGACGAGGATTTGCGCTCGTTCGTTTGTGCCTGCGGTGTTCTTGCAGGCGTACATTTTGATGTCCGTGGCACCATCGCTTCGCACGGCCTGCTCAATCGCCCCGATCACATTTGTCTTTTCATCACATGCGCCGCCCGTTCCGTCGCGGAACAATAACTGACGAAATACGCTTCTGCTAGGCGTTGTACCCTTGACGACACCCGGCATCTCGTTGATGAATCTTCCGCCTTTCGCCGCGAATTCAAAAGCACGAACGCTCTCGTCGTTCTCGGAGAGCAGGATCGTCTTCCACGCCTCCCATTCTCCGCTCATGTTACGCGAACGAATTTTCGGGCAGAAAAATCTCGACGTCGCGTTATAAATCGGGAATACGACCTGCGTGACTTGTACGGCAGTCTTTTGGCTAAAGACAATCATCTTCGCGGCATAGCCCGGACCGTTCACCGCACCATCTAAGGTGCAATGGTAGAAACCCGAAGCCGTGATCGTGTTGTAATCAGGATTAGCTACGTACTTCACACCGTCTTGTTCGTAGTTCGGAACAGTAACAGCGCCCGAAGCGTTGGCAGTAAATCCATTTACCGTTAGGACAACGTTCTTTCCACCAACAACCGCGCTCCCCTTTACCGTAAGAGTGCCGCCAACCGAGGCATTCCCCGTCGTTGTGATAGTCGATGCACTGATGTCAGTCGCAGACATAGCTTTTGCAGTCGTCTTGCCGGCGACGGTCAGAGTGCTTTTCAGATTAGTCGTACCCGTTACGTCCATCGTTCCACTAACCGACGCACTCGCGAGAGACGCACCCCCCTTGACAGTCAGCGTGCCGCCCGCGGTAAGGGCCCCGCCGGCAGAGATGGAGCCAGTGGCGGACACACCTCCGGCCACAGTCATTCCTGCAGGCACAGCGTATCCCGTCAGAGCGGCGAGCGACTGCGCAGCGCTCTCAGGCGCGTTGGACGCACCAGTTCGAATGATTTTGCCTGCCGACTGATCGGCGACCAGAGTCTTCCAGGTACCGTCTGCGACAGCAACCTTGTCCGCAGGCATTTCGCCGACAGTCATGAACTCGGACGAAAAAAAAGCGCGTTCAGACGCGCTGTAGTAGTAAGCCATACCTATCTCCTAGAAGCCAACCGCAAGCCAAGCGACATTCGCCCCGCCGTTGCCGTCGTGCACAAGATCGAAATTCCCTCTCGCACGCGACTTAACGGACACCGACAGCGGAAGAGTTTCCGTCGACTCTGCGAGGACCACCGAGCACTTCTTCGGGAAAGCGACCGGGAAGAGAAGCTTCGTCGAGCCGTCTCGCGCAACCCTGCCCTTCCCCCACTGAACGATCAAGCCATTCGGCAAACGCTGATACCCCGTGTCCTCATGAGACTTCTGAAAAGCCGAGAGAAGCGTGAGAGGCGTAATCGCCTTTGAGTTATCTTTGCCAGCTGCTACCTCTGCTTGAGTCGCAAGCTTGATCAAGCCTGTGCGGCTCGTCATTGCCGTACGCCTCGACAGCGTGGACGGAGTCACGACGCGGGAAGCATCCGTGCCGGCGCTTACCTCTGCGTCGGTCGCAAGCTCAACCACACCGACAGTCGACGTCGTAGCCGGCGGATTATGGAAGTTCGTATCGCCAAAGACAATGCTTGTCGCATCAAACGCAGAGGCAATGATGTCCACAGCAAGCAGGGACTGAGACTGCGAAGCCTTCTGCAAAATCGGAATCGTTTGCGAGTAGACCGCAAAAAGCGTTCCCTTATCGGTGAAGAGACCAATCTCGTAAACCGTGTAGCTGTCCGCACTGCTGTCAAGTGAGGTGATGTGAATCGTCTGATCGCCAACCGCACCGCCGGACAGGGAAGTCAATCGCTTGAACTCCTTTTGGAGCTTCGTCTGGCTTGCCGTCGCCTTGTACTGCCCCGTGCCATACCCAATCGATTTGATGAGCACGGGAGCCGTGCCGTTGTGCTCGGCATTGATGATCTCGGCTAGACCCGCCGAGGTGATCACAATCGTGTCTGTAGGATTTGCCATCCTTAAACTCCTTCTTCCTTAGCCTCAGAAATCGCCTTCTTTACCGCCGCATCAATCGCCGCCTTCAATCCAGCGGGAGTAATGAAGACGTTGGTCAGAGTCCCGGCGATCGCCTGAGCGTTCGTCGCCCTCATCGAGGCAAGCACCTGAGGCGTCACAAACTTCGAGTTCTCCGTTCCGACCTGTGCCTCACGAAGGGTACAGGCCCTTGCGTCAAGCACCTTCTTGGTCGTCTCGGGCGTCATCGCAGACTCTGCATTGACGCCGTCCGTTGCTTCTGTCGAGGAAGCGATGCGAATCGCACCTGCCGCCGCTTCGCTTGCCGCAGGTACCGCAGTTTCGAGCGCGTCGTGAAGCTGCTTTGGCGTTACTGCCAGGCTTGTCGATGTGCCGGAAGCAATGTCGCTTTCGGTAGCGATGCAGATCAATCCTGCACGGGAGACATTCGCCTCAAGCGCTCTCAAGCTCTTCGGTGTGACAAAAGTCGAATCGTTCGTGCCGGCGTCAACTAGCGTGCTAGTCGCCTTGTAAGTCGACAGAAGCGCCGCCTTCAGCCCCGCGGGCGTGACTGCTCGAGCCTTGTCCGTGCCCGTCTTTACCTCTGCATCCGTCGCCAGCTCGACGAGGCCTGTGCGAGCGTCCGTTGCCGTTCTGGTTTGAAGCCCTGCCGGCGTCACCACGCGCTGAGTGTCCGTGCCCGCGATAACCTCTGCACTCGTAGCAAGCTCGACGATACCCGGGCGACTGGTAGTGCCTGCGGTAAACGAGTAGCTCACATTGCCGAAGCTCACGCCCCTTGCCTCTGCGCCGACAATCTTGAGATCGAAAGCGAGAAGCGCGGTGGCAGCCGCAGTCTTCTGGATGATCGGAGTCGTCTGAGATGTCACCGCAAAAAGCGTACCGGTAGACGTGAAGATTCCGACCTCGAAGGCTTCATATGTCACTGCATCGGAATCTCGTGCCGCGACGTGAATTGCGTTGTCACCCGCCTGACCAGCTTCAATAATTGCAAGCTTCTTGATCAAGCTTTGCATCGCGGTCTGTGCCTTGGACGGCGTGTACTTCCCGGAGCCGATGCCGATATGCGAAAGCACAACCGCATTAGTCCCGGTCTCCGACGCGTTGATAAGCGCCTGAAGCCCAGCTGTAGTCAAAACGAAGTCCATCTTTCTTCCTTATCTCGCAACCCCGATGAAGCAGTGCTCGGTCAGGGTTCTGAAGTTGAGCCGCACGTCAAGCGTCGAGTCATAGTCCACGCTCGTGATTTGCTCGGATCGAATACGTGCATACGTAACCGGGCGCAGAGAACCATGCCAGCCAATGCGCCCGAGAAGGTTTTTCACGACTACAAAGTCAAAGTGCGAGCGCACTGGCTTCGCGTCGTTGATGAGCGCGATTAGGTCCTCCTGCATCTCGCTCTCGAGAGTCCCGTCGAGCTTGGCGAGGGAGGCAAAGATCGTGAAGGTGTGCGGCGTTCCCTTCGGCTCCTGCTGCCACCATTCCTTGATCGTCGCCGCAGAACCAAGAGCCTCAACAGCCTCCTCAACGGCCTTTCGCGTTCCCTTCTTTCGCTTCTCCTGAACGACCTGCTTTACGATCGAGCGCTTCAGCTCAATCGGCCAAGAATCGCGCCACACGCTTGCGTCCCACGAGTACGCAAGGTGATCCAGCTGATCAGACGTCAGCTTGTCGATACTTACGTAGATCGACGGGAGATCGATGACATTCGTCATCTCGAGGAGCGGAACATCGAGCGCCTTTGCCGCTGACGATACGTCGGGATCTTTGGAGATCGAGTCAGGAACGACGTCAAGCAAGCCGCTTTCTACGAGTTCCTTACTCATCCTTCAACCCCTTGTAATTGATCTGCACTCCCGTACACTGGGCGACCTGACTTCTCGTCAAAGCCTTAAAGCCTGTCGGCTGCATCGTCGTGCTGTCGATGCGGCAGGCCTCGGCAGACACGACCAGCTGAGTCAGCTTTTCAGGCGTAATGTCTCGACCGATCTTCGACTGCTGCCAAGTTCGATAGGACTCAACGGCCTTTTCGACCGACGCTTTGATCTCCGCCGCCTTGAACTGATCTTCCTTCGAGATCCAGTAGTCAAGCCTGATCGAGTACTTGACAGCCGACGGAGCCAGTACCCTCACGTAATCGGTTAAGGGCCGAATCTCTCCATCTCGCAGGCGCGTCTCGATCTGATCGAGCGTCTCCTTCTTGGGAAGCTCGCCGCCCTTCAAGAGCACATACACATCAACCTCACCCGGCGTCGGAGAATCGACGCAGACGTCGATGACTGCCGAACTGACGCTCTTTGCATGGTAGATGTACGCCTTCTCAGGCCCCGCTACGCTGAAACTGTTCGGAGCAAGCCGAATGCGATTCGCATAGTCCAAATCGTTTTCCGCAGAGGCACCGCCCGCCGTGATCGTGACGTTCTCTGCGGATGACACAAAAGTCATCGGCTTGACAATCGTTTTGATCTGACCCGCCAGGTAGTCGTTGCCTGCCTCCCCGGACTCAGTGCATTCAGCGATGACGTCGCCGGTGAGGGAGCCGATAGGAATGTCAAGGTTTTGAACCGTTGCGAAAGTCACAGTACCGTTCGTGACTTCAGTACCCTTCGGAATCGTCACTACAGAGCCGAGCGATCGGGACAGCGTGAAGCGAAGCGTTGTCACCGCCTTGCTCTCGGCCAGCCGTTCGACGCTGAGCAAAAGCCCGAGCGCATCAAGGTATTCGCCCTGCGAGTACGACAGCAGGTTCTGCTTTGCGGCGGCATCGATCGCACTTCTCTGAGTGACGATAACTGCCGCGAGAGACAAAAGAAAAAGGCGGACAGGATCACCAGCCGCCAATGTTCTTCCGCTCGCCTTCTCAAAAGTCGTGATGATCTCGGCCTCTATCTGCGCCGGATCAGTCGTGAGAAAGCTAATGTCTTTTAAGCCCCATCTGGGCAAAGTCTCACTCATCAGTCACTCCCTTTTATAGAGACCGTCACCACCGGTCGAAGGACGCCTTCCATCGCCCTCTCCGTATCTGTCAAAAACTCAACGCTCTCAACTCGCACCCGAGGCTCATAGCGCTCAATCGCGTCTATCACCTCAGAGCGCATGAGCATCTGCGCCACCGGCAACGGCTGGTCGACCGCATCCCACGGCAACCCGAAGTCACGATCAAGCGGCACGGATCCTTTGCGCGTAGTGATGATCGTCCTGACGTTTTGCAGGATTTCCATCACGCCTTCGGGTGCAAAGTCAACGCTGATGCTTTCTTGTCCAACTCGATATTTACTCATCCGCAGCCTCCCTCAAAGTCAGAGTCACAGACCCGCTGACGGGAATGCCCAGATTCGTATGCTCTTTTCGATCTTCCGACACCGACTCAATGACAAACTTGCCGAGATAGTCGGGACCGATCAAGAGCCTCTGCGCCTTCTTCTGCTCCATCAACAGCTTCAAGCCCTTGAGAACCACAATGGGCGGAGTCCCAAGAAACGAGTTGAGCTGTATCGTGAAAGTCACTGTTGCAAGCCCAGGGCCGATGTACTCTGTCACCGGCTTCTTGCCTATCACGTCATGAGTCGCCCATCTGGTAGAGCGCTCAACCTTCAAGTCCTTAAAGGTCAAACAGGCGGCCTCAGAAGTGATAAAGGGTATTACCCCAAAGAGTCCTGTTACCCCTGCCATGTTTCCTCCTAATGCGGTCCGCTCGTCTCACCGTGCGGAGCAGTGTGAGTGTGAGACATCACGCTGATGCCACCCGCGACGACATCCTGCGAGGCATTCATAGAGCCGATCAGCTCGATATTGCCCGTGGCCTTAACGCCTGAACCGCCCGTCACCGTGAAGCCGCCGGATCCAGAAATAAGGCCCGAGACCGTAAGCGTCTTCTGAATGATCACGTCACCAGTGAACGTCGACTTCGGAGAGTTGAAGGTGATCGAGCCGGAGGCGTTCACCGTCGCGTCAGTGCAGTTGACCGTGATCGTGTCAGGCACTGTGATCGTTCCCATTTTGCGGTTGTAAACAATCTCCGTTCCCTCAATCGTCATCGTCAATTCGTGCGCTTCTCGGTCGTAGCTGAAGCGCGTCCCATCCTTGAAGACGACTGTGCGCTTCTCAGGACTGGACTCCGGCGGTGTAATCTCGCCAGCGTAGAAGGAGCCGAGAACGATGCCGTCCTCTTCACCCCCACGCCGAAAGGCAACCACTACGTCTTCACCGATGTCCGGAAGCTGGTAGTCGTGGTTGTCATACGTGCACCTCTGCATGACCGGCAAGTCATAAGAGTTCAGACTGTCATCGTCATCAAAAACGACGCGACAAGTGCAGGCAACCGGATCGATCGAGACGACTTCGCCGATACGAATAGTGTCTGTTTCCATCACTCACCTTTAATATTTGTTGTTCACGCGACGGACGTTAATCGTCGTCACATAGCCGGACTCGCTCATGCTGTGCGAGGCAGACTCTATGAAGAAGTTTCCGTCGAAGCTACCGAAGCCCTTCACCTCGATCACGATGCCGGCAACAAGCCGCGTGTCTCCGACAAGCGTCATCGAGCCGGTAACACTCCGAAGGTTCAAGCGTCGAAGCGTAGCCTTCGCCACACGCTCGGCCTCGGCCCTGGAGGTCACGCGCCTTTTGAGCTTGTACTCCTGACCGTTGGCGTCTGCATCAGGGTCGACGTAGACATACGTATTGACCGCGGGATTTTTCGACGCATTCGAGTCGTCGATCTTTTCAAGGTCGATGTTGTACTTCGCCGGCGGTTTATCCGAAGGCTTTCCCAAATCGAGGTTGTAGCCGCCTGCGGACTTGCGCTGCTTCTTTTTAATGTCTCGCCAAGAGACGACGCAGCTCTTGTACGTGTCGGACTGAGTTGTCTGAAAGTCCCAAGACAGAACATCCGACACACCCAGCTCGACCTCGCAGGCGGGCTTCATCTTCTCGTAGCGGGACTGATCGAAGATCACGATCGTGTCGTCGGTCACCTTGATCGACAAGCCCGCGTCCTGACAGAGCCGCGACAGGAAAGCGAGATCGCTTTCTTCCTTCTGATCAAGTCGGTCGTATTCAGGATCCTCCTCAACCTCGAAGTAGAAGTAAATCTCCGCCTTCGCCGCAATCTCCTTCAAGATGCCCTTAAGCGTGTAGTTCTCCCAAGCCTTCGTCACCAGTCGGCGTCGAATCGGAGCTTTCAAAGGAATCGACACCGCACGGATCTCGCAGACTCTTGGAGAGCCGCTTACCCGCATCGAGTCGACGTAGAACTTCCCGCAGAAAAGCTTCGGACAAGTCGAGCCTTTGATGTAGGCACGAATGGTCTCTCCGCCGTCCGGCTTCCAAGAACCCGCCCATTTGCCCTTCTCATCCTTGACCGTCAGCGAGATTTCATCTGCCTGATCAGCCTCTCTGTCGTCATACGAAAAGGAGAGAAGATCAGGCATGACGTCGTTCGTCGCATCCGTCTTCGACTCTGTGAAGAGCAAGGTAAGTTTTGTCTCTCGAGGATCAGTCATGCTTCAACCTCTTCCAAGCAGGCAGGCCCTCATCGCTCGTCGGCGATACATCAACCTCGGGAACCGAGAGGACGATGCCGGCTGAGAAGATGACGACCTTCCTGTACCGGACGTTTGCGGCGATCAGCTTGTCGATGAAGTGCTCATCGCCGTAGACCTTTTTGGAGATGATGTCCCACGTGTCCATAGAGACAGTCGTATATGACTTCATCACTCCTCCTTAAGCGAAAGACAAGCGGTTTCGATCCCGCATCATCCGATCGAACTCACGTTCAAACGACCTGCGGCCTTCATCAAGTGCACGCTTCACGTCGGAATACGTGTCTGCGCTTCCGGTGACGTTGATGACGGGCGAGTAGTTAAAGACCGACGGCTGATTGTTGGCCGCGCCACTGATCGCCGGCAGTGTCGAAAGCGGCATTACGGCTTCAGGCTCACTGCCTTCTCCGATCATGGCAAGCGTCGGAGAACTGACCACGCCGCCTTCTGCCAGCATCGGAATCTCAGGAATGTTGAATCCGATGGTGCCGCCGCCGAGCATTGCCGGCAACTCGATGTTGAGAGCGTTCAGCTTCGACAGAGCGCCGTTCACCATGCCGATGACGCCGTTGAGCGGTGCCTTGATCAGCCCGCCAAGGCCGCCGAAGATCTCGCCAAACTTAGCGCTAACCTTTGACCAAGCCTCGCCCCAAGTTCCGAAGAACGTGCTACCAATCCAGCTTGTCAGATTCGAGAAGTAGCTCTTTACCGCCTCGACCTTCGACTGAACGTAATCAATCGATGTGGTCACGAAGCCTGCAATGCCGGGGAACTTCGTTGAGAACGCCGCCCACAACTCGTTAACCTTCAGCTTGACTTCGTCAAAATTCTTGTAGAGCGCAATGCCGCCTGCAACAAGCCCGGCTAGAGCCATCACGGCTAGACCGACAGGACTGGCGAATGCGGCCTTGATCGCAAACCCCAAGCCCTTCACCAGCACAGCCGTTGCCTCGGCCGCAACGCCCGCAGAAACGCAAGCAATCTTCCATGCGATCATGGCTGCACGGCTTGCACCCCAAGCAATGCCCGCAAGCGCTTTCCCGGCAAAAGAAAAGGCACCTCCTAAGAGACGCCCTGTCACCGCAAGCCCGCGGCCTACCGCCGTTGTCAGCTTCATCGCTGTTGTGCTGAGCGCGCAAACACCCCGCCACACGTCCATTGCCGCCGAAAGCGTGTACACAACACCTTTGACAGCAACAGCCGCCGAAAGCATTCCGCCCAGCGCCGCAGACACCTTCAGGACAGTTTTCACCGTCTCCTTGTTGTTGCGAACGTATTCGCCCGCGGCGAAAGCCAAATCACCGAGGTATGTCGCACCCTCGCGGATCGGCCCCAAGAACTGATCGCCAAAAGAGCGGGCCACAAAGTCTGCTGAGTTTTTCAACAGTTGCAGCGAGTTTGAGGTCGTAGCTGCTCTTGCCGCAAACTCCTTCTCCATTGAGCCTGCAGTTTTTGTCGCATCTCCAACAAGATCAAAATTTCCTCTCAGCGCCTCAATGTTCTGGAGAAGCGGGCCAATGGCCTCGCTACCCGTTTCACCGAATAGCACATTGAGATACATCGTGCGCTTGTCTTCTGGGATGTTTTTCTTGAGCCCATCAAGAACGCGTAGGATTGCCCCAGGAGCATCTTTCTGCAGATCCTTTTGAAGCTGTTTAACATCGCCAATTCCGATATTCGCAAACGCCGCCTGTTGCTTGTCAGACAGCTGTGCACCCTTTGCCAAAGTGCCCATGAATGCCTTCATGCCGGTAGCCGCGGTTTCGCTAGACGCTCCGGAGGCGATCAACGAAGTCGCCAACGCCGCCGTTTGCTTTTCAGACAAACCCGCGACTTTGCCCAAAGCACCATAACGCTGAATAGCATCACCGATCTGACTCGCCAGAGCGGCATTGTTATTACTCAACCCGTTCACCGCATCAGCAAGAGCGTACGTCTCCTGGACGCTCAGCTTCATACCGCTTTGCCACTTCGACATCATCGTGCCTGCCTGCTCTGCGGTCATGTCGAACGCAACAGCCATCTTTGCGGCCTGCTCCGTGAAGCCGAGCAAATCCTTCTGCGCAACGCCGGCACCGGCCGCGGCTGCCGCAATCTGCGCGAGGCCGTCTGCGCTCATCGGAATCATCAGGCTCATGCGCTCAAGCTCACGCTTCATTCGCTCAAGCCCTTCAGGCGTGAAGTCGGACACCTTGGCCAAATCCGCCATCGCGTCTTCCATCTTCATGGACGCCAGCACCGGACCCGAGATCGCGGACTTCACAGACGATGCCGCTGCGCCAAGCCCCTTAAAAGCTCCGATACCAAGCGCCATCTTTCCTGCGGCCGCGCCGAAGCGTTGCATGCCCTTCGCATTTGCCTCGATCTTCCGCCGCGTCACGTCGATCTGGTCGCCAAGTTCTTTTTGGCGTTTCCTCAGCGTGACGATGCTCGACTCTGCAGATGCAGACGCACCAGGAATGCGATCGAGTTTTTGCTTCTCCGCCTCAAGCTTTACCGAGCAGCGCTCAACGGCATCCTTCGCCTTCTGGTGGGCGACTGCCATCTTCTTGGTCGGAACCCCGACTCGAGACATCTCTGACTCGAGTTCGTCTAACTTCGCCTTCGCCTGACGATACGCCGCGGAGGCTTTCAACACCGCCTTGCGGTGATTGACCAATGCGCCCACCTGAGACGCCTCGGCCTCGAGCTCGGACAGCTTCGACGAAAGCCCACCGACAAGACCTCCGGCGGAACTGAAGGCCTGCGGCAGGCTTGAGGCCAACTTGCCAGCAAGCTGAAAGGTCAAACTGTGCTCAACACCTGCCATATTCATCCCCTACAAAACAAAAAAGCCCGCCAAACGGCGAGCCTTTATGCGCTCAAAATCGCATCGCAATCAGCTGAAAACAAACAGTCCGATCGTGATGACTACCCAAATCAGAAACAGAACGACGGCAGCGACAATCAGCTTCGCGTAGAACCCGGCAAGCTCAACCAAGCCAAGAATGCCACCGACAGCGACATGCGCTGCGATGCCCTTAGCGGTATCGAGCTTTTCTTCCTGGGTCATATCCTTCCAGTAGAAGCCATCTGGAACGTTCTGATTTTTATCCTTGTTTGTCATGGCGGTGCGGCAAAGGGGTTTCCTTTCATTCTAGCGCCATTTACCGCTTTCGCCTATCCTGCTCTTCCTGATCTTTTTGGACAGCGCGGTTCCACGCCCCCAGCTCAACCAAAGGCAGCGCCATCCAATCGAACACCGATCCGCCCGTATACGGCCGCATGCGCAAGCAGACCTGCATCAGCCGCTCCTCAGGGTCAAAGTTTCCCCTGAGGCCTATACGAGCAAAAAACCTGCGGCCAGTGTAGAAACCGTTAGGTAGTCCTTGGCGGGCAGGCCTTCCATAAACTCAATCGGCTGATCAATGGCTTTGGCCGCCAGATAGACGCAGAAGTCCATGTCGGCCTGCATGATGTTGCCGCCCGCAAAATTGCCGGAGCGAATAAATTCCCGCTTCGCCTGGGACACCTGGCGACCCGTCAGGCTTTCGAAATCAATCTCGAGCTCGGTGTACTCCTTGCCCTCGAAGTTGTACGGCTTAGTCAAAACGATCTTCATATCAAACCCTTAAAGAAAAAAGCCGGAAGAGCGAACCCTCCCGGCGGTGCTTAATTACGCGAGGCCAAGATCCTTGCGGACAGTTTCGAGCATGTCCTCGTCGCCGATCTTGCAGACATAGTTGAACTTGTCGATCTCCATAACGCTCTTCCCGTCAAGGTAGAGATTGAGATAGGAGACCTCAAGTTCTGTTTCGCTGTCGGTCGTCGAGCCCGTCTCAAAAGAGCCGAGGTTGATCGACTTCGGCAGAGCCTTGAGCGCAAGTCGAGCAGGCACGGTCTTGTACTTGCCGCTCGCAGCTTCGTAGACCTGCTGCGAGCCGCGGATGTCAAGCGTATGAGACTTGAACGCCGCAAGCTTCACAGCATTCGGCTCAATCGTTCGCCACTGAAGGGAGACCGTCATAGAGCCGAAATGCCCCATGATCGGCGTCTCGATCTCGCCGGCAATACCTGCGCCGCTAACCGTATCAGTCATCGGTTCAACGTTCGGCAGCGTCACGGTAGCAGTCCCGAGGCAGTCGTTTCCTTCGCTGTACACGCGGAAGGCGACGAGGCGCTCAGGCACATTATTCGTTCCAGCCATATTTCACCTCATTAGTTGTAAAGCGTGGTCAGGTTGTTCACGTCGTACTCGAGCACGAAGTCAATTTCACGTGCCGGAGACGGCGGCGTCACATAGACGTGGAAGCAGAACTTCCCGTCCATCATGCTCGTAACCGGGTTCTCTGACTCGAGGAACTCGACTCGGCCACCGAGGATGTACTGACGCGCGGCAAGGCCGTTGAGCCAGACATTCGCGGACAGGATGACCGTGTCGATCAGTCGACGGTTGGCAGGTGCATCAAGCTTCTGCCAGAAGGTCTGCGTCAGCGTATTGCCAATCCAGTTGAACATTCGACGGATGCAGATGAAGGAGTCCTTCACGTCCGTCGTCGCAGGATAGGCCGCGGTTCGGTTGCCCCAGCACTTCCAACCGCCCATGAAGTTGAGAGCGGTCACCACGCCCTGACCGTTCAGGTATTCGCCGTTGTCCGGGCCGAGCCAAACTTCCGTGCCGTCTTCGAGAACAGCCGCGGTCATCTTGAAGCCCTTGTTGGACGGAGAAACATACGGCGTATCGTCGTTTTCAGCGTCAACCTTTGCGAGAAGCGCCATGAGCTGAGAGCTCATGTTGTAGACCGTTCCGTCGAGAGAGACCATGGGCCAACAAGCGACCTGCATGCGATCGGTGATATTGTTGTCGGTCTTCCACTTCGCAACATCCGTGTAAGCCTTAACCTTGTCGGTCGGAATGTCGACCAGACAGATGGCACGGAAGTAGTCGTTGATGCTCGTTGCCTTGGCGGCCATCACGGCTGCCACCTCGGGCTTGCTGGAGAACCCCGGCGCGACAATCGTGCCCGGCACAATGCCAAAGCGCGGGAAGCACTCGTCGACAAGCTCGAGGCCGCTCTTGTTGCCGGAGACGTCAACACCGCCGACAATCGCGTCTTCTTTAACTGCGGCAGGATCAAGCTTCTGCGCGGCGAAGGTAAGAGCCCCTCCGGTCGTGCACTTGAAGGTGCCGCCGGGCTCGGTAAGAGAAGCTACGACAAGGTTGCCGTCGCCGTCGAAAGACAAGACATAGTCCGTATCCTTGACGTAAGCAGAAGCGTTCGACGGAGTAATCGTCACCGAGTCGGGGAGAATGCCCGCCTCAGCGATCACAGCCTGCCCGGTCTTAGCGTCAAGCGTAACGGTCTGCGTCGTAGCTGCGGTCTTATGCGTCTTCGGATCGAGCACATTCACAAGAATGATCGGCGAGACGGCAAAAAGCGCAAACTGCGACTTGATCGCTTCGCAGAGCGTGAAAGCGTGCTTCTTGACGCCCCCCTGCTCAGCCGGCGGAACATAACCGAGTGCGGCCACAGCTTCGTCGTAGGAATACGCCAGAACCGGCTTATTCACGCAGGTCGGATCCGTCATGTTGACAGGAGCCGTGCCAAAAACGATCGGGATGGCCGCGGACACCTCGACCGGAGGAAGCACCGTAGTCGGCACTTCAGAAACGATAACACCATGCTTATAGGCCATCGTCAGATCTCCTTCAAAATTTGCTTGGAAAGTGTATTCATCAGGTCACCCTGCTTCTGAACGCGTTGACGCGCAGCGGCCAACTCGCCCAGACAAACAAAAAGCCCGCACAGCGACGGGCTCTTATCTCTGAGTTCCTGAATATGCGGCGGATAGCCTCCGCGAAAAACTGTGTATCGCTTCAGCACACCACCGGGCAGGTCTGGACCGACGTAAATCATCGGACTGGCTTTGGCTTTTGCCATCAGAAATCCTCCATGACCGTGACTGGTGACCTAAAAAGCCATTCAGTCTCCATGTCAAGCTGGTAAAAGGGGAAAGGCTGATCAGTCGGAAGCGTCCACGTAACATCACCTCGAAGCTGATAGCGCCCGGCAAGGATCAACCCCGGCAAGGACATCAGCTTGAGGCGGATCCTTTCCATAACGTTCAAGCAATGCTCGTGGCCTTCACGAGCACCATCAAGCCCGTTTTGGCAGTAGACGCCGATGACAAGCGCGACTGATACCGTCGTCTGATCCTGATTGCTCGAGCCTCGCTCAGCGCGGACCAGAACAAAAGGGAAGTCAATGGCTTCACCAGAGCGTTTTGGCGGCAGGTAGTTGTTGACCACCTGAGGCTCTCGAAAGCTAGGCTCGTCCTTCGGACTTTTCGGCTGCGTCGGAAGGAGCAAGTCCTTCACAGCGTCCTGAACCAGTACTCGGATTGCTTGACAAAGATTGTTTTCAACCATTGGTTCTCCTACTTATCTTTGAGAACAGCAGAAATTTCCTTTTCCAACTGTTTGTCAAAGGCCGCTCCCATCTTTTCGCTAACCACCTCAACAACTGACTGATTACCTACCATCTGGGGAACGGATGGACCAGTTGGCTTTTCAATCTGCTCAACCACCTTGCCCTTGTGCCACCCACGGCTCGCCGTGATCTTGCGACCGTTACGAGCAAAGATGTGATTGTTGAACTTGAACGCTCGACCTAACGAACTTTCTGCTCCACCTTTCTTGATGAAAACTCTTACTGGCTTCCTGTTAGCGCCAGTGGTGCTTTCATCGCTCGGCTTATGCAGATAGTCACGCAACTCGTTTCGCTCGCCTGTACTGATCATCTGACCGTCAAGGCGCGTTCTCGTTGCTCGGTTAAAAGTAACCGTCTTCTTCACGTCGCGAGGATCGATGTAATATCGCTTGGCGACTTCTCGTCCAACCGTTGTTCGACCGGATGACAGTGCCCGATTGATCGAGCGCATGAGTGCACGCTGAATGCCGCCGGGGACTCCCGCGAGCAATGCCTGCGCACGATCAATCTCTTTCTCGTGACGCTTTCCGCCAAAGCTGAAAACGTATTTCATTGGCTCGCCTTCTGACAAAGCATCACAAGTACGCCGTCTTCATCAGAAACAGACCGAACGTAATACTCGTGGCCGTCAATGACG
>ENA-UEPW01000681-UEPW01000681.1-human-gut-metagenome-genome-assembly--contig:-NODE-681-length-21326-cov-13.701162_pt1 | contig 21326 bp, 19 predicted proteins | sample MGYA00242935_ERZ507936 | MGnify/ENA primary metagenome ERZ507936 (study PRJEB26167, sample SAMN06115469) | human gut metagenome | host: Homo sapiens | place: China:Chongqing | collected 2016-06-23... | reverse complement strand
GAGAAAGAACCCGATTTGTTGCAACGGTTGCCGTTGGGAAACATTGCTACCTATTTAGGCATAACACAGGCAAGTCTTAGCCGGATCAGGGCACAAATAAAGTGACGTAATTCGGCGGATATTCGGCTCACCCGACAAAGTCCGTGGCAGGGATAACCAAACACCAACGATACCCGATAGAAAAAGAACGGAATGTCCCTTACCCCACGCAGTTGGCTTCTAAAAGCCTTCAGCTTGGAATTGAGCGATTCTGCCGATGCGTTGGTAGCGCGCGAAATGAAGTAATTGAGTATTTCGTCCTCGTACGTCTTTATGGTGTCCCTGACAGACTTTATTTCTCTCAGTGTGGATTCCGTAACATTGTCATACCATTCGTGGAGTCTTGTCCTTGAATATGTGCCAAAGAAACAGAGTCCAAAAAGAGGGTCAGAGAAGCCCCTCCGGGGCAAAAGTCGGATATTTTCTAAAAAAAAAGTGTTTTTTATGAACCAAAGTTAAGGTGTTTTTGATTTCTATGCCTTAACTTTGTACCCTGTAAAAACTTACACCGAAGACCGATGAATTATTCTTTCTTGGATTTTCTATCGCTTATTGGAGCGGTAGGGTTGTTCCTCTACGGAATGAAAATAATGAGTGAAGGCCTGCAGAAGACTGCCGGCGACAGAATGCGCAACATCTTGTCGGCAATGACAAAGAACCGTTTCGCAGGTTTGATAACCGGAATCTTCATCACAGCACTGATTCAATCCTCGTCGGCCTCGACAGTGATGGTTGTCAGTTTCGTGAACGCCGGACTGATGTCGCTCGCCGACTCCATGGCCGTCATCATGGGCGCCAACGTAGGCACCACCTTCACCGCCTGGATAATCTCCATCTTCGGCGGCCAGGTCAACGTCAACGCCTTCATCCTGCCTCTTATCGGAATCGCCACCCCCTTCCTGTTCTCAAGCAAAAGCAACTACAAGTCGATAGCCGAATTTCTTATCGGTTTCTCCTTCCTCTTCTTAGGTCTGCAACTCATCAGCGAGAACGTGCCCGAGCTTGACGCCAACGCGCTCGAATTCCTTGCCCATTACGCCGATATGGGCTTTGCGTCGGTGGTTATTTTCGTGCTTGTCGGCATCGTCATCACCATGATAATCCAATCGTCGGCAGCGTCGTTTGCCATCGTGATGATTATGTGCGGCAAGGGCTGGATAACGTTTGAGATGGGCTGCGCGATGGTGCTCGGAAGCAACATCGGCACCACAATCACCCCAATTCTCGCCTCCCTCGGCGGTAACTCCGCGGCAAAGAAAGCCGCCCTCGGGCATCTGCTTTTCAACTGCTTCGGCACCGTGTGGGCACTGATTTTCATCTACCCACTGATTTCGCTTGTAATCACCATCACAGCCAAGATAGGGCCAGGCAATCCCGACACCGCCGGCGCAGCCGCAATGTCGTTCGGACTATCGGTTTTCCACACGATATTCAACCTTATCAACGTAGTCATCATGATTTGGCTGACCGAATACTACGTGAAAATCTGCAACTTCCTCATCAAGCCCAAGCACAAAGAAGAGGACGAGTTCCAGCTCAAATACATCTCCCGAGGCATGCTCAACGCCGCCGAGCTCAACATTGCCCAGGCACAGCGAGAGATTGAGGTCTACGCCGACCGCGTCAACCGCATGTTCGGCATGGTCAAGTCGCTGCGCCACATCAAGCCCGAGACCGAGGAATTCAACAAGCTTTTTTCGCGCATCGGCAAATATGAGGAAATCTCCGACCGCATGGAGATAGAGATAGCCAACTACCTCAACCGCGTTGTCGACGGCCGACTGAGCTATGAAGGCAAAATGCGTATCTCGTCGATGCTCAACATTGTCAGCGAGATAGAGAGCATCGCCGACAGCTGCAACAACCTTGCGCGCACCATGGTGCGCCAGCACGAGGCAAAAGTCACATTCAACCAGATAGTCTCAGCCAACATCGACACGATGTTTAAATACACCTCCGAGGCCCTTGAGAACATGATACTGCTGCTCCGCGACATCGAGAACGCCGACGAGAAGCATATCATGATTTCCTACAACAAAGAGCGTGAAATCAACAACTACCGCAATGCCCTCCGTTCGGAGAATGTGGACAACATCAACCACAAGATCTACCCGTATGAGGAAGGCATCTACTATATGGACATCATCTGCGAGAGCGAGCGTCTGTGCGACTACATCGTCAACGTAGTTGACTGCGTTCGCGCCCAGACAGAGGCCGAGGCATAGAGCCGCACGGCTGACAATCTACAGGCGGCAAGCTGCACAATCGTTGCAGCTTGCCGCCTGCCATTTTTCATAAAAAACGGGAAAAGGGCAGCACATCAACAATCTTTAAGGTTTGTAGACGCAATTTTTGAGGATTTTTGCGTATGTTTGCACAGATAAAGCAAAGCGAACGCACAACGACGTCACCTATTGACTATTATGCCGAGCCCCAGCTTTCACAACGATTAAACACAAGAACCATAACCAAACCATTATGAAGTCCTTAAAATCAATCATCCTGACAGTCCTGACGGTTGCAATGAGCACCTTGACGGCACAGGCGGCAATCAGTGTCGGCGCAGAGCAGACAAGTGAATACATCCCATTGCTGAAAGGCAAGCGCGTTGCGCTTCTGAGTAACCACACCGGCATGGTTGGCAACGAGCACGTGCTCGACATCATGCTGCGCAAAGGCGTCAACGTCACAACAATCTTCTCTCCCGAACACGGCTTCCGCGGCAATGCCGACGCCGGCGAACACGTGAAGAGCAGCGTCGACCCCAAAACCGGCATCCCCATCGCCTCCCTCTACGACGGCAACAAACGCGAGCCCAAGAAGGAAATAATGGCAAAATTCGACATCATCGTCACCGACATCCAGGATGTAGGCCTGCGGTTCTACACCTACTACTGCACGATGGTCGACCTTATGAACGCCGCCGTCAAATACGGCAAGGAGTTTATGGTTCTCGACCGTCCGAACCCCAACGGCATGTATGTCGACGGTCCGATCCTCGACATGAAATACGAATCAGGCGTAGGACGCCTTCCGATACCCATCGTGCACGGCCTCACAATGGGCGAGATTGCCACAATGGCAAACGGCGAAGGCTGGCTCAAGGGCGGCAAGAAAGTGCCGTTGACCGTGATAAAGTGCAAGGGCTACACCCATCAGAGCCGCTACGTGCTGCCTATCGCACCGTCGCCCAACCTCCCCAACATGCACGCCATCTATCTTTATCCGTCGATGTGCTATTTCGAAGCCACCCCGGTCAGCCTCGGGCGCGGCACGACGAAGCCATTCCAGATTTACGGGCATCCCAACATGAAGGGCTATTCGTTCTCGTTCACACCGCGCAGCATCAGCGGCGCCAAGAATCCGCCACAACTCAACAAGTTGTGCTACGGAGTCGACTTGTCGGGCTTGTCGGACGAAGAAGTCATCGCCAAAGGCATAAACCTCGAATACCTCATCGACGCCTACCGCAACCTCAATCTTGACGACCACTTCTTCCGTCCGTTCTTCGAGCTGCTCATAGGTCGCGGCGACATCCGCAAAATGATAAAGGAAGGCAAGAGCGCCGAAGAAATCAAAGCCACATGGCAGTCGGACGTCGAGAAGTTCAAGGCACAGCGCCGTCCATATCTTCTTTATGCAGAATAATCAACAATTCAATCACTTATAACAAAACACCGAAAAACTTATGTCAACTCCTTGGATAATCCTCGCGACAATCGCGTTTTATTTCCTACTGCTGTTTGTCATCTCATGGATAACCGGCCGCAAGGCCGACAACGCCGGCTTCTTCACCGGCAACCGCAAATCGCCGTGGTATCTTGTTGCGATAGCTATGATCGGCGCGCCGATTTCAGGCGTCACATTCATCTCCGTCCCCGGCGCCGTCGCCGCCAACGGCTACTCCTACATGCAGATGGTGCTCGGCTTCTTTGTCGGCGCACTGCTCGTCTCGCTTGTGCTGATACCGATGTTCTACCGCATGAACCTTGTCAGCATCTACGGCTACCTTGAAAACCGCTTCGGTCTTGCAAGCTACCGCACAGGCGCATGGTTCTTCTTCATCTCCAAGATGCTCGGCGCGTCGGTGCGCTTCTTCGTTGTCTGCGTTGTGCTCCAGTCGCTTGTTTTCGATTCGTTCGGCATACCGTTCTCCGTCAACGTCATTCTCACCGTGGCACTCATCTGGCTCTACTCCTACCAGGGCGGCGTCAAGTCGCTCATCTGGACCGACTCGCTTAAGACCATCTGCCTTGTAGGCTCTCTGATCTGCTGCGTTGTGGTCATCGCCGGCCGCCTCGACATGGGCATCGCCGACCTTCCCAGCGCCGTTATCGCCGACAAGACCAGCCAGATATTCTTCTTCGACAATCCATCGGACGCCCACTACTTCTGGAAGCAATTTCTCGCCGGAGTGTTTATGCTTATAGCCATGACCGGCCTTGACCAAGACCTCATGCAACGCACAATGAGCTGCAAGAACTTCCGCGACTCACAGAAGAATATGATTGTTGCCAACTTTATGCAAATCTTCGTCATCGGGCTGTTTCTCGTGCTCGGCACCCTTCTCTACATGTATGCCGGCCGCAACGGCATCCACACCGAGAAGCCCGACGCCCTCTTCGGCGCAATTGCCTGGAGCGACGGCTTCCCGATAATAATCGGCATCCTGTTTATCCTCGGCCTCATCGCAGCGTCATACTCCGCCGCCGGCTCCGCCCTCACGGCCATGACCACCTCATTCACCGTCGACATTCTCCAAGCCGACAAGAAGAAGGACGACGCCCATCTGACAAGCACCCGCAAGAAAGTGCACGTTGCCATGTCGGTGTTGATGATTGTCACCATCATCGTGTTCAACGCCCTTAACAACGACAGCGCCATCAACGCCGTCTACTCGCTTGCCTCCTACACCTACGGCCCGATTCTCGGTATGTTTGTGTTTGGCATGGCATGCAAGAAGCCTGTCAACGACAAACTTGTCCCAGTGGTCTGCATCGCAGCACCGCTCATCAGCCTCGTGCTTCAGAAAAACAGCGAGGCATGGTTCAACGGCTATCAGATAGGCTTCGAGCTGCTGCTCATCAACGCAGCGCTCACCGTGGCAGGTCTGGCATTCTTAATCAAAAGAAACAAATAGCCAGGAATGTCGCGCAACCTGCTGAACAAATATATCTGGCTGCTTGAAACCATAGAGCGCCACGGCCGCCTGTCGCGCGCCGAGCTCAACGACCTGTGGCTCGCCTCCGACATCTCCGGAGGCGAGCCGCTGGCGCGGCGCACATTCTACAACTACCGCAACGGCATAGAGGAGATTTTCGGCATCTCGATAGCCTACAACAGCGCCACCTACGAATATTTCATCGAAAACGCCGACGCCACCGGCGAGCTCAGCGGCTGGCTCATCAACTCAATGTCGATCAACGGAATGCTCAGCGACGCAGGCGACATCGCCGACCGCGTGATGCTGGAAGACGTGCCGTCGGCACGCCGCTATCTCGCCACGGTGATCGACGCCATCAAGAAGTTTCGCAAGGTGAAGTTCTCCTACACTCCATTCTACCGCAGCAAAGCAAGCGAAGGCATCATCATAGAGCCCTACTTCCTGCGCATCTTCAAGCAACGGTGGTATATGATAGGCTACAACTCCAAGGACCGTATGGTTAAGACCTATTCTCTCGACCGCGTTAACACCCTGACACTCACTGAGGAGCATTTCGAGGACCCCGGCATCAGCGTGAAAGAGTTTTTCAAGAACTTTTTCGGCATCATGACCACCAAAAGCGAGGCAAAGCACGTTGTGCTGCGCGCCGACAGCGAGCAGGCCAAATACCTGCGCGCCCTTCCGCTCCACCCCTCCCAGCGCGAGACCATGGGCGACGGCTACAGCGATTTCGACTACCATCTCTGCATCACCTACGACTTTATCCAGGAACTGTTGTCGAAAGGCAGCCGCATCATGGTTGTCGCCCCTGCGGAATTGAAGGCCGCCGTGGTTGAAGAACTGCGCAAGTCGCTGTCGAACTATGAGCTATAGGACAATTAAGCCACAAAAAGCGATATTTTAAAAATTATTATCTTCGTCCAAGTTGCCGCAATGCTTGAGAAATGAGTATTTTTGCAATCGCAATGAGGCAGTTATTCATCACGTTACTAATCTGCGTGGTTTCAGCCATTGGAGCCTACGCACAAATTGTTGACCTTGGACAGGAAAAGATCAACACCGACAGTCTGCGCCGCGAACTTGACAATGGTCCGTACTTCACGCTCTACAAAGACAATTATTTCATTACCGGCACATCGATAGGACCGCAAGCCCCGTCGCGCACCAACAGCGACGTGAAATTCCAAGTGAGCATCGCGCAGCGTCTCACAAAGAGTACGCTTCCGTTCAACACGTATCTCTTTCTCTTCTACTCGCAGAAGTGCATGTGGAACATCTACGAGGAGTCGCTTCCCATGCGCGACCTCAACTTCAACCCCGGAATCGGTCTGGCAAAGCATCTGTTTGTCAAAAACCGCTATATCGGCAAGGTCACGCTCCTCGTCGAGCATGAGTCAAACGGACGCGACGGCGTGGATTCCCGCAGCTGGAACAAGATTTCGCTTGCCTGCAACATCTTCATCGACCCTAATTTCATGATTCACGGCAAAGTGTGGATTCCCATCATCGACGGCATGAACAACAAAGACATCCTCGACTACAGCGGCATCTACCAGACCGGCATGACCTACACCACCCCCAACAAGCGGTTCGGCTTTGGGCTGACGCTCATCAAGCGCCGCGGATGGCGGCTGAGCTACAACACCATCTGGGAGTTCAACTACCGAGTGTTCAAGAAAGACAATCAATTTCTCTTCGTGCAATACTACAACGGATATGGAGAAAACCTGCTCGACTACAACAAGTTTCACTCGCGCCTGCGTGTGGGACTCGTGATAAAGCCAAAACTTTTCAGCGATTTCTAAGTTATGAAAATAGGATTCGACGCCAAGCGGGCGGCACAAAACCGCACAGGGCTGGGAAACTACAGCCGCTTCGTGCTGCGCATCCTCTCGCAGCAGCACCCCGAAAACGAATACCGCCTCTACATGCCCAACCCACGGCGCACGCCGTTTCTGCACGAGATACCCACCATTGCGAGCCTGCGACAATGCTTCCCTCCCAAAGGCGTGTGGAGCCGTCTGCGGCAACTGTGGCGCGTGTGGGGCGTGACATCCACGCTGCGCGACGACGGCATAGAGCTGTTTCACGGGCTCAGCAACGAGCTGCCCCTCAACATAGGCCGCGGCAATTGCCGCAGCGTGGTGACCATACACGACCTTATCTTCATCCACACTCCACAATACTACCACTGGATTGACCGGCAGATCTACAACTACAAGTTCCGCCACGCCTGCCATTCCGCCGACCGCGTTATTGCCGTGAGCCAATACACCAAACGCGAGATTATGCACTACTACGGCGTGGCAGAGGAGAAAATAGACGTGGTCTATCAGGGTTGCGACAAGGCGTTTGCCGCCGAGATTGCGCAATCCACGCTCGACGACGTGAAGGCGCGCTACGACCTTCCCTCCGAGTTTGCACTGTTTGTGGGCAGCATAGAGGAGCGTAAAAACCTCGGTCTGCTCGTGGAGGCATTGCGGCTGTCGGCCTCCGGTGGACGCGCGTTCCACATCGTTGCCGTGGGACGCTCCACAGCCTACTGCGAGTCGCTGAAACGCCGCATTGCAGAGCTCGGCCTTGCCGACTACTGCCATTTTCACCACAACGTGCCGTTTGCCGACCTGCCATCGTTTTATCGGCTCGCGTGCCTGTTTGTCTACCCTTCACGCATCGAGGGCTTCGGCATTCCTCTGCTCGAGGCGCTCACCAGCGGCGTGCCGGCGGTGGGCTGCACCGGCTCGTGTCTTGAGGAGGCCGGCGGACAGGGATCGATATATGTCGACCCCGACGACGCAGAGGGCATGAGAAAGGCTGTGGAGAGCGTGCTTGGCGACGAAACGCTGCGCCAGCGCATGATTGCCGACGGCAGGGAACACATCAAGCGCTTCACCGACGAGACGCTGTGCGCCGACTTGATGCGCGTGTATGAAAAAACGATGAGCCAGCCGTCTGCAACCCGCTGAAACGCCGCGCTGACGCAGAACAACGACAAAACTCAATCTGTCTGCATTAAATTTCCGCCAAGCCGGAAAAAGTCTTATTTTTGCACATTATGAAGCATATACTTTTGATATTGCTCTTTGCTGCGCTCCTCGCAGTGGCCTCGTGCAGCCGCACCGACGACGCCCGCCTTGCCGTGGCAGAAAGACAGATGGCAGAACATCCCGACAGCGCACTCTTGACGTTGCGCAAGATCGACGCCACGTCGCTCAACCGTCACAACACCGCCCTGTATGCCCTGCTGCTGACGCAAGCCCAATACAAAAACGACATCACCGCCACCAGCGACTCTCTGATAAACATTGCCCTCGATTATTTTTCCGACGGCAAGCGCCACATTGAATGCTTGATATACAAAGGGGCTGTATTGCAAGAACTTGGCGAAGAACAGGAGGCGATTGACTATCTAAAAAAAGCAGAAGCGGCGACCTCTCCAACCGACAACGAGATGCTTGGATACATCAATATGCGGCTTGGCAACATCTATATGAACTCTTATATTGAGAACAACGAGGATATTGCAAAATACAAAAAAGCTCTGCATCACTACAAGCTGTCGGGCAATAAAAAGTATCAGCTGGCATGTCTTGGCACCGTCGGCGCTCTATATCGCGCGGAGAATATGGACAGCGCATATTACTATATCAATGCTGCTATAAAACTGGCTGAAGAATTGGGAAACAGCGAGAGAATTGCGTATCATAAGGGCCTACTTGTCAGAGCGTACATAACGGATTCCCTTATATACAAAGCCAAAAATGCGGCAACGTGCCTAATGGCCGAATATCCAGAATACTGCGACAACGACCTTCTCCTTGATGCTTCTCGAATTTACGCCATGCTTGGCAATAGAGATTCTGCTTTTTTTATTTGCAAAAAGCATCTAAACTCAATTTATCAGAACCCGAAGAAATCGTTTTATTAGATGCTAAATACAATATTTTCATGGCTGATAAAAACTACAAGGCAGCACTGAATATTGTCAAAGAAAAGAATAAATTAGCATATGAAATCTACAATCGTGGACAACAAAAAAAACTATATATTACAGAACAAAAATACAATAAAACACAAGTGGAATTGGACAAAATCCGAATAAGATGGATTGCCTTTGTTTTGGCCTTTTGTATATTACTGTTATTTGGTGTTATTTGTTTTCTTCTAAAAAAATATAGATCAAACAAATTGGAAAAAGAGCGATTAGTCTTTAATTTAAAAGAAGAACTTATCAAAAGTGAACGCGATTATTTGGCTCAGAAAGAGGCTCTAATAACTCAAATTGAGAAATTAAAGAGACGGGTGATTGATTCAAATATCAATACAGTCAATATTGATGAAATAAAAAATGCTTTGAACAAACCATTGTGCCTTATAAAGAATTTGATAGACAAATCACATATGGCACGAAAACCAGAATCGTTTCTTAAAGAATTCAAAGAACTGGTATCCGTCGCACGTTTTCCAAATGGCATCTGGTCTGAGTTAAGATATTCCGTAGATATTCTTAACCATGGTTTTCTTTCCGAACTTAACAAAGAATTTCCATCTCTTTCGATTGCGGATTTAAATTTTATAACATTGATGGTTTGCAAATTTTCAATGGTAGAGATTATGATTTGTATGGGCTACACCAATGAACGTTCCGCTTTCAATAAACGTCTTGAAATCGCGAAGAAAATAGGTGTTCATAAAGAGTCTTTAATCGATTATATATTGAATAAAATAGAAAATTTGGAGTTGGAAAAGCACCAAGATTGACAGTATGAATCTTTTATTTGATATTCGCTTGAAAATCAAATATATACCAAATAAACTATGAACGACTAAATTCTTTTATTTCGCTGATTTTTTCATAAGTTTGCAACAAATACAACCTTTTTCACAATTCTTATGAAAAAATTAATTATCACATGTCTTTCCATATTGTCAACAATGACAATTTGGGCAATGGACGAGACAGTTAAAATTCAGATTCGCCCAACAAAACAAGGTGACAAAACAGAAACTCATATTCCAGAAGTGGATTATGACAAAGAGAAAAACAAACTTGATGTGTCATTCCGGTCTGACGGAAACTATGATGTCATAATTGACGATGAAGACGGAGAAACACGATGCAGGTTTGGGCTCAACACATCTGGGGCAAAGCAACAATATGCACTGCCAAACCTCCAAGAAGGGGTATACACCGTTACCATTTCATCGGGCATAAACGAGTTCTCCGGTGAATTATATGTCGATGATGATTTCTAATCAAACCTTTTACAAACCAAAAACCAATTATTATGAAAAAAACATTATTCCTGTCATTCCTTTTTTGCCTTTTAGGAATGTCGTTAACATTTGCGCAAGAAACAGACTTCAACGGCGATGCCGATTTCAGCGAAGAAGAATTTCGTCAAAAAGTAGATTCCGTGTTCCAATATATGGAATATCAGGGCGTTGACACCGGCATTCTGATTGAACACGGTTTCAATTTCCTAAACCCAAGAGTATTCAATGGACAAAACTATGTCGCTAAGCACTTTTTCGCTCATTTTTTGTAAATAATTTTGCTTATTCGCAAATTATAATTATTTTTACGCAAATTAATCTGATTTGATATGAAAAAGGCACTATTTTTTATGATTTTCATATTCGCGACTGCGATTTGCGGATATGCACAGGAGGCGCCGGCTGCAGAACAGAACGACGACTCAGAACTGATTTTACGCTATCAGAACCGCCGCACCATGCGCGGATATAAAATGCTGTTCGAGGCAGGCTACCAATGGGGGTTGCCCGACAAAGAAGGCTTCCTATGCGGCGTCTACGACCCCGACAAGTGGAGCGTCGGCGCGTCGGCAGGCTTCCAATTCAACAATTTCGTGTTTCTTGGCGGCGGCACCGATTTCCAATTATACCGTAGCGGCGGCAACACCTATCTGACGGTTCCCGTTTTCGGCGAACTCAGAATAAATGTGTTAAACGACAAAAAGTTTACACCTTTTGGCGATGTCAGATTTGGCTACGGCATCGGCGATATCCGCGGTGCGTATATCGCATTCCAAGTGGGAGTGCGCTACTCACTTCCGAAGCACCATGCAATCTACCTGCTGTGCCAGTATGACAACCAATTGGGCGACGGTTCGGCAGACCACACCGACTTTGTCAACGACAATCTCGGATTTAAATTGGGTTATGAATTTTAAGCACAAAGATTATGAGACGATTCCTGGCTTTTATCACAATAGCGATGCTGGCACTTGCCGCCAACGCACAACAGTCGCCGACAAACACCGACGCCGTGCGCAGCAAGCTGACGATGCGCGGCTACAAAGCTTTTTACGACGTCAATTATCTGTTTACGATTTATCCCTCAGACACAGATACGGGCAACAGTCTCGGCTTCTCCACGTCGCATGGATTCCAATTCAACAACTATCTTTATTTTGGCGGCGGCATCGGGTTTAACTCGTTTTTCTGCGACGGAACGACACGCCTTGTTGTACCGATATTCGGCGAGCTGCGATGCAATTTTCTCAACCGCCGCACCACCCCGTTTGTCTGCGGACGCTATGGCTACGGCTTCGGCAAGATTCACGGCTCATACGACAGTCTTGTGCTCGGCATGCGCCTCGCTCTCAAAAACAACCACTCGCTAACCGCCGGCGTTGAGTACAGTGTTCAATCAGACATCAGCGACAATGGCTACTACCAGACCAACATAGGCTTCCGTCTGGGCTACGAATTCTGACAAAGCCGACAGACACAGAAGGACACAAACGCATTGCCGCGCCGCTGTTTTTTTTGAGCCATTAAAAAAGCCAAGACAGCGGCGCGTCTCCGCATTTTGACATTGATGATGTCCGTTTATAAAAAATATTTCTTACATTTGCATAAACGAGTCTTCATTGATATGAAAGAATTAAAGATCACTACCAACGTGCGGGTTTATCAGTATGATGAACTCGTTGAAGAGGACAAAATTTTAGTTGACAAGGCAAAGGCTATGACCGAAAATTCGTATGCGCCCTACAGCAAATTCCATGTAGGCGCCGCGGTGCTGCTGTCGAACGGCAAGATTGTTGGCGGCTCCAACCAGGAGAACGCCGCTTTCCCGTCGGGCACGTGCGCCGAGCGCACCACCGTATACTATGCGCATTCAAAATATCCGGAAGCCAAGTTTGAGAAACTCGCCATCGCCGCCAAAAAAGACGGAAAGTTTACGAGCTGCCCAGTGTCGCCCTGCGGCGCTTGCCGCCAGTCTATCCTTGAGTATGAGACCCTCGGCAAGCAACCGGTGAAGATTTATCTCTACGGCGATGACGGCATTTATGTTGTAGACCGGGTAGCAGACCTCCTGCCCCTGCATTTCGACAGTTTCTAACCGCCTGTGCCAATGATAAAAACAGTAATAAACCCGGAATTCGAGCATCTGCGCAAGGAGTTGTCGTCAATCCCGGAGACAATAGCCGTGTGCGGCACAAAGATTTTTCAGGGACGCAACCGCATTTACCGCGCCACCATCGGCGGCATCGACCTTACGGTGAAGGAATTCAGAGTTCCGTCGCTGGCAAACCGCATTGCCTACACCTTCTTCCGGAAAGGCAAAGCGCGCCGGTCGTATGACAACGCGATGACGCTCGGCAAGCTCGGTATCGGCACTCCGGAGCCCATAGCCTACATCGAGGAGCGCGCCGGCGGTCTGCTCCACCGCAGCTACTACGTGTGCCGCTACTGGGAAGGAGACGTTGTTGGCGGATGGGAACACAAAATGAGCGACTCGGGCGCGATGCTCGAATCGCTTGCCCGCTTCACACTGACACTCCACCAAAAAGGCGTTTACCACAAGGACTTCTCGCAGGGCAACATCCTCTATCGCCGCGACAAAGACGGCGGATTCGAGTTTGTGCTTGTCGACATAAACCGGATGCTGTTTGGCGTGCACGACACTGCACGGCTCTACCGCAACTTCCGCAGCATCAACATCCAAAGCGAGCACGAGACAGCGCGCTTCGCCGAGGCTTATGCCCGCGTGGCTGGACTCGACGAGGAAAAGATGCGCACCGTTGCCGTCGAGATGCTGCAACAGTACAAGAAAGAAAAGGCGCTCCACCACCGACTGAAAAAACTTATAGGAAAATGATTTTTACAATGAGAAAAACGATATATCTGCTGTTTGCCGTCATAGCGGCTGCCGTATGCACGGCATGCGGCAACAGCGCGTTCAGCATCGAGGGCAAACTGACCGATGCTGGCACACAGAATCTGCGCATCGTATACCAGGCAGGCGACTCAATCGTGTCGCAATGGGTGCCGGCAGTCAACGGCGAGTTTAAAGTGGACGGCAAGGCATCCGACCTGTCGGTGGTCTATCTCTACAGCGCGCAGATGCAACTGATTGCCCACCTTGCTGTGGAAGGCAGCGACCACATAAAGATTGAAGGCTCAATAGCCGACCGCTACAACCTGAAGGTGACGGGCTCGGACATCAACGAGCAGTGGAACGACTTTATCCGGGCACATGCCGCCGACTTCAAGGCGATGCGCAACGACCGCACAGACAAGGCGATAGCCGACTATATAGGCAAGAATCCGAAAAATGTGGTAAGCACGCTGCTGCTCACGTGCGACTATTCCGACATTTCCAGCCCCAACGCACAGGCATTGCTGAAGAAAATCGACAAGACAGCCAAACCGGAGCAGCTGCTGTCGCTGTATTCGCAATTTTTAAACAGCGGCGACCTGACATCGAAAAAAGTGGCCTCGCTGAAACTGCGCAACGACCAGGATTCGCTGGTGATTGTGCGCACTTACGACCATCCGGCGACCATCCTGTTTTTCTGGCGCAACGAAGACAGCGACCGCCAGACAACGGTCAACTCGCTGAAGACACTGTGTCGTGGCAGCCGCCTGCAAATGGTCGACATCTGTCTTGACTCCGACACACTTGACTGGCGCCGCACCATTGATGGAGATTCCGTGAAATGGGGTCACTACAAAGCCATCGGCGGCGTTGTCGACAAGACCATCGTAGACCTCAACGTCAAGGGTTCGCCATACTTCATCGTCGCCGACTCTACCGGCACACAAATCTACCGCGGCACACAGTTTGATAAACTGCGCGACGTCCTGAACAAGAAAAAAATCAAATAACACAGATGTTTACCAAGACCAACGGAGCCGCCGTGCAAGGCATCGACGCCCTGATGATAAAGATAGAAGTGTCGGTGGAACAAGGATTCGGATTCTGCATTGTCGGACTCCCCGACACCGCCGTAAAGGAGAGCTACCAACGCATCCTCTCAGCCGTGAAGATGTGCGGCATCGAGTTTCCGCGCCGCAAGGTGGTGGTCAACATGTCGCCCGCCGACGTGAAAAAAGAAGGGTCGGCCTACGACCTTCCGCTTGCCATCGCGGTGCTTGCCGCCGATGAAAAGGTGACAGCCGACCGCCTGGAGCGCTTCATGCTAATGGGCGAACTGAGCCTTGACGGCTCGCTGCAACCCATCAAAGGCGTGCTCCCGATGGCAATAAAGGCCCGCGAACACGGACTCGACGGCATCATCGTGCCAAAGGCCAACGTGATGGAGGCCGCGGTGGTCAACAACCTCAACGTCTATGGCGCCGACAACATCCTTGAGGTAATCGGCTTCTTCAACAACACCTACGACCTTCAGCCCACCGTGGTAGACACGCGCGAGATGTTTCGCCGCCAAGTGGACCATTTCGACTTCGACTTCTCGGAAGTCAAGGGTCAGGAAATCGTGAAACGCGCCTTCGAAGTGGCGTGCGCGGGCGGCCACAACATACTGCTCATCGGGTCGCCCGGCTCGGGAAAGTCGATGATGGCAAAACGCCTGCCGTCAATCCTTCCGCCGCTGACGCTGCAGGAAGCCCTCGAAACCACAAAAATACACTCCGTTGCAGGCAAACTGAAACAAGGGTCGATGCTGATGACTCAACGTCCTTTCCGCTCACCCCACCACACCATCTCTCCAGTGGCTCTCGTTGGCGGAGGCTCCTATCCCACACCCGGCGAAATCAGCCTTGCCCACAACGGAATCCTCTTTCTCGACGAGTTTCCGGAATTCAGCCGTCAGGTGCTCGAAGTGATGCGCCAACCGCTCGAAGACCGCCATATCACCATCTCGCGCGCAAAATACACCGTGGACTATCCCGCAGGGTTCATGCTCGTGGCATCGATGAACCCCTGTCCGTGCGGATACTACAACCATCCTACAAAGCAATGCATCTGTGCACCCGGCGCCGTGCAGCACTATCTCAACCGCATCTCCGGCCCGCTCCTCGACCGCATCGACCTGCAGGTGGAAGTGGCGCCAGTGGAATTTGACGACATCTCGTCGACCGCCCCGGCCGAGAGCAGCGCAGCCATACGCGAACGCGTGATCCGGGCGCGCGAAATACAGACACGCCGCTACGAAGGCATCAAGGGCGTGCACTGCAACGCCCAGATGACCACCGCACTGATGCACCAATATGCGCAGCCCGACGCTGCCGGACTCGAAAAACTGAAAGACGCCATGACGCGGTTCAACATGTCGGCACGCGCCTACGACCGCATCCTCCGCGTGGCACGCACCATCGCCGACCTTGAAGGCAGCGACCGCGTGCTCACCTACCACATCCAGGAGGCTATCGGCTACCGCAACCTCGACCGCGGCAACTGGGCAGAGCGCAGAATGTTCTGACAAAGGCTTTTTGCGATTGGTTTTTAACCCTACAAAAAGAAAACAAAAATGAACAATTCAATCGAAATATACCACTCGCAAGACGGAAGCGTACAGCTTAATGTAAAGCTGGAAAATGAGACAGTGTGGCTGACACAGAGTCAGATGGCAGAGTTGTTTGGAAAAGACCGAACAACAATTAATCGCCATATATCTAATATTTTTAAGGAAGGTGAATTGGACGAAAGCTTGGTATGTGCAAAAAATGCACACACCAAGAATTACGGACGTAGAAGTGGTTTTACGCAAGTAAAAGAAATTACATTGTACAACCTTGATGTCATCATCTCGGTTGGCTATCGTGTGAAGTCTGTACAAGGCACACGTTTCCGCCAATGGGCAACCTCCGTACTCAAACAATACCTCATCAAGGGCTACGTTGTCAACCAACAGATAAAACTCGACCGCTACAACGATCTTAAGGATGTTGTGCGCCTCATGTCGCGCTCCATTGTCTTGCAGGACAATGTGACCACAGACGAGTATAGCGGGTTGTTCAACGTTATCTCCGACTATGTATATGCGCTCGACACACTCGACCAGTATGACTATCAGTCGCTCTCCATCTCAAAGACAACCAAGGAAGAGCCATTCCGCGCCACTTACGACAATGCAATGGAGGTTATCAACGCATTGAAAGAGAAGTTCGGTGGCAGCAAGTGGTTTGCCAATGAGAAGGACGACTCGTTTAAGAGCAGCATCGGACAAATCTATCAGACCTTCGGTGGAGAGGAACTCTATCCGTCGGTAGAAGAAAAAGCCGCAATGCTTTTGTATCTTGTTGTGAAGAACCACTCTTTCAGCGACGGCAACAAGCGTATCGCCGCAATGCTCTTTCTCTGGTTTCTCAACAACAACCGTGTGCTCTATGCAAAAGACGGACATAAGCGCATAGCCGACAACACTCTCGTAGCGCTCACTCTGATGATAGCCGAGAGCCGCACAGAAGAGAAGGACGTGATGGTGAAAGTTGTGGTGAATCTTATCAACAAAGAGAATCAGTAGAAGTCACAATCATAGGTTTGTATATGCATTTTTGAATATAAGTAGTTATATTTGTACAAATTTTATAGAAATCTGTGCTGCGGCAACTTGGCAGACATTGTTTTCTGTCATTTATCATTCCATTATGATCAAAGCGTCCAACGACATATCAATAAAGAGTTTTCTCACTGATATAAAAATTATCAGTATCATTTACTTTGTTTTTTTGATTTCAGTGGTGTGTATTTTCGGATATACACCAAACAACGACACAGAAGGCTATATCGAATACGCAAAAATTTGCCTTCACAACAATCAACCATATCCTTGCACCGCCACAATTATTGGACAACCATTTATTTGGAATATAGGTATTATCAACCTTGTTGAAACCTCCATTTATCTTTTTGGTAGTATAATTCCCATTCTGCCTTTAATGTGCCTTATGAAAGCAATAACTGCATTTCTGACAGGTAAAATCGCTGAAATTTTATTCAACCGAAAAGTAGGACAAACCGCTACATTACTGTTTGTTTTATACCCAGGCAATTGGGGGCAAAGCACATTTATTCTTAGCGAGATTCCTATGACTTGTTTTGCTTTACTTTCTCTATATCTTCTTCTTAAAAGCAATCGTCGATATTTGTTTTTCATAGCCGGTTTTACTCTTTGTCTCGCCAATTGGTTCAGAGGCATAGCTTTAATCTTTATATTGGCAATCATTATTTACCATCTAATATTTGACCGAAATAATTTACTGAAAAAAATTGTTCCTTTTATTGCCGGTTATTTGACATTCATCATCATAGCAGGATCTTCAACATATATACGAACCGGTTATTTCATTTATCAAGGCGATACCCTTTGGTTCAATATTTGTGATGACGCATATGATGGTGCAAGCATAGCACCGCACTATGGGCAAGACCCTTATGAGAAAGGCAAGCCAAGATATATAGAAGACATGCGTTCAAAGACATGCTTTGAATGTGCCGATATTTGGAAATCAAGATGCCTTCCGTGGATAATGAACCATAAAATAGAATGGATAAAAAAGATACCTTACCGCTTATGGTATATATATTCGTCCGACCATGACAATATATCTGCTTTTCTTCACGACAAATCAAAGCCGGAAAACAACGTTATGACATTGCCAATAAAACACATTTTCAAAGAATATAAGACGTTGTCACCAACACAATGGTTGGCACTTGCCAATGCTTTAATCTACTATTCATTGATTCTGTGCTTTGTTCTGTCTTTATTTATGACATGTATAAGAAGAAATTGGAAACAAACATTTCTACCGTTGTTTATCGTCATAGTAGGTTCCTTGCTGCTGACATTGGTAATTCACGGAGAAACTCGTTTTAAGTTGTCGTTCTTACCTTTTATCTTCATAATGGCCGCATATTTTGTTTCTAACCTTTTCTCAGCACAAAGACAGCCTCGCGGCCTACGTTGAAAAGCAAATCGAGAATGCTCTGATTGGGCTGAAATCCAAATTTTGACGACCATATCTGATAGTATGGCTCGAGTGTTTGCTCCGTCAGCACACCGTCGCGTAGATTGAGGGCGTCAGAGGCCGCCAAATCGTTTTTATTGCCAACAACGACTGTTTCTATATCCAAGTCGAGAAAATCGATTACAGCGGCGTGCAGCATCAAATTAAGCGATGCTATTGTTTGTATCGACTCGTCTGTATAGATTTGCTTCAAATCATCTGCAAAATAGTCGAAGAACGGAGTGCGTCCGTAAGCCGAGAACAATGCACCCCAATGCGTATGTCGCCAATTGCCGTGACTGGAAAGCGCCACCTCTCCCACCGCCATCCGCCTGTTTGGCTTTTGCAGCGACGCCGACAGCTGCTGGCATCCGTTTGTGCCAACAATGTCCATACGGTTAAGATGCTTGTGGTGCTTGTCGAAAGGCTCCGACAAATCTATCGCCACCTTGCCATAACGAAGCATGGCAGCGTAATAGTCTACGCTGCCCGCATATCTGGAGCTGAACACTGCTTTCAATGTGTCCATCTTATTTTACTTGTCGGGATTTGCATCCTTGAAGATTCTATTCCAACGGATTCCAGAGAATAACGGTTTATCCTCGTCGAATGATATGATGACAAACATCGGCGTGCCTACTATGTGGTCTTCAGGCACAAAACCCCAATAGCGCGAATCGAGCGAATTGTCGCGATTGTCGCCCATCATCCAATAGTAATCCATCTTGAACGTATAAGAGTCGGTCTGTTTGCCGTTGATGAATATTTTGCCGTCGCGCACCTGCAAGTCGTTTCGCTCATAGTTGCGGATGCATCGCTCATAAACAGGCAGATTGAACATGTTAAGCTTCAGCGTCACACCCTTCTTAGGTATCCACATTCCGCCCTGAGCTATATTTGTGGCATAGTTGGCACGCGTCCATCCGTAATAGCGCGTAATAGGATAAGGCGGACACGGCTCCATCACTTCCGAGCGCTCCACAGCCGTGACATAAGGCAACGATTTGAAATAAGCCACCGCCTTTTTTGTCAGAGGCACACCTCCGGAATAGAAAGATCCGTCGCGGTTCATCTTCTTGTCGTAGACCATCTCACCATCGGCATTGGCAACCGGAGCATTGCGGTCGGCAAGACTGATGCCTGCCTTTTCCCAATCCTCATCGCTGATCGACTGTCCGTTGGTATAGATGTCATAGTTGAACTGCAAATTTTCCGGTTCATCAAGCGGCTTGCCGTTGATATACACCGTTTGGTCGACAATCTTCAGATAGTCGCCAGGCAAACCGATGCAACGCTTCACGTAGTTCTCGCGGCGGTCCACCGGACGATACATCACCTTTCCGAAATATTCCGGATGCTGGTTTACCACACGGCGTCCCAGCTCAATGCAACGCTTGCCGAACTCGTAGCTGTAATATTCATGCAGCGATGTTGGATTCTGCTGCTTGAAACCTTCGATGTAGCAACTTGTATAGTAATCCGGATTCTGCACATTGTAGGCAATAGTGTCGCCAGCCGGGAAGTTGAACACAACGATGTCATTGCGTTCAACCTTACGGAATCCTTTCAGACGACGGTATTCGTTTTCCGGATGGTCGAGATAGCTCTTTGTATTGATTATAGGAAACGTGTTCTGACAAAGAGGAAAGTGGATTGGAGTGATAGGCACACGCGGCCCGTAGCACATCTTGTTGACCCACAGATAGTCGCCCACAAGAAGCGTTTTCTCCAATGAAGAAGACGGAATCTTATAGTTCTGACCAATGAATGTGAAAATTATATATACAAGCACAAGGGCATAGACAATAGCGTCTATCCAGCTCATCACTGTGCGCACTACCGACGATTTCGACGTGCGCCACCAGTCCCAACGCACGTAACGCGTCAGATAGATGTCGACCAAAACGGGATAAACCAGCAGAAACCACCAGTTGCCAAGCCATGTCAAAAATGCGAAAAACAGCACTGAGACAATAGCAAAACGTATCTTCTGTGACCTTTTTGCCGATAATATCCGCTCCTTTATACTTTTACCCTTTTTGTTTGATTCTGTCATATATTCTTAAAAACTTACTTTACTACCAAAATTTTAGTGACACAGCCGCTCGATTTATCGTTTTCATTCTGCGATGCAAATACATAGTAAACACCTGTGTTCACGCGTGAACCTTCGCTGTTGAGTCCGTTCCAAACAAACATACCTCCTGTGGAGCGTCCTGAATAAACAAGGTTGCCCATAGAGTCTGTAATCTTCACGAGAGAATTGTCCATAAGTCCTGCCACTGTGATATGTCCGCTATAGTCAGGACGCACTGGATTAGGATAAGCATAGACATCACTGTAGTCATCTTGAGACGGCGCAGCGTCACTTTCATAGACAAATGTACCTTTCTTTGTTCCTATAAACACGCGATTATCATCTGTGCTGCATGCAACAGATGTTATCTCATCACTTGTCAACGAGCTGTTTTCCGTAGAAAAATGCTCCAATATCTCACTACCGTCGCTACTGGTCAAATATAATCCTGAAGTAGAGGATCCAAACCATTTTCTATTTGCTCCATCAATGGCTATGTCATTAATACATAAACCATCAAGCAAGTAGTCGGCAAGATTTGTACCATCGTTACGAGGCACTTTCACTCTATTCACAACCACATTTCCAGAAAAAGCAGCTTTTATATTGTTTATCAAACCAACGCCTACATTTGTAGCAAGCCAATATTTTCCATTATCTTCCTTGATAGAATTTATATATCCTATATCAAAATTTTTTCCGTCCTGATCATTGTAAGTTGTTACAATTGCAACCCTATCATCTGAAATATCAGTCAATGTACCATTGGTGTCAATTATAGCCAATTTTGATTTCCACATATTTGATGCCAACAACACG
>ENA-UEPW01000674-UEPW01000674.1-human-gut-metagenome-genome-assembly--contig:-NODE-674-length-21410-cov-18.374912_pt1 | contig 21410 bp, 23 predicted proteins | sample MGYA00242935_ERZ507936 | MGnify/ENA primary metagenome ERZ507936 (study PRJEB26167, sample SAMN06115469) | human gut metagenome | host: Homo sapiens | place: China:Chongqing | collected 2016-06-23... | reverse complement strand
CCGGTGGCGATTCGAAGTTGAATCGTGAACGGCGTTCGTCGCCTCACCACGGCCTTGCCTGCCTTGAGCAGATGCCTCGCCTTTGCAGGCGAGCACGGCATCAAGGGCCGGCCGCGCATGTTCAAAACAAATACTTTCAAAGCATCTCCTTTGCAGATACCCGCAGGCTCCGCTTACACGGCCCGAAGGCCGGTTGACATCCTTCGCCAATGTTGGAAGGGGTTTGGTGCCTGCAACACCGCTCCTACCTCTCGGAGCTTTTAATCACAGGCCGCAGAGCGTGGAACTAGGATGTACATCCCACGGTGCCTGTACATTCCCAACCAACGTAGCGCCTCTCGAAAGAGGGGCGCTGAGGCTAGTCAATAAAGACTCTTTCAAGCCTCTGTCTTCAGACAGGGGTTATTGACCGTGCTGTTTCCTTCGTAGGTTGCGGTTCCTTGGGCTTGGCCTTCTTCTGCGTCTTCGGGCGGTTCAGGATGAACTGCCTGACGGCGCGGTTGTGTTCGGCGAGGCTCTGCGAGAAATGGCTCGAGCCGTCGCCCTTCGAGACGAAGTAGAGGAACCTGGTGTCGGCGGGATTGACCGCAGCCTCGATCGACGCCCAGGTGGGCGCGGCGATCGGCGTGGGCGGAAGCGCCGGAATGACGTACGTATTGTAAGGGGTCGGCGTCTGCAGATCCTTGCGGGTGATGTTGCCGCTGAACTTCTCGCCGAGGCCGTAGATGACGGTCGGGTCGGTCTGCAGCGGCATGCCGATGCGCAGGCGGTTGTTGAAGACCGAGCTTACGAGGTGGCGATCAGTGGCAAGGCCCGTCTCCTTCTCGATGATGGAGGCGAGCGTGAGCGCCTCATAGGGCGTCTTCACCCTGGCGGCCTCGGAGCGGGACTCCCAGGCCTTGGCCAGAAGGGCCTTCTGCTTGGCGACGGCCTGCTTCATGACGGCAAGGTCGGCGCTCCCCGACGTGTAGTGGTAGGTGTCGGGCGCAAACCATCCCTCGAGCGAGCCCGCGTCGATGCCGAGCGCACGGCGCAGTTCGTCCTCGGGCATCGAGGCGGCCGTCTGCTTGAGCGCGGTCGCGTTCCTGAAGATGGCGAGCACCTCCCAGACGGGCGCGCCGTCGGGAATCCTGAGCGACTGGTCGACGATCGGTCCCCTGGCGAGCGTTTCGAGAATGCCCGCGGGCGTGAGGCCGGGCTTGAACTCATAGGTGCCCGTGTGGATGCTCGAGAGCTTGTGGTCCTTCACGAGGCGTGCGGCCAGACGCATGTCGAAGTCCTTCACCTGAAGGCCCGCCTTGCGCAGGCGCTCCATCACGCGGCGCGCGGAGTCGCCCGTCTCGACCGTGATGCGCACGGCGGCGTCGGGCGTGGCGGACTCGACCGCACGCTCGAAGACGCGCTGGTCGGCCTCCCAGCGAAGCCCCATGGCCGCGCAGAGCACGACGAGCATGCCGCCCGCGACGAGCGTGAGCGGACGACGGCGGCGACGGGGCTTTTCTGCCGACTTTTCGCCCGCCTTTTCTTCAGTCTTTTCTTCCAGCTTTTCGTCGGGCGCGCCTTCAGCCTTCGCTTCGGGCCGGGCCTCATCCTGAGCCTCATTCTGATTCCGGGTCAGGGCGTCCTCTGCCTTCGGGCCTGCGTTCTGCTCAGCGGGCTCCTCTGCTTCGGGTGCGGCTGCTTTGGTGTTCTTCTTCTCTTCTTGCGTCACGACGGGAAGTCCTGGGTTGAGTGTTCGGGACCTTCGGGCGGCCTGTGCCTCCGAAGGATGAAGTGCGGCACATTTTAGCGCGGGCGGATGCCGGTCCACGGCCTGCGGAGCCCGCCGAGTCGTGAGCGTTTGTTTGAACGCGCGCCTTCGTGGCGGCGCGGGCCGATCCGCTACAATGCCGTAACGGGCCGTCCGAGCGCGGCCCCGAGAGTTTCAGTTCGGAGTTTCAGAGATGGAGAGAGGACGCTTTATTTCCTTTGAAGGCATTGACGGGGCGGGCAAGACCACGCAGATCGACGGGCTCGAGCGCCTCATCAGGGCCGCGGGGCACGAGGTCGTGCGCACGCGCGAACCCGGCGGCACGCCGCTCGGGGAGAAGATCCGCGGCCTGCTCCTTGCGGACGAGATGACGCCGCGCACGGAGACGCTGCTCTTCTTCGCCGCCCGCTGCGAGCATGCCGAGAAGGTGATCAAGCCTGCGCTTGAGCGCGGCGCCTGGGTTCTCTCCGATCGCTTCACCGACGCCACCTACGCCTATCAGACGGGCGGCAAGGGCATGAAGGGCGGGGACGTCGAGGCGCTTGAAGCCTGGACGCTCGCGGGCTTTGCGCCCGACGTGACGGTGCTCTTTGATCTGGCGCCCGAGGTGGCTGCGCGCCGCCGCACGATCCGTGCGGGCGAAGGCGACAGGTTCGAACGCGAGAGCGCAGACTTCTTCGCCCGCGTGCGCAACGCCTATCTGGACCGCGCCGCCCGTGATCCGAAGCGCTTCGTCAGGGTCAATGCCGAGGAGGCGCCCGAGACGATCACCGCGCAGCTTGAGAAGGAGTTCGCCAAATGGCTCTGACGCAGTACCCCTGGCTCGAGGAGGCCGCCGCACGCCTTGACGTGATGCGCGAAAGGCTTCCCAACGCGATCCTCATCCACGGCATGCCCGGCGTGGGCACGTTCGAGCTCGCCCGCTGGTTCGCCGAGCGCCTTCTTTGCGAAAGCCCGAAGGCCGACGGCTCGCCCTGCGGCAAGTGCCCGGGCTGCCGCATGATGCACGCCAACGGCCATCCCGACTGCCGCATCGTCGTGAGCGAATTCCTCGCAAACGCGCTCGACCTGCCGTACACCCCGCCCGAAACCTCCTCGTCCTCGAAGAAGCTTTCGCGCGAAATCCGCATTCATCAGTTCCGCGCCCTCACGGACTTCCTCACGATGGCGCCGAGCCGCGGAGGACGCCGCTGCGTGCTCGTCTATCCCGCCGACATGGTGCGCGCCGAGGCCGCCGCCTCGCTGCTCAAGTCGATGGAGGAGCCGCCCGAGGGGTGCGTCTTCATTCTTGCGGCCGACGACATCGACGCCGTACTCCCGACGATCCGCTCGAGGTCGCGCCTGCTGCGCGTGGGCGTTCCGTCGAAGGAGGATGCGCTTGCATGGCTCTCGACCCAGAAGCGCCTCAAGGGCGATCCCGAGGTCGCGCTCGCCATGGCGGGCGGCGCGCCGCTCAACGCCGTGAAGGACATCACGGGCCTCACGCTCGACGCGAAGGCCTCCGCCACGCTCAGGGACCTGCTCGCCCGCGGCCTCAGCCTCACGCCCGACAGCATCGTGCGCGGCTACTCGGCCTCGATGGGTATTCCCGCAGTTGCGCTTTATCTCTCCCGCTGGTGCTACGACCTGCTGCGCGTGAAGTCGGGCGCCGAGCCGCACTTCTTCATCCGCGAGAAGGACGTGCTCGAGAAGATCGCCGCCGATGCGACGATGAAGAACCTTCTCTCGCTCAATGCCGCCGTCGCCGAAATGCGCCGCTCGGCCGAGCATCCGCTCGCACCCCGCCAGGTCTGGGAGGGCGTGCTGCTCGTCTACGTCAGGGCGCTCGGCGGCCAGGTCTGACGCTCAGCCTCATTCAGATAAATAAGCGGCCCCGCCTTCCGTGAAGGAAGATGGGGCCGTGTTGTCTTCTGCGGGCGTCCTTCCTTCCCGGAATCAAAGCGCCTTCATCTTCTCCATCGCCTCGCTCATCGCCTCTTCTTCGGGCGAGAGGTATCGGCCCGTCGTGGCCACGGAGGCGTGTCCCATGGCGGCCTGCACGACGTTGACGCTCATTTCGGTCAGGGCGTTGACGGCGAAGGTGTGCCTGAGCCAGTGGGTGGACGAGGCGCGGAGCTTGGCGGCATCCATCGGACGCTCGGAGGCGACGTCGAGCGCGACTTCCTCAAGGAACTTCGTGAGCACGACGTAGAGTCCGCTTCGGGTCATGGGGCCGTGTGCGTTCCTGCCACGGCCGAGGTTGACGAGAAGCGGCGTTTCAGGATCGGACCCCGCGACGCCCGCAATGCCGCGGGCCCTGAGCGCGTCGTCGATGATCGTGCGCTGCTCGTCGTTGAGCGGCAGGCGCCTGACCTTGGCGCCCTTGCCGACGATCTCGATGGCGGCGCGGACCTTGAAGCCCACGCGCCTCTCGACGATCCAGCCCGTGCGCGCGTCGAGCATTTCTGAGGCGCGCATGCCGAGGCTCTTGCCCATCATCAGAATGAGCTTCATGCGCTCGCGCGGCCATCCTTCGGGGAGATCGTCGATGCGGGAGACAATCTCGGCCCACTGCTCGTCGGTGAGCGAGCGGTCCGCAAAGGCCTGCGGGGCGCCTTCGCCCTTGAGGAGCGGAACCTTGGGGCTCACCTGGTCGAAGGGGCTGAAGATGAGGTAGCCGGTGTTCTTGAGAAAGTTGTGCAGCTGGCGCACGACCACGACGGCGTTCCTTCGGCTCGTTGCGGAGAGCGGGCCGTTGAAGGGACGCCAGGCGGGCGAGGTGCGGGGCATGTTCTTGGGACCGATCCAGCGGCTCTGAGGAATGCGCCACTGCTGCGCCCAGGCCTTCTCGTCGGTGCGGCCGAGCCCCTCGAGCCAGCGCAGGAAGAGCGCGGCGTCGCCCGCCCTCACGGAGGAGAGCGCCGTGCGGCGCTCAAGCAGGCACCAGAGAAGGTAGCGCTCGGCCTCCTTTCTGTAGCTCGCCTGCGTGTTGGGATTGGAGGCGCGTGCCTGAAGCCAGACGCGGATGGCCGAGAGGTCGTCCTCGGCGTCAAGCGAACAGGCCATGGCGGGCGCCCTGTTGAGGCCCCGGTCTCCGCGCAGGCCTTCGGGCACGACGAGGCGCTCCATGGGCACGATGCCTTCGTCGGAGGCCTGGGTCGCGACGGAGCGCGATTCGGGCGAGGGCGCACAGCCCGGCAGGAAAAAGCGTTCGGTCACTTCGCCCACGTCCCTGCCGTTCCTGTGAAGCCAGGTCATGAGGGCCGTGGCCGTCGAGGCGTCGATGCCCGTGACGGGGCGGAACCACGAGGCGCCCGCGTTGGCGGCGCACTCGTAGAGGTCCTCGGCCGTCTCGATGCCGAAGGTCCTGAGCGGCTCGGCGAGGTCTGGCGGGAGCACGTCCGCGAGCTTGGTGTTATATCGTAGCCCGACGTCGGTCAGCGCAGGCTTCAGTGCTTTTTCGGACATGATTCGGTCGGCAGGTGGCACAATTAGGACAGTTTTCGTACGAACATTTTGCCTCACCCGGCTGCAGTGCGCACGGCCACGCCCGCCTGCCGCCGGCACAAACCCACCTATGCTTAGCCACATCATCAGGGCGGCTCTTGCAGGTGCCGCGGCCCTCGGGATCGCGTCGTGCGCCTTCGGGGCCGCCGTCAGCGCATCCTACCTCGGCATGGGCATGAGCACGGGCACGCCCTCGGGGGACGTGCTCGCGATCATCAATCCGCACCAGCGCGACCGCTCGCCCATCATCAGCCGCGACGGCGGCGGAGTGCCCGACGACGGCCTCGAGCGTCCCGAGGCCGTGGGACAGCTGAACTTCCAGCGTCCGATGCGCATCGCGGTCCACAACGAGCCCGGATCAGAGCCCGACGCCGAGATGATCAACGCGACGAAGGAGTTCATCCGCGTCATGTTCGGCTCGCAGAACGTGAACATCTATTATCTGAACGACCGCGACCTGTCGCAGTCGATCCGCACGGGCGGCGTGGACTTCTTCATCGCGGACCAGTCCTTCTACGCCCTCGAGCAGGCCATGGGCGGCGTCGAGCAGATCGCCGTCATGTGGCCCGGCACGGGCGACAGTCCGAGCGAGGCGATGGCCTCGACCTTCTTCCGCAAAAAGCCCGCCGACGGCTCCGCTGTTCACGATCCGCTCACCTACGTCGCCACGCACGAGCTCGCCGCCATGACCCCGAAGTCAATGTCGGCCTGGCTCATCGGCGCGGGCGAGCTCGTCAAGCGCCGCCGCATCGGCTACGAGGACCTGCTCTCGAGGACGACCTTTACGAACAACTCGCAGCGCGACCTCGTCGAATACGTGCTTGCGGGCAGGGAGCGCGTGGGGCTTCTGCCCGCCTGTGCGCTCGAGCAGCTCGCGCTTGATCCGTCCTTTCCGATGGACGAGATCGAGGTCCTCAATCCCAAAAAAAAGGACGGCCTCTCCTGCGCCCACTCGACCGAGGTCTATCCCGGCCGCGTCTTTGCGGCCGTCAACGACATCGATCCGACGCTCAAGAAGGCGATGACCGCCGTGCTGCTCGGCATGTCGAGCATCAAGTACGGGGCCGAATGGGCGCTGCCCGTGACGAACCGTCCCGTCTTCGACCTCTTCTACACGCTCAAGATCGGTCCCTACAGCGACCTTGCGGGCTGGAGTTTCCAGCGCTTCGTGAGGGAGCACGCCGAGATCATCGCGCTCATCATGCTCGTGATCTTCCTCGTGCTCACGTACACGACGACGCTCTCGATTCTGGTGCGCCGCCGCACGAGGGCGCTTCGCGACGCTCTGGACCAGCGCGACCGCATCGAGGCCGAGGCCGCGCAGTCGAGACAGCACATCGCGAATCTCGAGCGCACGGGCATCGTGGGCCAGATGTCGACCATCATCGCGCACGAGCTCAAGCAGCCTCTGGGCGCGATCACCAACTACGGCAACGGCCTTCTGAGGCGCCTCGGGCGCGGCGACGTCGAGCGCGAGAAGCTCGAGCTCGCCCTGAGGGAGATCGTCCTGCAGGCCGAACGCGCGAGCAAGATCGTCGAGCGCGTGCGCTCCTACGCCAAGCACGACTATCCGCCGCGCAAGGTCTCCGACCTCTCGATCATCATCGAAAACGCCATCCAGACCTTCAGGCGCTCGCGCACGATCGACGCCGAGCTGACGGTGCGCATGCATCCGCACAGCATGGCCGAGGTCGACGGCTGGGAGATCGAGCTCGTGGTGCTCAACCTCCTCAAGAACGCCGCCGACGCCATTTCGGGCATTCCTGATCCGAAGATCGAGGTCTGCCTCTATCCGAGCGACGAGCACACCTGGATCCTGACGGTGGGCGACAACGGTCCCTACATCTCGGACGAGCAGCTCTCGCGCTTCTTCAAGCCGCTGCAGACGAGCAAGGGCGAGGCCGGCATGGGTCTCGGGCTCTCGATCGTCGCCAACATCGCCGAGCGCCATGCGGGCAACATCACGGTTGCACGCAACGGCTCGCGGGGCGTGAAGTTCACGATGACGATCCCCTCCCAGATGAAGGACGTCTCCGTCATCGCCGACATGGGCCCCGAGACCGTCAGCATCTACGAGTCGGGCGGCAACGGCCGCGTGGCCCGCAAGGTGGTCGAGAGGCGCGGCGAGGAGCAGGCCGACGAGTCGCCGCAGCTCGAGAGAAGCCTCCCCGCCACGGTGCACACGGGCACCCTCAATGATGCGGTCCACCTGATGCAGGACGGCGACATGCACCGCACGGGCCGCCCGCGCCCGCCCGGCATCCCTGGCAGCAAGGGGTGATCGAGGGCTTGAGCCGCAGGTGCGGGACGGGTAGAATTCGCCTTCCTGCATTCCGCACCGAATTCACTGGAGTCTTATTCAACATGAAGCGTCCCGCCTTTCTCTCCGGCTTTCTGATGATGCTCGTGGGTCTCGGCCTCACGATCGCCGTCATGTTCGTCCTGCCGTTTCACAAGGACGCCGCCGCGCCGTGCTTCTACCTCGTGCGCATGACGGCCGTCCTCGGCTTCGCGAGCGCCCTTGCGGGCGTCATGCTGCAGTTCTCGTCCGCAGGCCTTGCGGCGGGCATCCTGCTCATGAACATGCTGCTCGGCATCGTCATCACGCTCGCTGCCGCCTTCGTCATCGGCCCGTGCGCCGTCGAGAACGCGCCCTGCGCCGAGACCACCGCGCCCGTCGTCATGATCTGGGGTGCCGTCATCGCCTTCCTCTCGGCCGCCGACGCCCTTCGCCTTTCGAAGAGGCGTTCGGAATAAGCATCCGGACATTCCCTTTGAAGTCGCGCTGAGGCTTTTCGCCCGCAACGGGTATGCAGGCGTTTCGATGCGCGACGTGGCGCTTGAGGTCGGCTTCACGCAGACGGCGATCTACTACCATTTTTTCCGACAAGATCGACTTCTACAGGCATGCGGTCGACCATGCGATCAAGCAGGTGACGGACAGCATCGAGGCAGATGGTGCGCATTCGGGACGGCACGCCTCCCGAGAGGCTGCGCCCCATCATCGGGCGCTTTTCCTCCAACAACGACGGCTGCATACTCTTTCAGCGCGTGTTCATCGACACGGACCGCGAGAATGCGCTCAGCCTCGCGAAGTTCGCCTACAACCGCGAGATCGGCAGGCCGCTCGACGTCAAGGCCCGCCTTGAGGAGCCTGCGCTCCCCGAGGTCCTTCAGGGCGGCGAGGCTGCGCTCGTCGAGTGCGCCGTCAGAGAGAACGCCGCCATCGAGGGCATCAGGCACGCCGACGCGGCGCTCGCCGCGCAGGCGAAGGCCGAAAAGGGCGCCTATCTCCCGCAGGTGGCCCTGGCCGGCGGCTGGATGAGGCAGGACGATCCGTACCTCGCCCGCGACCGCGGCTGGGTGGTCGGCGTCACGATGAAGTGGATCACCGAGATCGGCAAAAAGCGCGCCGCGCTCGAGCATCAGAAGGCCGAGGCGGGCTCGCTCGTCGAACTCGCCGTCAGGCAGTGCCTGCTCAACGTGAACGAGGCGGACGAACGCCTCGGCGTCGCGCAGAGCGCCCTTGCGCAGGCCGACGAGAACCTGCGCGCCGTGCGCGAGCGCTACCGCCACGGGCTCGTCTCCCACACCGAGGTGCTCGATGCGGAGATGCTCAGGCTCTCGAGCGACATGAACGCGATGTACGTGCACTATGACGCCGTGCTCGCGGGACTGAGGCTCAGGCACGCGATGAGCGAACTCTGAAGTTCACGCTCTCCCAAAGGAAAAGCCCGCCGTCTTTGTTCAAGCGGCGGGCTTTCGTCATTTTGTCCTTCGTCAGGGATCCGTCGGCCTCAGGCCTTCGTTCTGATGCCGCGTCGGGGCGGCGTTTCCTGGGATTCCTCGGGGCTGGCGGACTCGAGTTCGGCGCCCCTGCTCGACCACTCCATGACGCCCGAGGGGATCACCTGCAGGCGTCGGCCCGAAGCTTCGAGAATGGCTGCCGCCTCGTGCGCGAGGAAGCAGTAGGGACCGCGGCAGTAGGCGGCGAGCGCCATGCCTCGGGGCAGCTCGTGCACGCGCTTGCCGAGCGTTTCGATGGGCATGTTGACGGCGTGGGGAAGGTGTCCCGCCGCAAATTCCTCCTCGGGGCGGACGTCGAGCAGGATGAGCTTGCCTTCGGAGGCGTAGTGGACGGCGTCCTCGATGCCGAGCGAGGCATTGGGAATGCCGCTTTCGGCCTCAAGACAGGGCAGTTCGGCGATGCTCTGCTCGGCTGTCTCGCGGATCATGACGGCAAGCGCCGCCACCTTGGGGCTCGCAAGCCCGTAGCGCTGGAAGCGGCCGTTGCGGGTGCAGGTCACGAGCCCCGCGCGATAGAGGACGCGAAGGTGCGCGCTGATGCTCTTGTAGTCCTCGTCGAGCATCTCGGAAAGCTTTTCGACGGTCTGCGGACACTGGGAGAGTAGCTCGATGAGCTCGAGCCTGACTTCATGGCTGAAGGCCTTGCCGATCAGGCCGACCTTCTTGTAGAGGCGGTGCTTGCATTCGAGGTTGCTCAAGGGGTATCTCCGTTTGTGCTTGTGTCGTTACGCTCGTCCCTTGGGGCGGACGATCGGGCTTGTTTGAGAACATGCGACATTTTACGGCAAAACGTGCGGACGTTCGGAATTTTTCACGAACGACGGGCGTGAAGACGAAAAAGCCCGGAGGCCTTTCGGCGTCCGGGCATGAGGTGTCGGTCCCTTCATGACGGTCGGGCGCAGACGTCACATCATCTGAATCTGCGGGCGGCCGCCTTGCATGAAGGTGATGTAGCCGCTCCTGCAGCTCGTTTCGGTGAGGTCGAACTCCCAGTCGGGGAGCACCCAGCGCTCGATGACGGCGTTGACGTGGGCGCCGGGGTGGTGGGTGTGGCCGTGGATGACGAGCTCGACGCCTGCGGCGCGGGCCGATTCGGCGACGGCGCTTTCAATGACGTCGAAGTCGCGCGGGTTCTTCGGAGCCTCGTTTTCGGTGGCGCACTTCCTCAGGGCCTCGTCAATGACGGCGGCGCGCTCGTGGGCGGGCTGGGCGAGGAGGCTTTCCTGCCAGATCGGGTCGCGCAGCACGGCGCGACGGGCCTGGCGGACCTGGTCGCGGACGCACCACTGATCGCCGTAGGCGAAGAGGATCGGATTGCCGTTGACGGGAATGACGATCTGGTCGGCGATGAGCTCGGCACCGCAGGACTCGGCGAAGTCGGCGCCCAGAAGGGCGTCGTGGGAGCCCTGCATGATGAGCACGCGGCGGCCGGTCGAGGAGTAGAGCTTGAGTTCTGCGATGATCGGGTCGGCTTCGGGCGTGGCATCGTCGCCGAGCCAGTAGTCGAAGAGGTCGCCCAGAATGACGAGTTCGGCAAAGCGCGGCGCGACGTTCTTCATGAAGCGCAGGAACGCCATGATGGTCTTGGGCTTGTTGGCCGCAAGATGCACGTCGGAAATGATGACGGGATTGGTGAGCTCGGGCACGCTCTTGAGGCCGCAGAGGGCCGGAACCTTTTTGTCTGCCATGGCGGATTTGTCCAGTCTAAATGAACGGAAGGGCGCCGGACGTGTCATCTCGGCGCCCCAGGGGCTCGTGTTGAGCGGGCTCTATCAGAGGATTTCGGCCTTTTCGATCACAATGTCATCAACCGGCACGTCACCGTAGAAGCCGCGCGTGGAGGTGGGGACGCGGGCGATTTCATCGACGACGTTCTGGCCGGCCGTGACCTTGCCGAAGACGGCGTAGCCCCAGCCCTGCGGGTTCGGAGCCGTGTGGTTCAGGAAGTCGTTGTCGGCGACGTTGATGAAGAACTGGGACGACGCGGAGTGCGGGTCGGACGTACGGGCCATGGCGATGGTGTACTTGTTGTTCTTGAGACCGTTGGCGGCTTCGTTTTCGATCGGGGCGCGGGTGGCCTTCTCCTTCATGCCTCGTTCGAAGCCGCCGCCCTGGATCATGAAGCCCTTGATGACGCGATGGAAGATCGTGCCATCATAGAAGCCGTCGCGGACGTACTGTTCGAAGTTGGCGGAACTCTTGGGAGCGTGTTCGTGATCGAGCTCGATGTCGATCACGCCCTTGTTGGTCGTAAAGCGAATCATTGTCTTGTCAGTCTAAAAACGTAATTCATTCAAACATCCGCCGCCCCGCGGGGCGACGGGCAATGGGGTATTGTCGCACAAAGCAGGGTTGTGCGAGAGGCCCGTTCTCCGTGTCTCAGAGCACGCGCGCGGAGACGATCGTCACGGGCTTGACGGGCACGTCGTGCATGCCGGCCTTGACGCCCGTGCGGACCTCGGCGATTTTGTCGACCACGTCCTGGCCCTTGACGACGCGGCCGAAGACGCAGTAGCCCTGGCCGTCGGCGGCCTGGGAGGCGTTGAGGAAGCTGTTGTCCGCAACGTTGATGAAGAACTGCGCGGTCGCGGAGTGCGGGTAGGAGGTGCGGGCCATGGCGATCGTGTACCTGTCGTTGGGCAGGCCGCCGCGGGCCTCGAGCGGAATCGGATCATGCACGGGCTTCTGCTGCATCTCGGCGGTGAAGCCGCCGCCCTGGATCATGAAGCCCTGGATCACGCGGTGAAAGACCGTGCCCGCGTAGTGGCCCTCGCGGACGTAGCGCAGGAAGTTCTCTACCGTGCGGGGCGCGCGCGACGGGGCGAGCTGCACGACGATCGTGCCCATGTCGGTGACGATCTCGACGCGCGGGTCGCGGGCGGGCGAGGCGGCGAGGACGGCGCCGGGAAGGCCCAGAAGGGCGGGCGCGAGCGGAAGAAGGATGCGGGAGCGGATTTTCATAATATTTTTTGCCTGTCTTGGTTTTGGGTTGCACGCAGCCCGGCTCAGCGGGCGGCCTCGAGGCTCTTGAGCGTGTTGAGGCGGCGCTCGAGGACGTGGTTGTTCGGAAGCTTCACGACGGCCTGCTCATAGGCCTCGCGGGCGAGCGCGAGATACACGTCGCCGAGGTTCTTGCGCGCAAGCGCGAAGTCGGGGTTGATGCGCAGGGCCTGCTTGAGGTGCGCGACGGCTTCCTCGAGGTTGCCGAGACCCGCCTCGATCACGGCGAGGTTGTTGTAGGGCTCGGGGATTTCGGGATAGTCGATGATGAGCTGGTTGAGCTCGCGCACGGCCTCTTCGGACCTGGTGAGGTTTTCGAGCGCCACGGCCCTCATGAAGCGCAGCTGCGGGCTGCGTTCGTTCTTGCGGATGCCGAGGTCGGCGAGCTCGAGCGCCTGGGCGGCGTTGCCGCTGTTGAGAAGCTTTTCGATCTGGGCCGGGAATTCGCTCGGGTGCATCTGCTTGGCGAGCTGCTCCATCTGGGTGGCGGCCTGGGCGGAGCCGAGGGCGAGCGCGAGGAGCGCGGCGGTAATGAGGCGTCGCATGTGTATCTTCTCTTCTGTCTTGGATGATGGGCGTCGGCGGAAAGGATGACCGCGCATCCCCGCTTGAGGCTAGGGCGCACGCGAAAAAGCGGCTTGCGCTCGATTCGCGACGGCAGCGAGGGGGCGGGGCGGCTATACTTCCTGCAGCGATGTTTCAGTCTGCGCCACATTTTAGCCCACTGCGGCCTCACGGCGGATGATTCCCGTCTCAGGGCCCCGCAGGACGCATGCATGCAAGCGCGGGGCGCATCCCGCCCCTGCGCATGCGCCTCCATGCGCGCAGACGCCTATATATAAGAGTAGAAGGACTCCTCACCCATGGCACTTTCGATCTATTCGACGCTCAGCCGCACGCAGGCCCCCTTTGCCCCGATCGAACCCAACCACGTCCGCATGTACGTCTGCGGCGTGACGGTCTACGACTACTGCCACATCGGCCACGGCCGCACCTTCGTGGCCTTCGACGTCGTGCGCCGCTGGCTCGAGGCCTCCGGCATGAAGGTGACCTTCGTGCGCAACATCACGGACGTCGACGACAAGATCATCCGCCGCGCCGCCGAGCGCGGCATCACGACGACCGAGCTCACCGAAGAGTTCGGCCGCGCGATGCAGGAGGACATGCTCGCGCTCGGTTGCCTTGCGCCCACGCACGAGCCCCGCGCCACCGACTACATCCCCGAAATGCTCGGCCTCATCGAGAAGCTTGAGCAGAAGGGCTACGCCTACCAGGGTTCCGACGGCGACGTCGACTTCGCCGTGCGCAAGTTCGAGAACTACGGCCGTCTCTCCGGCAAGTCGATCGACGACCTGCAGTCGGGCGCCCGCGTCGACGTGGCCGCCGGCAAGCGCGATCCGCTCGACTTCGTGCTCTGGAAGAGCGCCAAGCCGGGCGAACCCCAGTGGGAGTCCAAGTGGGGCTGCGGCCGTCCGGGCTGGCACATCGAGTGCTCGGCCATGAGCGCCAAGATCCTCGGCGACACGTTCGACATCCACGGCGGCGGTCCCGACCTCATCTTCCCGCACCATGAGAACGAGATCGCCCAGAGCGAGGCCGCCTCCGGCGTGCCGTTCGCCAAGGTCTGGATGCACTCGGGTCCGCTGCGCGTGCGCGACGCCTCCGGCCACGAGGAGAAGATGTCCAAGTCGCTCGGCAACTTCTGGACGATCCGCGACGCCCTCAAGGACACCGAAGCCGCCTACGGCGAGGGCAACGGCGCCGAAGTGCTCCGCTTCTTCCTGCTGCGCAGTCAGTACCGCAGCCCGATCAGCTTCTCGAGCGCGCTCATTGAGGAGGCCCAGAAGGCCCTCGTGCGCCTCTACGGGGCCCTCAAGGGCCGCGAGGCCGCCGAAGGCGACGTCGACTGGAGCGAGAAGTACGCCGCCCAGTTCAAGGCCGCGATGGACGACGACTTCAACACGCCGCTCGCCATCGCCGCGATGTTCGAGCTCGCCACCGAGATCAACCGCACGGGCGATCCGGTCCTCGTGCGCCAGCTCAAGGGCCTGGGCGCCGTGCTCAACATCCTGCAGCTTGACCCCGAGAACTTCCTCAAGGGCGGCGCCTCCGATGCCGACGAGGCCCGCATCAACGCCCTGATCGAGGAACGCCGCGAGGCCAAGAAGGCGAAGAACTTCGCCCGCGCCGACGAAATCCGCAAGTCCCTCCTTGACGAGGGCATCGAGCTCATGGACGGCCCGCAGGGCACGACCTGGCGCCGCATCTGAGTTCCACGGACCCATTTCAGGACATATCGACCATCATGGCAAAACGCGTTTTTCTTGAATTTGAACACGACATCGAGGCCTTCGAGAAGAAGGTCGACGAGCTCAGGGAGCTTGCCGAGAACACCTCCGAGAGCGCCGTCGCCGTCTCGATCGACGCCGAAGTCGCGCAGCTTGAGAGCAAGTCCCGCGAGCTTCTGAAGAAGGTCTACGCGGACCTCACGCCCTGGCAGATGTCGCTCGTCGCGCGCCATCCGAACCGCCCGTACACGCTCGACTACATCGACATGATGTTCACGGACTTCCAGGAGCTCCACGGCGACCGCGCCTTTGCGGACGACGAGGCGATCGTGGGCGGTCTCGCCCGCCTCGCCGACATGAACGTCATCGTGATCGGCAACCAGAAGGGCCGCACGCTGCGCGAGCGCACCCGCCGCAACTTCGGCATGGCCCGTCCCGAGGGCTACAGGAAGGCCCTGCGCCTTATGAAGCTCGCCGAGAAGTTCGGCCTGCCCGTCATCACCTTCGTCGACACCCCGGGCGCCTATCCCGGCATCGACGCCGAGGAGCGCGGCCAGTCCGAGGCCATCGGCCACAACATCTACGCGATGTCCACCCTCAACGTGCCGATCGTCTCCTGCGTGATTGGCGAGGGCGGCTCCGGCGGCGCGCTCGCGATCGCCGTCGCCGACACCGTGATGATGCTTCAGTACTCGACCTACTCGGTCATCAGCCCCGAGGGCTGCGCGTCCATTCTCTTCAAGGACGCCGGCCAGGCCCCGCGCGCCGCCGAGGCGCTCGCCCTGACGGCCACGCGCCTCTCGCAGCTCGGCCTCGTCGACCGCGTGCTCTCCGAGCCGCTCGGCGGCGCCCACCGCGATCCCAAGCTCATGGCGACCACCCTCAAGAAGGCTCTCGTCGACGAGCTTCGCGTCCTCATGAAGCACGACATGCCGACGCTGCTCGCACGCCGCGCCGAGAGGCTCGAGGGCTACGGCCGCTTCGAGCGCCTCGCTGAGGGGGTTCCCGAGCCCGAGGCTCCCGCCGCCGCGCCTGAAGCTCAACCCGACGCCAAGGCCGATCCCTGCGATTGCTCGTGCGCCAAGAAGGCCGCACAGGCCGCGAAGTCCGTGAAGGCCAGGCCTGCCGCCGAAGAAGCGAAGGCCGCTGAAGCGGAAAAGGCCGAATAAGCGGACCTCACCGTCCCGCCCGTCTCAAAAAGGCACGTTTCTCCATGGAGGACGTGCCTTTTTTGGATTTCTTCCCGTTCGTGTCGCCCGCCGCAGTACAATGACGGCTTTGTTTTTCACGGCCCTTTGAGTCCCTCCAGTCCGCCCATGTCCGACGCTCCCAGAAAAGCCCCAGCCCGCAAGTCCGCGCCGCGCCGCTCGAAGGCGCTCGCCGAGCGTCTGACGCAACTCGTCTACGACGCGCTCTCCGATGCGGCCGAAACGCTTCTCGGCGTCAAGGGGGACGAATTCTCGCTCCGGCCGCTCAATCCCGTGCGCGTCGTCGTGGCGCTTTCGGGCGGGCGCGACTCCATGGCGCTCCTTGACGTCGTCGAGAAGCTCTTTCATCGTCCGCGCCAGTTTCTCATCGCCCGCGTGCATGCGGTCTACGTCAATCACGGCCTCTCGCCCAATGCGGACGACTGGGAGACGCACTGTCGCGCCGAGTGCGAGGCAAGGCGCATTCCGTTCACGCCCGTGCGCGTGACGGTCAGGCAGACGGGCGAAGGCGTCGAGGCCGCGGCCCGCGAGGTCCGCTACAGGGCGCTTGCGCGCTTTGCACGCGAGGAGGCCTATGACGTCGTGCTGACGGCGCATCACGAGGACGACCGCATCGAGACCTTCCTCATGCAGTGGATGCGCGGCGCGGGGCCCGAAGGACTCGCCGCCTTTCCGCAGACGCGCGAGCTCGTGATCCCTGGACTTGCGGCCTCGAGAAACGCGCCGCCGCTTCTGCTCGTGCGCCCCTGGAGCGGCGTGCTTCGCGCCGACATCGACAGGTACGCCCGAAGCGTGAAGCTCAGCTACGTCGAGGACGAGTCGAACCGGAGTCCGAAGTACCTGCGCAACCGCATCCGCCGCGAGGTCGTGCCGCTTCTCGACAAGATCCGTCCGGGCTTCAGGCAGGCCGCGGCGCGCGCCGTTTCGCTCACGGCCGAGGCGGCCGAGGTGCTCCGCTCCGTTTCGCTCGACGATCTTGCGCGGTGCAGGGACGAGGCGAATCCGCACGCCCTGCGCATTCCCGCTCTTCTCAGGCTGATCCCCGCCCGCCAGGCCTGGTGCCTGCGCACCTGGATGCAGGAGGAAGGCATGCAGCTGCCCAACCGAGCGCGTCTTGAGGAGGGGCTCAGGCAGGTGAGGCAGAGCCACGCCGACTCGCAGCTTGCGCTTCAGGTGCGCTCCAAGGAGATGCGCAGGTGGGGCGACCTTCTCGTCATCCGTGACGTCTCGCCCAGACGGTCGGAGGATACGCGCGATGCGGTGCTCGTCTGGGAAGGCGGCGACACGCTGGCGCTTCCCGGCTGGAACGGCTCTCTGGCCGTCATTCCGTGCCTGCCCGGAGAGTGCGGCGTGAGCGCGAGGCGCCTGCGCGATGGCACCCTCGAGGTTCGCGCCCGCCGCGGCGCCGAAAGAATGAAGCTCTGGCCGAACCGTCCGTCGAAGTACCTCAAGGACCTCTTCGCCGAGGCGGGCGTGCCCGCCTTCGAACGCGCCGACCTTCCGCTCGTCTGGCTCGACGGGGAGCTCGTCTTCACGGGTGCGCTCGGCATGGATATCCGCTTCTGCGACGAACTCGCCCACGACGACACGCTCGTGCGCTTCGAATTCAGGTCCGAAGCGAGTCTGCTCGGAGCGCCCGCGGACAGGCTCAATCTCGCCGACAGGCCCGCTTCGGAGCGTCGAGGCGGGCGCTGAGAACGTTTTTTCCGCTTTTGCCGGAACAGGCGATGCCTGTGGACTTTTTTTCATTACTTCTGTAGAATGCGAAGCTTGTCTGACGTCGGAAGTGTGGCAGAGTGGTTGAATGCACTGGTCTTGAAAAGTTACGTTCAGGCCACACGCGAACGACAGAAAGTGTAGTAAAAACAACGTGTTATAAAGCCTCTTCCGGCGACGACTTTAGCGCCGTTTAGCAGATTCTTAGCACGTCACAGAATTAGGTGGGTTGGCAGAGCGGTTGAATGCACTAGTCTTGAAAACTAGCAAGGATGTAAGTCCTTCCAGGGTTCGAATCCCTGACCCACCGCCATCACAATAGCGAAGGGAGCGCTATGGGTACGTATCGAGTCGCACAGGTTTGTCCTAATGGGCACGTCGCAACAACTGCCGCAGACCAGCACCCAGAACTGCGAGAAGCGTTCTGCTCCCAGTGTGGTGAAGCGACCATCATGCAGTGCCCCAAGTGCAGCGCATCCATTCGCGGCGATTACTACGTTGAAGGTGTCTTCAGCTTCGGAGGCGGCTACCAGCCGCCCGCGTTCTGTCACAACTGCGGTAACGCCTTCCCTTGGACTGAACGGAAGATTGCAAGTGCGGTCGAGTTGGTAGAGGTTGGCGCAGAGCTACCAGCAGAAGAGCTTGAACAATTCCGGGTTGATTTGGCAGAACTGACAAAAGACAGCCCGAAGACACAGGTGGCATCCCTCCGCTTCAAGAAGGTAATGGCAAAGGTGGGAGCGTCGGTTGCATCTGGCGTGCGTGACATCGTTGTTGATGTGCTGAGCGAAGCTGCAAAGAAAGCGATTTGGGGAGCCTAGAAGGAATGGCAATGACTCTCGAAGATATTAAGGCTTGCCTCCAAGCGGGCAGCTTTCAGATTGCGAACGAATCAGCGTTGGCGAACGGCACAGGCACACAGCTCCGCTTACAGAATGGCGCAATCGTCAATAGCTACCACACCGGCAATTTCAACGTTCAGGGCAAGAATCAAGAGGCGGTGAAGGCTTGCCTCGGTGTGCCGGTTGCCCAGCCAGCGCTTGCAGCAGCTCCGCAGAATGGAGCAGAAGCCAAACCAATGCTCAGCAAGGTGTTCGTTGTCTATGGGCATGACGCAGCGGCGCGCACCGAGCTTGAGGCAATGCTGCGTCGCTGGAGGCTTGAACCTCTGATTTTGGATCAGCTTCCATCTGAGGGGCAGACCATCATCGAGAAGCTGGAAAAGTACACGGCGGAGGTGAAGTTCGCTGTAGTGCTGGCCACGCCTGACGACGAGGGCTACCGTGCCGGGCACGAGGATGAAAAGGCGTTCCGTGCGCGCCAAAACGTTGTGATGGAACTGGGCATGACGCTGACACTACTCGGTCGCAAGAACGTTGCTATTCTCATGAAGCAACAGGACAACATGGAACGCCCGTCCGACATTCAAGGTCTGCTTTACATTCCGTTCAAAGACAACCTGCAAAAAGACGCAGGACCACTTCTGGCAAAGGAAATGGCGGCTCAGGGCTACCCTATTTCTCTGGCGAACCTGTAGCGAGCAACGGCGCTCGGCTCCCAATGGGCTAGAGCGCAGCCAGCCGCACCGACCTAACCACAACGGCAGCAAGTCTTTCTGCCGTCACGACCGCCTAACTCTGTATTTGTTGTTCGACCTTCGCTGGCATGCGTGCCGCTACAGGCCGCGTGCCATGCTCGCCAGTACCCTAGCGACGGCAGTGTGGTGATCGTCGCCCCAGCCGCCCACTACGCTCGCGCAACCGCACAAACGACAATGGGTGCCAACGGCACCCGTTGAAGGCCAGGCTGCGCGGGGAAGGAGCCACCCCGTTCCTGACTGAGTCCGTTTGATTAACGTCCAACGGTTTTCGATGGGACGGCGCAGCTTCTCCGGGACTGCGCGCCACTGCACCGCTGACGACGATAAGGGCGGTGCAGGGTTTTTCAGATGCCGTCGTCGTCTTGCCTGCTCCTGCATCCTTGCCGGTTCGGTTGCGGGGTGCAGAGACGCAAGCGCAACACGTCGTCCGACCAAAAGAGCTGACCACACCGCATGCACTTCCGCCAGCCGACATGGCGCACCACGCGCGGCGGCTTGTGGTCAGCATCAAGCACGGGTTCGCGCCGCGCTCCGCCGTCCTGCGGCCACATGCGCGGTTCGATGAATCCTTGGAAGTTCGGTTTTGCTTCCTTCTCTTGCGCCTGCTGGTGCCCCGCGAGCCATGCCGGTGCAGTGTGGTCGGTGCTGTTCAACTCCATATCAACGAACCCTCTCCGGCCATGCCCTTGGCGCTTCCTTCGCCGACCCACTTCAAGACACAGTGCCGCACCACATCGCCATCGACGGGGCACATGCGACCGTCAGCTGTGGCAGCGTCGAACGCCTGCGCGAGCCATTCGCGCATCTCGTCGCCAGCACCGCGCGAGCGCTCCAGCTTCCGCAACCGTGCCAGCATGCCCCGCGTGTCGGACATGTGGTTACTCCCGCGACTGCGCAGCGCCTCGCCCAGCTTGAAAGCGCGGAGCAGGTTCAAGTCGGACATGGTTTGCCGCTCGGCATGCGCCTCGATGCGGCGCTGCTGAATCTGTTGCAGGTCGCTGGGCGTTACCGTGTGCTTCACGGGCGCGTTCTCGCGCGGGTCGGTGTGCAGGTTCTTCATTGGAGCGTTCCTTTCATCGGGCCGATTGCTTGCAACAGGCGCGCGGCCTGATAGCGCACTGCTGGGTCGTCGCACTTCAAAATCGCCTCATAGCAGACATTGACGATCAGCTTGAGGTCGGCTTGCCCCTGTGGTGTGTCTATCGAGCGTTCGATCTTTGGCCGACCCCAGCCGTCAAAGGGAATGCTGTCGGTGTCGTAGATGCTCATTGGTTATCCTCCCCGTCAATGTTTTTGACATTGTCGGGGTGCAGCGAAGGCGTGATACGGGCATCAACATTGTCAGTCATGGTGCAAACTCCTTGATAAATGGCGGCGCGGCTGTGCATGTGCAAAAACGGTACGGCAATCAAAATAAGTCGTGCAACGAAAACAATTACTTAGCGCATCCAAACAGCAAATAAGTTATTTGCCGTTCTGGTGTCTCGCGGCATATCAGGCGTGTTTCGCGTGCATCCAAAAAGTCGTTGCCGAGTCTCAGAGATGCGTCTTAGCGTTGCCCCATCTACAACCCGCACAGGAGCAACGACATGGAAGCCAAGACCTACACGAACCGGAACAACGCCCGCCGCGCTGGTGTTGCCGCAGGGGTGCCCGCTGAACTGGTGGAAATCACCGTGCATAAGTCTGCGGAGGGCGTGCGCTTTGGCTGGAGGCCGATGGAAGCACCGGCACCCGCTGCCGCCGAACCTGTGGTGACCACGAGCAAGCCGAAGAAGGAACCCGCCCCGAAGGTGAAACGTGAGGAGCGCAACGAGGTCAAGCGCCCGCGCGCTGGGGGCCTATGCGCAGCGGTCTGGGCGTGGCTGGACGCGCACCCCGCAGCGACGATCAAGGAAGCGAAGGCCGCCGTGCCTGAGCACGGCTGGAACGAGAACAACGTGGCCTGCGAGTTCTACGCCTGGCGCAAGTTCAACGGGATCAGCAGGCAGGCCGCCGACAACGCGCCCGCGCATGCGTAAGGGAACCCCGTAGGGTGGGGCCATGGTGGTCGGTGGGGCACCAGTGCCCACTTTCCCCACCTTGGCACCACGCTACGGATATTCCCCACATTACGCAGTTCCTGCATACAGATTCTTCGGTGAGCAGTACCAATCCCCTCCGACGTTCGCCTTCTCCAAATAACTGCCGCTATGCTCGTTCCACCAGCGTTCGCTGACGACATTCGCCGATAGCGCAGCCTGCTTCACTTGGCTGATCGGCTGCCACGCCGTTGCTGGCGTGGTCAGGAAATACGCCTTCACCCACATGCCGAATGCCGCCTCGTACTTGCTGACGGGGCCACGCGCATTGCCCACCATACTCTGCGGAGTCAGCGCACCGTCCAACTCTTCCCAGTTCGGGCGGGTTGCGCTGATGGTCTTGCCGTTGCGTGGGTCAGTCGCAATATCGACTTTCACCGTGCTGAACCTGAAAACTGTGGAATCTACACTCAGTCAGATTCGCCGAAGAAGAGCTCGAGGAACATCTGGTCTCTGGCCGTCGTCTCCGTAGAC
>ENA-UEPW01000671-UEPW01000671.1-human-gut-metagenome-genome-assembly--contig:-NODE-671-length-21441-cov-50.740966_pt1 | contig 21441 bp, 11 predicted proteins | sample MGYA00242935_ERZ507936 | MGnify/ENA primary metagenome ERZ507936 (study PRJEB26167, sample SAMN06115469) | human gut metagenome | host: Homo sapiens | place: China:Chongqing | collected 2016-06-23... | reverse complement strand
TTGCGGGTAGCGTCGCCTGCCTTCTGTTCGATAGAGTTCCAGTCGATGCGTGGAGCCTTTCCGCTGAACCATTCAGCCTGTTGTGCGGCTTTTTCAGGGTTGGCTTCTGCCCAGGCCTGTTCTTCGCGGTGGCGTTCAGCTACGATGGCTTTCAGTTCTTCCTCGCGGCGGGCATACATTTCTTTCACGTCGTCGAAGATTACGAACGGGTTTTCCAGGTCTCCTCCCAGGTTGAGGATGGTGTTCTTGTAGGCATCTCCTCCCAGGGGTGCTCCGTGGGTTTTGCAACTGTGTTCGTAAGAAGTATTGTCGGCCTTGCGTGCGCCTTTACCCATGATACATTTACCGATGATCAGAGTCGGACGCTGGTTTTCGGCTTTGGCTTCGTCGAGAGCCTGGCGGATCTGCTGGCAGTCGTTTCCGTTTATTTCGATGACGTGCCATCCCCAGGAGCGGTATTTCATGGCGGTATCTTCCGTCATGACTTCTCCGGTCTCTGTCGAGAGCTGGATGTCGTTGGCGTCATAGAACATGATCAGGTTGTCCAGTCCCAGATGTCCGGCAATACGTCCTCCACCCTGGGATATTTCTTCCTGTATGCCTCCGTCGGAGATGTAGGCATAGATGGTTTCTTTTTCAAAAGTAGGATTTCCGGTGCGTGCAGCCAGGAATTTGGCGGCGATGGCAGCTCCGATGGCGAAGACATGGCCTTGTCCCAGCGGACCGGAAGTGTTTTCGATGCCTCGCATAACGTCTACTTCGGGATGTCCCGGAGTGGGTGATCCCCATTGGCGCAGGTTTTTCAGTTCATCCATGGTGAACTTGCCCGTCATGGCGAGCTGTGCGTACAACATGGGCGACATGTGTCCCGGGTCAAGGAAGAACCGGTCGCGTCCTTCCCATTTTGGGTTGGCGGGGTCATATTGCAGATATTCTGCATACAGGACATTGATGAAGTCAGCTCCACCCATGGCACCACCCGGATGGCCGGACTTTGCTTTTTCTACCATTGCAGCAGCCAGGATACGGATGTTGTCGGCTGCGTGATTCATTAATGTGTTATCGTTCTTCATTTGTTAAAATGTTATTTCTTTTGCAAAGATAGTAATTTTTGGACGTTTCATTGCTATTTTCCGCTAAACTTGTCCCGAAATCTGCATTTCTTGTCGGGGTGTTCAGGGGGATTGAAGAATTTCCGGAGGGAATGGAGATAGCCGTTGCGGGTTCATTGTATGGGTGGCTTTATAATAATATAGGTAATGGGGATGGAATTGATTTATGTCATTAAATCTGAATTTTCTTTGTTTATGTTATATGTTTGTTTATATTTCGTGTATTATGTGATAAATTGATATAAATATATTGTTTTAAGTAATAAAGTGAAATTTGCGATATTTCATTCTTCATTTTCTTTTCTGAAAATCGGTTTCTCTCTTTGCTTTATGAAAGATGACTTCTAATTTTGTGGACAAATAAAAAGTGAAAACAGAAATTCGGTTTGAAAATGAAAGAGAAAATCGTAAAACAGCAATATTATGTCAGAAATGGTGGTTCCGGATATAATCGCTCTTTCTGTATGTCGGAAGGCTTGTATGATGCGTCGTACGAACATGATGCATGCGGGGTGGGAATGATTGTAAACATTCATGGCATCAAATCTCATGCATTGGTTGATTCGGCTTTGACGGTGCTGGAGCATATGAAGCACCGGGGAGCAGAGGGAGCCGACAACAAGACGGGTGACGGAGCGGGTATTTTGCTTCAGATTCCTCACGAGTTTATTCTTCTTCAGGGGATTCCTGTACCCGAGCAGGGGGCATACGGAACGGGGCTGGTGTTTCTCCCCCGGGATCCTTCTTCACGGGAAGAGATTCTGAAGGTGATGGCTTCTGAGTTCGAAGCCGGAGATTTGCAGATGATGCCTTTGCGTGAGGTTCCTGTGCGTTCGTCCATACTGGGAGAAGCTGCCCGTGCGTCCGAGCCTGTTATCTGTCAGATTTTTGTTCGTGGAACTCTGAGAGGTGATGAGCTTGAACTTGCTCTTTATCGGGCTCGCAAGCGGATTGAACGGCGCGTGGCTCATCAGGACTTTTATATTGTTTCTTTGTCTTCACGGCTGATTGTCTACAAGGGGATGCTTTCGTCTGTTCAGCTTCGGGAGTATTTCTGCGATCTGAGTCATCCTTGTTTTACGAGCGGACTGGCCATTGTTCATTCCCGTTTCAGTACCAATACCTTGCCGGCATGGAGTCTGGCACAACCTTTCCGTCTGCTTGCTCACAACGGCGAGATCAATACGATCCGGGGAAACCGCGGATGGATGGAGGCCCGCGAAAGTGTGCTTTCCAGTTCCCGTCTGGGAGATGTGGCCGACATACGTCCTATTCTTCAGCTGGGCATGAGCGACAGTGCTTCACTTGACAATGCGCTTGAGTTTTTCTTTCATTCCGGATTGAGCCTTCCTCATGCCATGGCGATGCTCGTGCCTGAATCGTTCAATAGCAAGAATCCGATCAGTGATTCTCTGAAGGCTTTCTATGAATATCATTCCATTCTGATGGAACCGTGGGACGGACCGGCCGCCATTCTTTTCAGTGACGGACGTTATGCCGGAGGTATGCTTGACCGTAACGGACTCCGTCCTGCCCGCTATCTGATTACCCGTGATGATACGATGGTGGTAGCGAGCGAAGCCGGAGTGCTTGCCATTGATCCGGCAGAGATCCGTGAGAAGGGACGTCTCCAGCCTGGCAAGATTCTGATGGTTGATACGCGTGAGGGACGGGTGTATTATGATGCCGAACTCAAGGAGAGTCTGGCCGGTGAGCATCCTTACCGGAGCTGGCTTGAAGCCAACCGCATTGAGCTGGATGCCTTGCGTAGCGGACGTAAGGTTCCGGTTTCCGTTGACGACTATTCCCGCCGTCTGCGTGCTTTCGGCTATACCCGTGAGGATATCTCCAAGACTCTGGTTCCCATGTGTGTCAATGGCATGGAACCTACCGCATCCATGGGTAATGATGCACCTCTGGCTGTTCTTTCACGTCGTCCCCAGCTTCTTTTCAGCTATTTCCGCCAGCAATTTGCTCAGGTGACCAACCCTCCCATTGATCCCATTCGTGAGGAACTGGTCATGTCACTTACCGAATATATCGGTGCCGTGGGAAGCAATATTCTCCAGCCGGCCGAGAGTCATTGCAAGATGGTTCGTCTGCCTCATCCGGTGCTTACCAATGCCCAGCTTGATTTGCTTTGCCATATCCGTTACAAAGGATTTGATGCGGTCCGCCTCCAGATGGTTTTCGATGCTTCCCGCGGAGAGGATGGCTTGCGCGAAGCTCTTGATGACCTTTGCCGCAGGGCGGAAAAGGCCGTTGATGACGGAGCCAACTATATCGTGCTTACCGACCGGGGAATTGATGCCGCTCATGCGCCCGTTCCTTCTCTGCTGGCCGTAAGTGCGGTTCATCACCATCTGATCGGTGTCCAGAAGCGTGTCCAGACCGCGCTGATTGTTGAAAGCGGAGAGATCCGTGAGGTGATGCATGCTGCTCTCTTACTTGGTTATGGTGCGAGTGCCATCAATCCTTATATGGCTTTTGCCGTGCTTGACAGTCTGGTGGCCCGGGGGGAAGTCCAGCTCAACTATGAAACCGCCGAAAAGAACTATGTACGCGCCCTGTGCAAGGGACTTTATAAGATTATGAGCAAGATGGGTATCAGTACCATCCGCTCTTACCGCGGAGCGAAGATTTTCGAAGCCGTGGGTGTAGGAGCCGAACTCCTGCGTGATTATTTTGGAACCTCGGTGTCTACCATCGGAGGTATTGGTCTGAAGGAAGTGGCCCATGATTGTCTGGCTTTCCATCAGGCGGCCTGGTCTGAAGGAGAAAGTGATCATCCGGCCGGTGAAGAAACTCCCTGTGAGGATAGCCTGCCCGATATCGGTCAGTTTGCATATCGCAAGGGAGGTGAGAAACACGCCTGGACACCTTCGGTAATCAAAGCTCTGCAAGTGGCTACCCGTCTGGGAAGTTATACCAAGTTTAAGGAATTTACCGCGATGGTTGACCGGAAAGAAGAGCCTTTGTTCCTGCGTGATTTCTTCCGTTTCCGCCGTAACCCCATTCCGTTGGAACAGGTGGAACCGGTGGAAGACATCGTCAGACGGTTCGTCACGGGAGCAATTTCTTTCGGAGCGATCAGCAAGGAGGCTCACGAGGCACTGGCGCTGGCCATGAACAAGCTCGGAAGCCGGAGCAATACGGGAGAAGGTGGAGAGGATCCCGCCCGGTTCAGTGAAACGTTCGACGGCATTTCCCTGTCGAGCAAGACCAAACAGGTGGCTTCCGGACGTTTCGGTGTGACTACGGAATACCTGGTACATGCCGAAGAGATCCAGATCAAGGTGGCTCAGGGAGCCAAGCCCGGTGAAGGCGGCCAGCTTCCGGGATTCAAGGTAGATGAAGTAATAGCCCGTACGCGTCATTCCATTCCGGGCATATCGCTGATTTCTCCTCCGCCTCATCACGATATTTATTCCATTGAAGATCTGGCTCAGCTGATTTTCGATCTCAAGAATGTGAATCCCCGTGCCCAGATCAGCGTGAAGCTGGTGGCCGAAAGCGGAGTGGGAACCGTTGCGGCGGGTGTAGCCAAAGCCAAGGCCGACCTGATTGTGATCTCCGGTGCCGAGGGAGGTACGGGTGCTTCGCCGGCATCCTCGGTACGCTATGCCGGAACTTCTCCTGAGATGGGAGTGAGCGAGGCCCAGCAGACTCTGGTACTTAACAAGCTTCGCGGGATGGTACGTCTTCAGGCCGACGGTCAGTTGAAGACCGGACGCGATGTCATCAGCATGGCTCTTCTGGGAGCCGATGAGTTTGCTTTCGGAACCTCTCCTCTGATTGTTCTGGGATGTGTGATGATGCGCAAGTGTCATGCAAACACCTGTCCGGTGGGAGTGGCCACTCAGGATCCTAAGTTGCGTGAACGTTTCCGCGGACATTATGAGTATGTGGTCAATTATTTCCGCTTCCTGGCACAGGAGGTGCGCGAGTATCTGGCCGAGATGGGTTTCACCCGTCTGGAGGATATTGTGGGACGTACGGACCTGATTGAGATCGCCCCCCGTGAGGCGGGAAGCAAGGAAGCTCTGCTTGACTTCTCACGGATTCTATGCCGGGTAAATAACGATTCAGCCCTTTGCCATGTATCCGGTCAGTTGCATGAGATTGATCACGTAATGGACCGTGAACTCATTTCCGCCTCTTTTGCGGAACTGGAGAAAAGCGGAGACGTTACGCTGGAGTATACGGTGGCCAATACGGACCGTTCCGTAGGAGCAATGTTGTCGGGCGAAGTGGTCAGCCGTTACGGGCAGGCCGGACTGGGAAAACGGAGTCTTCACATCACCTTTCACGGGTCGGCTGGCCAGAGTTTCGGAGCCTTTCTCGTACCGGGAATCCATTTCCGTCTGGAAGGCGAAGCCAACGATTACCTGGGCAAGGGCCTGAGTGGAGGTACGATTACGGTATGTCCTCCGCGGGAGGCAACTTTCCGTGCCGAAGAGAATGTCATAGCAGGCAATACCCTGCTCTATGGAGCCACTTCCGGAGAAGTCTATATCAACGGTCAGGTCGGTGAACGTTTTGCCGTGCGTAACTCGGGAGCCGTAGCCGTGGTGGAAGGAGTAGGCGATCATTGTTGCGAGTACATGACGGGCGGATGTGTCGTCGTGCTGGGCTCTACCGGAAGAAACTTTGCGGCAGGTATGAGCGGTGGCGTGGCCTATGTCTGGGATCCGGACCGGAACTTCGACTATTTCTGCAACATGGAGATGGTAGAACTTTCCCTGGTGGAAGACAAGGCCTCCCGCGAGGAATTGCATGAACTGGTGCGCAAGCATTATTTCCAGACCGGTTCTTCGCTGGCACATTCCCTGCTCAATCATTGGGAGCGCAGCCTGGGCGAGTTTGTCCGTGTGATCCCCTTTGAGTATAAGAAGCGCCTGGCCGAAGCTTCACGGATGCGTGAAAGCCGGGAAGAGATGCAGAGTGTATATTGATGCCGGATGTCCGGAATTATAATAACCCTTTAAAATAGAAATCGATATGTGTGGAATTGTGGGTATATTCAATGTCAGGGAACAGACTCCCCAATGGAGAAACAAAGCTTTGTCGATGGCGCGCAAGATCCGTCATCGCGGTCCCGACTGGAGCGGAATTTATTGTGGAGGTACGGCAATTCTGGCTCACGAACGTCTTTCGATCGTCGATCCCCAGAGCGGAGGCCAGCCTCTTTATTCGATGGATCGCCGGCAGATTCTGGCGGTCAACGGCGAGATCTATAATCACCGTGACATCCGCAAGCGGTATGAAGGACGCTATCATTTCCAGACGGGAAGTGATTGTGAGGTGATCCTGGCCTTGTATCGCGACAAAGGTATTTCTTTCCTGGAGGAACTGAACGGAATTTTCGCCTTTGCCCTTTATGACGAAGAAAAGGATGATTTCCTGATTGCCCGCGATCCCATTGGCGTGATTCCCCTGTATATCGGTTACGACGAGGACGGAACGGTGTATTGCGCCAGCGAACTGAAGGCGCTCGAAGGATATTGTCAGCGCTATGAACCTTTCCTTCCGGGACATTATTATTCCGGACGCGAGGGAAAGATGAAACGCTGGTACGTACGTGACTGGATGGACTATGATGCCGTGAAGGACAACGGAGCTTCCGTGAGCCAGTTGCGGGATGCGCTGGAAGAAGCCGTCCGCCGTCAGCTGATGAGTGACGTTCCTTACGGAGTTCTTCTTTCCGGCGGGCTGGACAGCTCCGTGATTTCGGCCGTGGCCAAGCAATTTGCTTCCCACCGCATTGAAACGGACGGAACCAAGGAAGCCTGGTGGCCCCAGTTGCATTCCTTCGCCATCGGACTGGAAGGAGCTCCCGATCTGGCGAAAGCGCGTGAAGTGGCCGATTATATCGGTACCGTGCATCACGAGATACATTACACCCTTCAGGAGGGACTGGATGCCTTGCGCGATGTGATCTACTACATCGAGACCTATGATGTTACGACGGTCCGTGCATCCACTCCGATGTATCTGCTGGCCCGTGTCATCAAGAGTATGGGCATCAAGATGGTGCTTAGCGGCGAAGGGGCCGATGAAGTGTTTGGCGGTTATCTCTATTTCCACAAGGCACCCGATGCGAAGGCATTCCATGAAGAAACGGTGCGGAAACTCTCCCGTCTTCATCTCTATGATTGCCTGAGAGCCAACAAGTCACTGGCCGCATGGGGTGTGGAGGGCCGTGTACCTTTCCTCGACAAGGAGTTCCTGGATGTAGCAATGCGTCTCAATCCGGAAGCGAAGATGTGTCCGGGAAAGACCATCGAGAAAAAGATTGTCCGCGAAGCCTTTGCCGACAAGTTGCCCGAGAGCGTAGCCTGGAGACAAAAAGAACAGTTCAGTGACGGAGTAGGATACAGCTGGATCGATACGCTCCGCGAGATGACCTCTCAGGCCGTAAGCGACGAGGAAATGAGTCATGCGGCCGAGCGTTTCCCCATCAATCCGCCGCGCAACAAGGAAGAGTATTATTACCGGAGCATTTTCGAGGAACATTTCCCCAGCGAAAGTGCGGCACGGAGCGTACCCAGTGTGCCGAGTGTGGCATGTTCCACCGCGGAAGCGCTGGCCTGGGACGCACATTTCAAGAATATGAACGAACCGAGCGGGCGTGCCGTGGCCGGAATCCACGAAGACGCCTACAAAGGTTGATAACAAGAGAGAGATTATGAAAGTGAAATTTACCAAGATGCAGGGGGCAGGCAATGACTACATCTATGTCAATACCTTCCTTTATCCGCTGGAAGAACCGGAACGCCTTTCACAGGAATGGAGCCGTCCGCACACCGGAATCGGTAGTGACGGACTGGTACTGATCGGTCCTTCGGAGGAAGGAGACTTCAGCATGCGGATTTTCAATGCCGACGGGTCGGAAGCCATGATGTGTGGAAATGCTTCCCGTTGCATCGGAAAATATGTGTACGAAAACGGTCTGACACAGAAGACCCGGGTAGCCCTGGAGACCCGTTCGGGCATCAAGATCCTGAATCTCCGGGTAAATGATGAGCGGGTGGTTGAGTCGGTGACGGTAGATATGGGAATTCCCACCGGTATCACTCCCGTGGATCTGGGGGAGGGGTACGGGTATTCCCAGGGGATAGCCGTATCCATGGGAAACCCGCATCTGGTGATCTTCGTGGACCAGGTAAATGACGTCCGGCTTTCCGAAGTCGGTCCGCTTCTGGAACACCATCCTTTGTTTCCCGACCGGGTGAATGTGGAGTTTGCCCAGGTGATTGACGGGAATCATATCCGGATGCGTGTATGGGAACGCGGATCAGGCATCACTCTGGCATGCGGTACGGGAGCTTGTGCTACCGCCGTGGCCGCGGCCTTTACGGGGAGGTGCGGACGTGAATCGGACGTCACGATGGACGGAGGAACCCTTCATCTGCAATGGAATGAGGCCGACGGACATCTCCTGATGGGAGGTCCGGCAGGGAAGGTGTTCGACGGAGAAATAGAGTATGAACCTTCAAAATGAAACAATAGACTATGGCATTTGTAAACGAACACTTTTTACAACTTCAGGGAAGCTACCTCTTTTCGGAAGTGGCCCGCAAGGTAAAGGCCTTTGAGGCCGCCCATCCGCAGGTACGTCTGATCCGTCTGGGAATCGGCGACGTGACCCGTCCGCTTCCCCAGGCTTGCATCGAGGCGATGTGCCGGGCCGTCAGGGAACTGGCGGATGCCCGTACATTCCACGGCTACGGGCCGGAACAGGGATATGACTTCCTGATCAAAGCCATTCTGAAACACGACTTCGAAGAGCGGGGCATCACTCTCAGTCCGTCGGAAATCTTTATCAGCGACGGAGCGAAGAGCGACCTGGGGAACCTCACCGAACTTTTCCGTCAGGATAATCTCGTCGCCATCACCGATCCAGTATATCCGGTGTATGTGGACAGTAATGTCATGTGCGGACGTGCGGGAGTTGCCGGAGCGGACGGTTTGTGGAGCAAGGTCACTTACCTGCCTTGTACCGGTGAGAACGGGTTTGTTCCCGAACTTCCCGATCATCGGGTAGATCTGGTTTACCTGTGTTATCCCAATAATCCGACGGGTACGACTCTCACCCGTGAGCAGTTGAAGAAATGGGTGGACTATGCCCTGGACAACGACGCGCTGATCCTTTTCGATGCCGCTTACGAAGCCTTCATCAGTGAACCGGACGTGCCTCATTCCATTTATGAAATTCCCGGTGCGGAACAGGTAGCCATCGAGGTGCGGAGCTTTTCGAAGACAGCCGGCTTCACCGGAGTACGTTGCGGCTATACGGTCGTACCTGAAAAGGTGACCGCACGCACGGAAGACGGCCGGCGGGTTGCCCTTAATCCCCTCTGGAACCGTCGCCAGTGTACCAAGTTCAACGGAACGAGTTACATCACCCAGCGCGGTGCTGAGGCTATCTACACTCCCGAAGGCCGCCGTCAGGTGGAAGAAACCATCGCCTATTACAAGGAAAACGCCCGCATCATGCGTGAAGGTTTCCGTGAGGCAGGTCTGACGGTTTACGGCGGTGTGAACTCTCCTTACCTCTGGCTCAAGGCACCCGAAGGAATGACTTCCTGGGAATTCTTCGATCATCTGCTTCACGAAATGAACGTAGTCGGCACTCCCGGTTCCGGATTCGGTCCCAGCGGTGAAGGATATCTGCGGCTTACGGCCTTCGGTCAGCGTGAAGATTGTCTGGAAGCCATGGAGCGGATCCGCCGGAAAGGATTTTCATCTGCCGGGAAAAGCTCGCTCTGAGGAAGGCCATTCATCGGAAGAATAAAGACAAAAATAGAATATATAGAACGGAAAAACCATTTTTGATTATGTCAAGATTAAGATTTAGCGTAGTAGAAAAGGCTTTTGCGGCTAAGCCAATCGAAGTAAAGACTCCTTCGGAACGTCCGGACGAATACTTCGCGAAACATGTTTTCAACCGCGAGAAGATGTTCAAATATCTTCCGACTCCCGTATTCAACAAGCTGGTAGATGCAATGGATAACGGAGCTGCTCTTGACCGGGCTACGGCCGATCAGGTGGCGGAAGGTATGAAACGCTGGGCCATGGAACAGGGTGCCACACACTACACCCACTGGTTTCAGCCATTGACCGAAGGTACGGCCGAAAAGCACGATGCCTTTGTGGAACACGACGGAAAGGGAGGCATGATGGAAGAATTTTCCGGCAAATTGCTCGTCCAGCAGGAACCGGACGCCTCTTCCTTCCCGAACGGCGGAATCCGCAACACCTTCGAAGCACGCGGATACAGTGCCTGGGATCCTTCTTCACCTGTTTTCGTGGTTGATGACACCTTGTGCATCCCTACCGTTTTCATCGCCTATACCGGTGAATCACTTGACTATAAAGCTCCTCTGCTGAAGGCTCTTCATGCCGTCAACAAGGCCGCCGTTGCCGTATGCCGTTATTTCGATCCGGAAGTAAAGAAAGTCGTTTCCTATCTGGGATGGGAACAGGAATACTTCCTGGTTGACGAAGGTTTGTATGCGGCCCGTCCCGACCTGTTGCTGACCGGACGTACCCTGATGGGACACGAAGCATCGAAGAACCAGCAGCTTGAAGACCACTATTTCGGAGCCATTCCTGCCCGTGTGGCCGCCTTTATGAAGGATCTGGAAATCCAGGCACTCGAACTGGGTATTCCCGTCAAGACCCGTCACAACGAGGTTGCTCCGAATCAGTTTGAGCTGGCACCGATCTACGAAGAATGTAATCTGGCCGTTGACCACAACATGCTGATCATGTCACTGATGCGCAAGATTGCACGTTCACACGGATTCCGCGTGTTGCTGCATGAGAAACCTTTCAAGGGTGTCAACGGTTCGGGCAAGCATAACAACTGGTCACTGGGAACCGATACGGGTGTCCTGCTGATGGCTCCGGGAAAGACCGCCGAAGAAAACCTTCGTTTCATTACGTTCGTGGTCAATACCCTGATGGCCGTCTATCGCCACAACGGTCTGCTTAAAGCCTCTATCATGAGTGCCACGAATGCCCATCGTCTGGGAGCCAACGAAGCACCTCCTGCCATCATCTCTTCTTTCCTGGGAACTCAGCTGAGCAAGGTGCTCGACCACATGGAAGAAAGTGCCGCCGACGAACTGGTGAGCCTGGGAGGAAAGCACGGCATGAAGCTGGATATTCCCCAGATTCCGGAACTGCTCATTGACAATACCGACCGTAACCGTACTTCACCTTTTGCTTTCACTGGCAACCGGTTCGAGTTCCGCGCCGTCGGGTCGGAAGCCAACTGTGCGAGCGCAATGATTGCCCTGAATACCGCAATGGCCGAACAGTTGACGGATTTCCATCAGGAAGTAGAGCGTCTGATCGGAGAAGGTGAGCCCAAGGTTTCGGCTATCATCCGGGTACTCCGCCGTTACATCAAGGAATGCAAACCTATCCGTTTCGACGGCAACGGTTATAGCGAGGAATGGAAGGCCGAAGCCGCCCGCCGCGGACTGGATTGCGAAACGAGCTGTCCGGTGATCTTCGACCAGTATCTGACTCCCGAAAGCGTGCGGATGTTTGAATCTACCGGCGTAATGACCCGCAAGGAACTGGAAGCCCGCAATGAGGTGAAATGGGAAACCTATACCAAGAAAATCCAGATCGAGGCCCGTGTGCTGGGCGACCTGGCCATGAACCATGTGGTACCCGTTGCCATTGAATACCAGACACGTCTGATCGACAATGTCTATAAGATGAAACAGCTTTTTGCCGAAGATGAATCAGCCCGTCTTTCTTCTGAAAACGTGGCCATCATCCGTGAGATAGCTGCCCATACGGCTTACATCAAGGAGCATGTAGATGCCCTGATTGAGGCCCGCAAAGTGGCCAACCGGATTGAGACGGAACGCGAAAAAGCCGTAGCTTATCACGATACCGTGGCTCCGATGCTGGAGGAAATCCGCTATCATATTGATAAGCTGGAACTGATTGTCGACAATCAGATGTGGACTTTGCCGAAATATAGAGAACTGCTGTTTATACGATAAGCCGACAGGAATAAACTCTGATCTTTTTTACATGACTGTTGGTGTGGGGGCAGGCTGTTGTGAAACAGTTTGTCCCTTTTGTGTTCTTTCTTTCCGGCCTGAGAGTGCTGGACCTCTTTCCTCTGCCTTGTTTCCCAACAAATCTTAAAATACCCCGGCCGTAGCGAACCTTTACTTTCCTTTGGAAGTTGTTTTCTTTATCGGTAAATGTTTCAAATCTGAATATCCAAAAAAATGCCCATGAAGATCTCCGTGCTAACCTTTGTCCTCCGTGCAATCCTTGTAGCTGCCATTTTTGTATGTGGATCGTGCAATACACCCTTTCCTTCGGAAGCATCCGGTCCGACAGGTTCCGGATATGTGAAGTGGTCCATTGTTTCCGATCTTTCACGGGCCCGGCTTGAGACGGACGGTAGGGGAGAGTTCGTTCCGGGCGATACGATTGTGGTCAGTGCCCACAATGTCACTTCCGGTCTGGTCCGCCGTTATGTCCTTCATCTGGAATCCGATGGCTGGAAGCCGTTTGTTCCCTGGAGTGAAGTAGGAAACGGAGAAGTGATTTTTACGGCCTGGCATGCCTCTCCTTCCGGAAGGCTGGTGAATGATGCCGGAGATTCAGAGTCCTCTTATGTCCACCGGATCGAGACACAACAGGACGGTGAAGGATATCTCCGTTCGGATCTTCTGGTGGCACGGACACATGTACAGGCAGGCGAAACGGTAGCTTTGTGTTTCGGACATGCGCTTCACCGGTTGCGTATCCGGCTGGAATCTCCCGACGGGTCTTTCGACGGGAATCAGATTGCCGCCGGAGAAATCAGAGTCCGTACAGCCTGCCGGATTCCTTTCGATTTGTCGGAAGGAACATCGGGCGAGCCTGCCGGATATCAGTGGGTCACTCCGTTGAAGGAATCAGACAACACGTGGACTGCCTTGTTGTGTCCTCAGGAGGCCGGTGACCTGCGTTCTGAGGATTGGATACAGATTCGCATCGGTGACAAAGAACTGGCCATGCCCTTACCGGAGTCGCTGGCAGGGCAGCCGTTGGAGAGGCTGGAAGCCGGAAAGGAGATTGTTTACCGCATCCGTCTCCGGAAGGAAGCAGAGCCTGATGCTTTTTCCGGAACTACCCGCTGGGTGTATGGCATCAAAGAACCGCTTCCTGAACAATGGAATGCCGACCATACCCAGCTGAAATGGACGGATGGTTGCGGGTGGTTTGACTGTAACAAGGTGAATCCGTCGGGGATTACTTCCGGAGATGACGGACTGATGTGCTGGGCAGCTTCAGCTTCAAATCTGATTCATTGGTGGCTGGCACAAAATGCCGGTACGGAAGCTGTCAGGGCTTATCAGGGGCCGGAGGCAGTACCGTCCGACATGTTGCACAGTCAGGTTTTCCAGCTTTACAAGAATCATTTTCCCAACCGGGGAGAGTATCCGTTGAAAGCCGTCAACTGGTTCTTTAACGGAGTATTCCAGAAGCGGATTTATGAAACAGATTCCGTGGATCCGTCTGCCGGCTTTTTCCGCCCCTGGCTGGGAACGAATTCTTTGGGAAAAGAATACTCGAATTACGAATTGACGCGTGATGGGTTCAACCGTATCGTCAAGCATGCATTGTCTTCCGGACAAGGTATGATGTTCGTTATCAATCTGGGTAAAAACTGGTCAACGCATGCCGTTACCCTATGGGGCGTTTCATTCGACGAATCGGGGCTGGCAGATACCTTATATATGGTGGACAACAACGACGGACGCTATGATGCACGCGGCACGATCCGTGCCATGAAGGTGAAATATTTGCCTTATTCCAGTTCGAATTCCGAACTTTATCCCTATGTGCCCAACAGTCTGGGTGATTTTACCATCCGCATAGAATCTCTTTGTACGTTAAGTTTGGGCCGGGAATGGATAAAATAAGCCATTGCGTAACTTGCCTGAAAATAGGAACTTATATGTCCGGAAAAAACGCCGAAACGTTTTCATTGATTCGTTTCGGCGTTTTCATTAAAAGCCCGAAACGTTTTTTTAAAAGCCCGAAGCCTTCTGGAAACCCTGCCGGAATCGTGCGGTCGTTGGGGGCAAATTATGCGGTCGTTGAGGGCAAATTATGCGGTCGTTGAGGCCGGATCGTGCGGTCGTTGGGGCCGGATCGTGCGGTCGTTGGGGCCGGATCGTGCGGTCGATTTTAAGGGTCGGAATTTTTGATTATTTTTGCAAGGATAATCGGAATCTCAATCATGCAGCAACGGGCCATAAAGAACTTTTTTTCGTCCTGTGAACTCACGTATGAAAATACTGGACCTGATTATAATAAGACCGGGGTTTGTATTTGAGATCAATGAAGCCGGTTCTGCTTTTATTGGTTTGGCTGGGGCCGTGGACATTGCAATCAATTTAAGATTGATTAGGAAGGCTAATAAGAATTTTCCTTCTGCTTAAATGATTGAAACCATGAATTAAAAATTGATTCATGTTGTTTTACATTGTTTTTGTAAAACTCTTTACTCCAGCCGTTTTTAAGTCCGCAGTCTTTCATATATTCACTCAAAGGCTCAAGCCCTATTTCCTTTCTGAGTGAATCGACCTTATCAATATCCTGTAGAGGAACCAGATAACTGACTCCATTTTTGGTTATTATCTGCGTCCCATAAATCTGTTTTTGTCCTTGATTCATAAGGCACCTGTCAGTAAGAAAAGCATAGTGCCAACCTTTAGCTGCACCCTCTTGGACGGCTTCTTTCAATATAGGTAAATACTTATTCTGGATTAAAGAATCTTGTGAATGTTGTATACAAAGGAACAGAGCCTCGTTCGCCTCAAAGCCAATCTCATCGGGAGAAAGCCAACCGTATTGGTCAATGATTTCAGCAACTCTGACAGCATTTCTTCGGTCTATGTCGTCCATTATCCTTCTTATTTTATCTACATTCTGTTTCTTCTTCGAAGCATCAAGCAGTAACAATCGTATGCTTTGATCTTCAATTCTCATCTCTTTTAATTCTTCTTCAATTGAATATAATTCTGCATCATACTCTTTTTCATAAGCATCAAGAATTCTGATGTAGGTTTTATTAAACGACATAGTATCTTGCTTATCCAGATAATAATGGCAGCTATCAATGATATTTGATAAATTTTGCGCTTCTGATTTATTACAGAACAACAAAAACAAACAGATATAAAGCAAATTCTTTAACATAATAAGACGTGGGTTGTTAATGGTTGTTACGGGCAGAGCACATTCTCAAAAGATCAAGGGCTTTTTCTATTACGTTGTCTCCATTATTTAAAAACGTGTGAATATCTTCTTCAACTACAATATCTGGTTGAATTCCAATACCTATAAATTCATTTCCATCCGTATCTAATTCATGTTTGGTGCAAATGCAACAACCCAATCCAAATCCAAGGTCAATAAAGATAGGATTTCCTGTACTTCCTCCGGTAGGAGTTCCGATAATTTTTCCTCTATTGGCACCTCTGAACAATACACAAAAATTTTCAGCAGAAGAAAAAGTAGTAGCATTTACCAATAACACAATCGGTTTCTGATAAATTTCTTTTTCATTTATAGGTAAAACGGGATCAGGAGTTTGCATATACCATTCCCGTGGATAATTCCAGGAAGCATGGGCCGCTATATACATTGGTGAGCTCCATGTACCTTGTGGAATGGGCCGATGGATAAAATGGCTGATAAGATAATCTGCATGTGATGAATTTCCACCACTGTTATTACGAATATCAATAATTAAAGCATCTGTCTTTAATATGTCATCATATAGTTCATCGAAATATGCACGGTTGAAATCGGAATTTTGAAAACTGCCCACAGTTAACAAGCCTATATTATCTTTCTTTACCTTAAAGCTCATCGAAGGAGTATCTTTCTGCAAGTCCCATGAAAGGTTTCTGTTACTCTCTACTGTAAACTCTTTCCCTTTTTTATTCTTGAATAAGATTTTACTTGATTTAGAGCCTTTATCCTTAGTCAGTTCAAACTCTGCAAATGGTCTGTATTTTGCCCATTGTGGAGTTGAAGAAGCTAAATAAGGTAGAATATGTCTATTCCCATAGTCCAGTACATTTTCGCCATCTATTTCTATAATCTCACATCCGGGGCATACTCCCGACTGTTGTAGATTAGAACTGTATACATCCGTTACAAATACCCTATCTCCGATTCGTCTGGTCTTCATCGGAAACGGCCGGATCCAATCAGCCTGATTCTTGGGATTATTCATTGGGAAAATGTATGTGTGTCCATCATGAAGCTGATTACAAAGAATTTGCATTCCTTTCAAGAAATCTTCATCGGATGAAGTTGCTGTCAAAGATGGTATTGAAGCTACACATAAACTATCCCAATTGAATTTTAGTTTATCATAAAAAGCAAAATTATATTTTACTTCTGTGCAGAAACGTGATAATATATAAGCTTTTGTGGGTGCATTCAATTCTGCTTCCCCTGTTTGTCCATATGCATAAGATTCGTTTATAAATAGACAAACAAATAACAGTATAAGAATCTTTTTCATCCTATAATCAATTTAATATGTGGTTTTCTATAATCTTAGAGTTGCTTCTATTTGATTGCAAAAATAGGAAGTTCCTGATTAATATCATTGTTATTGGATAAAAATCAATTCTTCAATATTGATTTATTTGTCCGTTGCGATCGAATTGTGCGGTCGATTTTTAGGGTCGGAATTTTTGATTATTTTTGCAAGGATAATCGGAATCTCAATCATGCAGCAACGGGCGATAAAGAACTTTTTTCGTCCTGTGAACTCACGGATGGAAATACTGGGCTTGATTACAATAAGACCGGGGTTTGTATTTGAGATCAATGAAGCCGGTTCTGCTTTTATTGGTTTGGCTGGGCCGTGGACATTGCAATCAATTTGAGATTGATTAGGAAGACTGATAAGAATTTTCCTTCTGCTTAAACGATTGAAACAAAGAATTAAATGACAGATTACAACCTAAAAAAATAAACACAATGAAATTATTAAGTATTTTAGTCCTGTTTTTTTGTTTGAATTCAACTATTAATGCACAAAAGCAAAAAGACCTGGTAACAATAACAGGAAAAGTTTCTGACTATGACGGAAATCCTATTGGTAATTGTTCTGTTATGTTTCAAAATTCAAATTTTGATGTTCTCTTTGAAACGAAAACTGACGAGAAAGGGAAATATCAAATAAATATACCCAAAGGCAAATATAGCAACATAGGTGCTATAGATATGGATACTTATCCTCATACAATGAAAGCAGGAACAAATAATGAGGACTTGAGACTGGAGTTTTGGGGCTGGAACTTTATTGCAGACAGAGATACAACCTTAAATATACAATATAACCGAATGGAAGCATACGGAGTACACGCTTTTCAAATCCCCGGAGGTGTACCAGCCTATCAGATCTATGTCCGTCCTATGAGCTTAACAAGATTTCTTACAAATAGAGGCATACAAAACGCTCAACATAAAGAGGATTTGTCAAATATTGCTCAAAAGTCATCTGCTGATGCGGCCAAATGTGATAACATTGCTCCAACAATTGATAAGGTAGGCATAAAAGTATGGATTGATGGAGAAAGCGTGGATGTTTTGATGAAGCAGCAAATAAAAGAATATTATGAAGAAACTGAATACGGAATAGCTTACTATATAACAGTGAGTGAGCCTAAAAAAACGACAACACTGCCCTATAAAATATTTAAGATCGAATTAACAGATCTGGAAAATGGAGACAGAGGAGAGGCAATATATTGTCTTGAGAATACAAGTTATATAGAACATAAATGATTTACGTAATTTATTTCATCGGCAATGCAATAAATCAATTATAAGCACTACATTTGTAGAACTCTTAATGCGCTTTATAAAAATAAATCTACTGCCAGATTGTTTCTGTAATGCGTAACGAAATCGAAGTTCCTCAGAAGTCTGAGGAAAAGCACACCGGAACTCTGTCGGTTACGTGACGAACAAAGGTAATCTTATGGTATTTGCATAGAATTTAAACCTCAAATCAATGAATATGATATTATACGTAAATTGGGATATAGACCCTGTAATATTTAGCCTTGGTTCAGTTAAGCTTCAATATTATGGTTTGATTTTTGTAACTGGGCTTGTCTTATGTTATTATATAATTGGTCATATATATAAGAAGGAGAATATTTATACTCCTGATGCAATGGAAAAGCTTTTTATATATGCAGTTCTTGGTATTTTCGGTGGTGCAAGACTAGGGCATTGTTTATTTTATGATTTTGAATATTTTTCTTCTCATATCATTGAAATATTTATTCCATTTAAAGAGAATGCCAATGGAGTTTATGAATTTATAGGATACAAGGGGTTGGCAAGTCACGGGGGAGCGATTGGTTTGTTTATTTCCATGTTATTATATTCGCGAAAGGTTCATATCCCGTTCTCTAAGATTATAGATATCATAGCCATTCTGGCTCCATTGGGCGGGGCTTTTATCAGAATTTCAAATTTAATGAATTCTGAAATTATTGGACGTCCGACAGATTTGCCTTGGGCTTTTATATTCACGCAAGTTGATGATTTACCAAGACATCCATCACAACTCTATGAGTCATTATGTTATTTTATTATTTTTCTAATTGCCTATTCAATATATAAATATAAAAGACATCTGTTTAAAATCGGAAGCTATTTCTATTTTGGTTTAAGTATTTTTGCTATCTTTTTCGTGCGTTTCCTTTTAGAATACACTAAAGAAAATCAAAAAGGTTTTGAAGATTCTTTATTCTTCAATATGGGACAGTTGTTGAGTATTCCTTTTATTTTAATCGGCATTATATTAATAGTAAGGAATGTTATGATTATTCGTAAAAAGGGTAATAAATAGGAATTATTCTCAAATGCGATGGGGTGCTATAAACAAGTTTTCGAAGGGTAAAGAAGATATAAAGAAAAAAGGATGTAAATCAAATAATAGCTTGATTTACATCCTTTTGCGGAGAGACAGGGATTCGAACCCCGGGTGCCTCGCAGCACAACGGTTTTCAAGACCGCCGCAATCGACCACTCTGCCACCTCTCCAAAACTCTTTTTGAGAGTGCCTTGTTTCTCAAAGGCGATGCAAAGGTACGCATTATTTTGGAATCTGCAAATTTTTGGAGTCTTTTTTGCTTATTTTTTTTCAATATGCCCTCAATGTCGTACCTTTGTACACGTAAAATGAATTGATTTTTTAGGAAAAAACATGATATATCCTCAGAACTTTGAACAGAAAATAGGGTTCGACCAGATCCGGCAACTGGTGAAAGGCAAATGTCTCAGTACGCTGGGTATGGAACGAGTAGATGAAATGGCGTTTTCGGATGATTACCGCGAAATAGACAGACGGCTCGAGCAGGTTATGGAGTTTATCAGTATCCTGCAGGGAGAGGACGATTTTCCCAGCCAGTATTTTTTTGACGTGCGTCCTTCCTTGAAGCGGATTCGTGTGGAAGGGCTTTACATGGATGAGTCGGAATTGTTTGACTTGCGCCGTTCTCTGGAAACAATACGTGACGTGGTACGCTTTCTCCGTCAGACGGATGATGAGGAGGACGAAGAGGCGCATTCGCCTTATCCGGCTCTTTATGAACTGGCAGGCGAAGTGATGGTTTTCCCGATGCTGATTGCGCGTATTAATGATATATTGGACAAGTTTGGTAAGGTGAAGGATAATGCTTCTCCAGAACTGCTTCGCATACGCCGTGAACTGGCTGCTACGACAGGAAGTATCTCCCGAAGTCTGAATTCTATTCTTCGTACGGCTCAGGCGGAAGGGTATGTGGAGAAGGATGTGACACCGACCATGCGCGACGGACGACTGGTGATTCCGGTGGCCCCCGGTATGAAAAGAAAGATCCGGGGAATCGTTCATGATGAGTCGGCCACCGGAAAGACCGTGTTCATTGAACCGGCAGAAGTGGTGGAAGCCAACAACCGCATCCGCGAGCTGGAGGGTGAGGAACGCAGGGAAATTATCCGTATCCTGACGGATTTCTCGTCTGTTGTACGTCCGCATGTACCGGCTTTGCTTCAGTCGTATGAGTTCCTGGCCGAAGTTGATTTTATTCGTGCCAAGGCTTTGTGGGGAATGGAAACGGGAAGCGGAAAGCCGTCTTTGGAAGAACGGCAGGTGGTTGACTGGTTTGATGCCGTTCATCCGCTCCTGCAGATTTCTTTGGCCAAGCACGGAAAGAAAGTGGTTCCGCTTGATATCGAGCTGACCCGTGAACAGCGCATTCTGCTGATTTCTGGTCCGAATGCCGGAGGTAAGTCTGTTTGTTTGAAGACGGTGGGGCTTTTGCAATATATGTTGCAATGCGGTATGCCTGTTTCCATGAACGAACGGAGTCATGCCGGTGTGTTCCGTCATATATTCATTGATATCGGTGACGAGCAGAGTATCGAAGATGACCTGAGTACTTACTCATCGCATCTTACCAACATGAAGAACATGATGAAGTATTGCGACGGGCAGAGTCTGATTCTGATTGATGAGTTTGGAGGTGGTACGGAACCTCAGATTGGCGGGGCAATAGCTGAAGCTGTGCTGAAGCGTTTTAACCAGAAAGGAACGTTCGGAGTCATTACGACCCATTATCAGAACCTGAAACATTTTGCCGAAGACCATGAAGGAGTGGTCAACGGAGCCATGTTGTACGACCGTCATGAAATGCGTGCCCTGTTTCAGCTTCAGATAGGAAATCCCGGAAGTTCGTTTGCGGTGGAGATTGCCCGTAAGATCGGTCTTCCGGAAGATGTCATAGCCGATGCCTCAGAAATCGTAGGTAGTGAATATATTCAGAGTGACAAGTATTTGCAGGATATTGTGCGTGACAAGCGTTACTGGGAAACCAAACGCCAGAATATCCGCCGGCGTGAGAAGCAGATGGAGGAAACCATAGCCCGATATGAGCGTGAACTGGAGGAACTGGACCGGAGCCGGAAGGAGATTCTGAAGAAGGCGAAGGAAGATGCTGGCCGCTTGCTGGAGGAATCGAATGCCCGGATTGAAAACACCATCCGTACGATCAAGGAAGCACAGGCCGAGAAGGAACGTACCCGTGAGGTTCGTCAGGATCTGGCGGATTTCCGACGTCAGGTGGAAGAAGCGGACAAGGCGGCTATGGAAGAGAAGATAGCCCGTAAGATGGACCGTCTGCGCGAGAAGCAGGAACGCCGGAAGGAACGTAAGGAGAGACAGGGAAATGAACCCTCGGTGCAGCCGGTTGTGAAAGTCAAACCGATTGGT
>ENA-UEPW01000648-UEPW01000648.1-human-gut-metagenome-genome-assembly--contig:-NODE-648-length-22402-cov-6.702844_pt1 | contig 22402 bp, 10 predicted proteins | sample MGYA00242935_ERZ507936 | MGnify/ENA primary metagenome ERZ507936 (study PRJEB26167, sample SAMN06115469) | human gut metagenome | host: Homo sapiens | place: China:Chongqing | collected 2016-06-23... | reverse complement strand
GGACTTCATTGAAAAATACAACTTTCGGGATATGTATTCCGGCGGTTTTTATCCCTTTGAAACGCTGGAAGAGCATTGGGCGTACTGGTCGAGATACGTTTATATCAACCGTTACATGGACGTTGACAACGGTGTTTACAAGGGACTTTTTGAACTTGTGAAAGACAAAGATTACTTTGTGCTGACCACCAATGTAGACCACCAGTTTCAGAAAGCCGAATTTGACAAGCACAGGCTTTTCTACACGCAGGGTGATTACGGACTGTTTCAATGTTCAGAGCCTTGCTGTCAGAAGACCTATGACAATGAGGATATTATCCGCAAAATGTACGCTGAGCAGGAAAATATGCTTATTCCAACAGAATTAGTTCCACGCTGTCCCAAATGCGGCAGACCCATGACCATGAATCTTCGTGCAGATGAAACCTTTGTGCAGGACGAGGGATGGTATCGTGCGGCAGAGCGGTATGAGGAATTTCTCCGCAGACACGAAAATCTGCATATTTTGTTTCTGGAACTCGGCGTAGGGTACAACACACCGGCGATTATCAAGTATCCATTCTGGCAGATGACGGCGAAGAACCCGAAAGCAGTGTACGCCTGCTTGAATTTCGGTGAGGCGTTTTGTCCGGAGCAGATCAGACCGCAGGCAATTTGCATGGATGCAGATATTGGAACAATTTTTAAGAGATAACAGGAAAAGCCACTTCGTTTTCGAAAGTGGTTTTTTCATCTCTAAATCTTGACAATTTCAATAAAATGTAGTATAATGCGGTTGATAGTTTTATCCGTGTTGCTGGAATATTCTTTTGAAGTCTATGCCGAATTTTAAGGAGGTATGAAAAAATGAAACATTGGGTTCGTGTGCGGCAGGCGCTGCTCCTGTCGCTGGTTCTGCTGACAGCCTGGATACTGCCGTTGTTTCGGTGGGACGGGGCAGTTTTGTCGGCAGCGGCGGTATCTACGGATTATCCGGCGCAGCTGATGCACCTTGCCGCCAAGGACAATGCCAAGGTTCTGACGGAAAACGGAACGTCTGACGGTGCAGCACTTTCCCTGCAAACGCTTGGCAGTGACCTGTCTGCATCGTGGCGGTTTGACCGTGTGGGAAAGGACGCAAACGGCACCTTTTTCAAGCTGGTGAATGCACAGTCCGGCCGGCTTTTGACCCCACGCAATTACAACGTATCTGCCGGAACCGATGTGATCGTGTACGGCAGTGAATCCGCCCAGTCCCAGCATTGGTACGTTGTCCCTGTGGCACAGGATCATCTGGGCAACGATCTGTACTATAAGATCGTGAACTATTCCGACACTTCCCTTGCTTTGACACAGGGAACTTCCGGCATGACACTTGCCAAATATACCGGGGCAGACAACCAGCTCTGGCTGCTCAATGCCGATGGCTTGCAGGGCTTTGCCGGATACTGTTTTGACGACAATACCGGCAACATCAAGGCAGGGGATATCGGCGGTCTGTTCGGCGAGATCGTGGAGGTTTCCACTTTTGCTGACCTCAAGAAATACGCCACTTCTGATACGCCTTATACGATTGTGGTTACGGCAAACCTCAGTGTTACCACACTGCAAAAGGACTCCTCCGGACGCAACTACTGTCCGGACGGACGAATCTATGTTCACAGCAATAAGACCATTATCGGCAGCTATGCGGCGCATACCATGTATAATGTGCAGTTCTGCACCTCTTCCAACAGCGGAACGGGAAACAATCTGATTCTGAAAAACTTTGAGTTACAGCACGATGCCGAGTCCAACGGCAATGACTCCATTGTGGTATACCTCGGTTCGGGTCAGAATCTCTGGGTAGACCACTGTACCTTTGTGGGACACAGCGACTATAACACAGCCTCTACCGGCTTGCCCGACTGGGATAAATTCCTGGCGTGCTGTTATGATGCGGACTACACCACCGTTTCGGACTGCTCTTTTGGACTTCACGAATACGGCGTGATCCTGGGGTATCCGGCAGATGATGAGAACTCCTATAAAACCTATAACAACTATCCCCGGATGTCCATTATCAGCAACCGCTTTGAAAAGACGCTGACCCGTGGACCGGGGCTGATGCGCTACGGCTATTTCCACTCGCTGAACAACTATGTGAAAACGTTCAGCATGGCATATACCGTACACACGGCATCGAAAATCTTTGCGGAAAACTGCTACTATGAGGACGGAGGAAATGTCATCTGCGACTGGAACACGGTGACTTATCCCGGCTCATATGCAGAAACTGGTTCGAAGTCAGTGAACTGCAAACGGACGACCATTGAGGGCTATGCGCAGAACTGCACATGGCGGCCGACTTCCAATTACAGCACTATTTCCCGTACCGCAGATGCGGCAAAAACCTATTGCGAAATCTACAGCGGCTGCCAGAATGACCGGAACCATATGATGTATCTCCGGTATGCGGCTGCCGGTGTGCCGAGTGCAGGCTACACCGAATCTCCCAGCGCACCCCTGGCGGAAACATTCGCAGAGGGTTCCACTTATCGCATCCGGAATGTCAACTCCGGCTTGTACTTGCAGGTGGCAGGTGCAGCGGCAAAGAACAGCGCTAACGTGCAGCAGTGGGGTTCAGACGGAACATCGGTTCATGACATCTGGAAACTGTGCAGTGCCGGAGACGGGTATTACTACCTGGTTTCGGCAGTAGGAGACGGCGGCACATATGTGCTGGATGTTGCCGGGAAAAAGACGGCAAACGGGACGAATATCGACATATACACGTATAACGGCGGCAGCAATCAGCAGTTTATGCTGACGAAAAACGGAGACGGCAGCTACCAGATCCGAACTGCTGTTTCCGGCGGAAATTCTGTGGTAGTGGTGGAAGATGCCTCCAAGACCTCCGGCGCCAATGTACAGCAGTGGGAAACCAACGGCGCAGACTGTCAGAACTGGATTTTAGAGCCGGCAGCAGATCCCGGCTGTGCGATGGACACAGATGTGATCTATACTTTTGAAAATGCCGGTTCCGGTCTGGTGATGGATATTGCCGGCGGAAAAATGGCAGACAACACAAATGTGCAGCAGTGGGCATCCAACGGGCTGGACTGCCAGAAATGGACACTCCGTGCTTTCGGCTCCGAAAACTATTACTGGATTCGCTCCCGGCAGGACAGCGGCTATGCGCTGAAGGCAGAGGGCAGCAAAAACGGCGGAAACCTGTCGATTGCGGCGTGGTCTAATAAGGACAGCTCCCAGCTGTTCCGCTTTACCAAGAACCTGGACGGCAGCTACTGCATTCTGACCCACGCCTCCGGTGATGCCTGCTATGTGGAAGTGGCTGACGCATCCACGGCAAACGGCGCTAATGTACAGCAGTGGGAACCGACTGGCAGCAGCTGTCAGAAATGGCAGGCAAAGACAGAGACCGCTACAGTAACCACAACCACAACTACCACTACGACCACAACAACGACTGCGGCAACGACAACATCGACCACTGCAGCAACAACGGATACAACAACAGTATCCACAACGGCAACGGCCACAGAACCGCCTGCGATTTCCGGTGACATCAACGCAGACGGAAAGGTAAACCTGGCAGATCTGGTGCTGCTGCAAAAGTGGCTGCTGGGCGTTCCCGAGACCAGACTTGCCGATTGGCAGGCAGGAGATCTGTATACTGACGGAACGCTGAATGGTTTCGACCTATGCTTGCTGCGGAGCAGGCTCATGGCAGGATGAGTTCCGGAAATCGTTGAAATAGTAATCGAAAAGCGGCAGAGGAACAGTTTTCTCTGCCGCTTTTTCCACCGATGTGGTATTACTTGTGGAAAAGAAAAGCTGAAAGGCATTGGTAAATTTCACAGAAATCCACAAAAAGATTGACAGGGAATTCGTGAATATGGTATAATAAAAAAGATGGAAAATCTTGAAACGGAGGTGTAGATTCCAAGATGCAGACAAACAGAATACAAAGATGCACCGGATTGCTGTGTGCCGCAGTTTTTGCTGTCGCAGCCCTGTCGGGAACAGCATCGCCCTCTGTCCGAGCGGCAGCGTCCGGGGAAAATGTAACGGGAGACCTGTTGGAAATGCAGGGGATCCCGCTGGATGCCGACGCAGCTGCGGCGCAGACGGAAAGGATTCCCGTTTACGGGGCAGACAACAGCACGGCGACAGCTTATGCAGAGGACCGCTATGCGTCGCACGCCGGGTACGATACGCTGAGCGATGAACAGAAACAGCTGTACAATGCGATGAAACAGGCGGCGCATACCTTCTACGTGGGAAGCGCAGATGCGGAAAGTGTTTCCTATTCCACAGGCACCATGGATTGCTGTGTGGCAGTGGACACCGGCAGCCAGTCTCTGAATAAAGAAGACGTGGTCAGAGTGATCTCCATGTTCCGGAACGACAACCCTGTTTATTTCTTTCTGGGCAGTTCGTTCCTGTACAGCACGGATTATGATTTCTGGACAGGGAAAAGTTATATTGATATGGTTTATCTTTCCTGTGCAGAGAACTGCACCGACGGCACAGAGCGGCAGGCGGAGCGAAAGGTTTTGGAAAACCAGATCGTGACAGTGGAAACGAAAGTCAAAGCCGGAGAAACAGCCCTGGAAAAGGCGAGAATCGCCCACGATTGGCTGGTGGACACCATTACATATGCCTATGATGCCAACGGCGATCCGGATAACTCCATGACTTCCCACAGCATAACCGGCGTGTTTGATGCACAGTATCACACGGCAGTCTGCGAGGGATACGCCAAGTCGTTCCAGCTGCTGATGAACGCAGCCGGGGTCTCCAACTTCTATATTGTGGGGTTGGGGAACGGCGGCGGTCACGCCTGGAATATGGCACAGATGGATGACGGCTATTACTACTATTTCGATGCCACCTGGGACGATACGGCGCAGACCAGCAAGTATTTTGCTGCCGGAGAGACCAGCTTATCCCAGAACCATTCTCCGTATGTCTACGATAAAAGCAGCTGGGAATTCCTCTACGACCTGCCGGATGTTCCGGACGCAGATTATGACTTGCAGCCCGGAACGGTCTATCTCGACGGTGATTATACTTACCGGCTGTTCGACAAGTATGCAGCGCTGACCGCATACACCGGAGATTCTGAAAGCGTTACTGTTCCGGAAAAGGTGAACGGGCTGCCGGTACAGGTGATTCAAGGGGCATTTGCCGGGAATACAACCCTGCAAACCGTAAATCTGCCGGAGACGCTGCTGGAAATTTCCTATGGCGCAGACGGCGTGGGTGCATTTGAGGGGTGCAGTTCTCTGCAAAGCGTGATTCTCCGTGGAGAGACCATGCCGGTTTCTCTGACTCGTGTGGCGTATCACGCATTCCGGGACTGTACCGCCTTGACACAGATCACGCTGCCGGTCACCGTTTCCCGTATCGGTGCAGCAGCATTTGAAAACTGCGAGGCGCTTCAGCTGTTGGAAATTTATGCAAAAAGATGTACCTTTGTCTCGTCCACATCCGTTCCCACGGAGACAGTGATCTCCGGCTATGCCGGCTCAACGGCGCAGACATATGCGGCGAAGTTCAACAGAGAATTTGTGGAACTGGGAACTGCATCCACATCCTCTGTGATGACAACGGCACTGACAACGACTTCGCTGACCCAGACTACCACCACAACAACCACTGCATCTTCCAAAACATCTGCTGTAACATCGACAACGCCCGAATCGTTCGAAAATCGTCTGATCGGGGACGTGAACGGCGATGGCAATTGCACCATTGATGACCTGGTGATGCTGAATCAGTATCTGCTGGGAATTCTCCATGCGGACGCATCACAGATTGCGGCGATGGATTGCTGTGCTGACGGGAAAATCGACATGAGAGACAGCCTGATCCTGGAACAGTTCCTGGTGTATATGATCGATACGATCCCAGTTGAGCCGTAAATGGAAAAGCAAATGAGAAAAGCGGTACAGTTTGAACTGTACCGCTTTTCTACATTATGAAAGAATATAAATGAAAAATGGAATTGTCGTTTATTCCGTATACGGGAGCTGGTCGATCAGCTTAACCAGGAACTGCATCAAAATTGTTGCGTCCTCAGAACCAAGAACACCATCGGCGTTGCAGTCTGCATTTGCTCTTGCACTGTCGCTCAGCTGTACAGCACCGGCTGCTGCCTTGTTCAGAACAACTGAATCTGTGATGTCTACACGACCATCCAGGTTTGCATCGCCGTACAGGATCTGTGTCGGAGCAGATGCGCTGGTTTCTGTGCCGGTTTCCGTGCTGGTCTCTGTCGTAGTCGTTCCGGTTGCCACAGAAGTCTCTGTTGTAGTAACCGGATCCAGCGCATCGAATGTCAGATCGTTGGAATCTGCATAATCCTTTGCTGCTGTATTGTTGTTGCCCTTGATGGTGATATCATTGCCCTTTACCAGGGAATCCTTTTCGATCTTATAGCCGAATGCGTTGCTGCCGATGGAAGTAACGCTCTTCGGAATTGTGACTTCTGCCAGGGAATCGCAGTCTGCGAATGTTGCATTGCCGATGGTCTCCAGTGTTTCCGGCAGGTCTACATGGGAAAGGTTCTTACAGCCGGCAAAGGTGTAGTTGCCCAGGCTGGTGACATTGTCCGGAATGGTGATGTCTTCCAGCGAACTGCAGCGATAGAACTGATAGTTGTCCAGTTTGGTCAGACCGCTGCCGATGGTAACGTCTGTCAGACTGCTGTCATCGTAGAATGCCCACTTGCCTAGCTGTGTTACAGAATCCGGGATCACAACCTTGGTTGCGTTGGTGCATTCCGAGAAAGCGCTTTCTCCGATGGTCGTTACAGTATCCGGAATGATGATCTCCTGTAAACCGGTGCAGCCATAAAATGCGGAGTTGCCGATGTTTTTGGTGTTTGCGCCAAACTGAACATTTGCCAGACCGGTGCAGCGGTAGAACAGATTCTCACTGATAGAGGTCAGGCTGTCCGGCAGTGTGATGTTTTCCAGTGCGTTACAGCTGTAGAATACGATCTCGTCCATCTCTGTCAGCGTTTCCGGCAGAGTCACAGACTTCAAGTTGCTGCAATATGCAAATACGCCGGACTTAATGGAAGTGATGCTGTCCGGGATCACAATGCTTTCCAGACCGCTGTATGCGAAAGTGTCCTTCCGGATGGAAGTCATGCTGGAAGAAAGCTTTGCAGTTTTCAGATTCTGGCAGTGGCTGAATGCAGCCGTTGCAACGTTGGTCACGCTGTTCGGCAGTTCCAGACTGGTCAGACCGGAGTAAGTAAACGCATTGGCGTTGATTCGGGTGAGGGAATCCTCCGGGAAGTTAACGGTTTCCAGAGCGCTGCATCCATAGAATGCGTTTGCGCCGATGCTCTGTACGCCCTCTTCCATGGTGACCGATTTCAGCGCTGCGCAGTTTGCGAACATGGTAGAACCAATGGAAGTCAGATTGCCGGGGATAGTAACGGATTCCAGGGACGCGCAGTATGCAAATACGTCATTGCCCACAAAGTACAGGCTTGCCGGGAGCTTAACGGATTTCAGATTGCTGCAGGAGCAGAATGCGCTGGCATTGATAGATGCCACGCTGTCCGGGAATTCTACGGAAGTCAGCGAAGTGCAGCCCAGGAATGCGTTTGCACCGATGCCGACCATGGTCTCCGGGAAGGAAATCGTCTGGATCTCCTTGTTGCCGTAGAAAGCAGATGCGGCAATGAAAGTTACCGGATACTCTTCCTCGTCCTCTTCGTCATAAATGGTCTCCGGAATGACCAGATCGGTGGTTCCCGGAGCGCATCCGGTGATCTGTGCCTTTTTCGAAACGATCTTATAGTACAGCTTGCCGTCCTGTGTCGGTTTGCCGTCCGGCAGTACCACTTCATCATCTTCTGCATAGTTGGGCATCGGGATCTGCTCCGGCGTGCTTTCTGCGGCGATACTGCCGGTCAGTTCGGATTCCACGTCTGCTGCGATCTGTGCCGCAACGTCACTTGCCGGCAAAGGTTCCTCCAGAGTGGGAACTTCTGCTACAGCTACAGCACTTCCGGCGGACTGCGGTGCTGCGTATGCAACAGTACCCAGACAGCAGGGAATCAGTGTAGCGATTGCAGTGATGCCTGCAATGGTCTTTTTCCAGTTTGATCTCATAAGAATACAAGCCCCTTTCAGTGCAAGAATACACATCATATTTCTTACATTATAATCGATTTTCTCCAACTTGTCAATAGCGTTTTTGTAAAAAATGACAGTGCCGTTTTGTGTGAAATGACGGTTTTTCAGTAGAATTCACGATTCCTTCCAAGAAAAAACAGTTTTGATTCATGTTGTGGCGCATGGCTTTTGCTCGGAAACGGCGCAGCACGCATTCTGCTGCGTCAAGTCCAAAATTGGAAAAAATTGTTTGACTTTTTGTGGCGCTTGTGTTATACTATAAATGTATAAAACTGGACAGAAACTGCACAAAACGTTCTGTGTCAGGCAGAAAAAACCAGAGCTTGTTCCGCCCGGAACAGGCTTGCACAAATAGAGAGGAAGATTTTTGCTATGGGAAGCCGAAATAAAGGACTACGCCGCTGTCTCAGTGTTCTGCTGGCAGGGTTGATGGCGGTCGGCTGTATGCCGCTGACTGTGTTTGCAGCCGATGGGACGGCCGCCGCATCCGGAGAGATTGCTCTGACCGAGGAGAATTTTCCGGACGAGGCGTTTCGAACCTATCTCCAGGAGAATGCAGACACAGACGGAGACGGCGCCTTGTCCGAGACAGAGTGCGGAGACGTGACAGACCTGCCGCTGTCCGGCATGGAAATTGCCGATCTGACAGGCATCGGGAATTTCACCAAGCTGACTGCTCTGGACTGCTCCGATAACCAGCTGACAACACTGGACTTGTCCGATGCTGCGATGCTGGCAAAACTGGACTGCTCCGGCAACGGCACGCTGGAATCTCTGACGCTGCCGGAACCCATGCAGCTTGGCGGAATCTCCATGCCCGGCTCTATGCTTACCGTTCTGGACTGCAGCGACTGCGTCTTGTCCTCTCTTTCACTGGACAACTGTATTGTTCTGGGCGAACTGAACTGTTCCGGCAACCAGCTGGAAACACTGGATCTTTCCGGGAACACCACGCTCATCCGGCTGGATTGTTCCGGGAATGCGCTGACAGCATTGGACGTTACTGCAAACGGCAATCTCGTGGAACTGAACTGCGCCGATAATCAGCTGACTGACCTCAGCTGTTTTAACTATCAGAATCTGACCGATCTGGACTGCTCCGGCAACCAGCTGACGACGCTGTCGGTAACGGGAAACAGCGTACTGGAAACGCTGAACTGTGCAAATAACCAGCTGACCACCCTGTCACTCAGCGGAGATACATCGCTTGTCGAACTGGACTGCTCCCAAAACGAACTGACAGCGCTTGCCATGATCGACCTTTCTCTTCTGGAAAAAGTAAACTGTTCCGGCAACCAGCTGACAGAACTGGACACCCGGTATTGCCAGGGACTGAAAGAACTGAACTGTGCTGATAACCGGCTGGACACCCTTTCGCTGATCTGGGAAAAGTCTCTGGTCATCCTGGATTGTTCCGGAAACCTGCTGAAATCCCTGCGGCTCACCGGAAATCCTGCCTTGGAGACACTGAACTGTTCAGGTAACCAGCTGACGGCACTTTCCGTGAGCAGCAACACTGCGCTGACTGGACTGAACTGTGCCAAGAACCAGATCACACAGCTGGATCTTTCTAAAAACACCTCGCTTGCATCGCTGGACTGCTCCGGCAACCAGCTGACCACGCTGAGTGTGACCGGGAATCCGGCACTGACGGCGCTGAACTGCGCAGAGAACCAGCTTACAGCCCTGGACATCACCGGGCTTTCTCTGACCTCGCTGGACGCTTCCGGAAACAGCCGCACCATTGTGCCGCAGCCGGAGCGTGCCGGGGCGTATACCTATGATCTGACCCAGCTGCCGGAGCTGGACACCAGCCGTGTTACCGGCTGGGAAAACGCCGAAGTCAAGGATACCGACCCGGACACCCTGCATATTGCAGCCGGAAAATCCCAGGTGCAGTATGGCTACCAGCTGGATGCTGCGCAGGCTGTCCCGGTAGCGACTTTCACTTTGACCTTGCAGCCGGAGACAGACCGCTATCTGGAACTGAGCGAAGAGAACTTCCCGGATGCGGCGCTGCGCAGTCTGCTGAGCGGCATGGATACCGACGGAAACGGCTGGTTCTCTCTGGAAGAACTGGAACAAATTACAGTGCTGACGATCCCGGCGGACAGCGGCGTTGCAGACTTGAACGGACTGGAAAAGCTGGACTGGCTGGAGACGCTGAACTGTGACGGGCTGCCGCTGGAAACGCTGGATGTCTCCGGGCTGTCTGCTCTGCGGGAACTCAGCTGTAACGGCTGCGGTCTGACGGAACTGGTGCTGCCGAAAGCATCCGTGCTGGCAAAACTCAGCTGTCGGGAGAACAAACTGACGGCGCTGTCACTGAGCGGACAGAACAGCCTGGAAAGCCTGGACTGCCGGAACAACCAGCTTTCGTCTCTGGACACCGGGGAAACGAAACTGACCGCAGACCAGCTGCTGGCAGACGGAAACCGTGTCTCCATTGATGCAGATGTGTTGGGACAGTTTGACCTGTCGACCCTGCCCGGCGGATTTGTCCCGGAACAGATCGTGCCGGACAGTCTGACCAACGGCACACTTTCCGGGACAACGCTCACAGTGACAGAACCGGGCAAAGACGTGACGTATCAGTACTACACCGATCCGGCAAAGGCCATTGCCGTGACATTTACATTGCTGACCGAAGAGACGTTGCTGCCCATTGACGCAGCCCATTTTCCGGACAGCGACTTCCGCAGTTACGTACAGACGCTGGATGCAGACGGGGATGGCTATTTTTCTCGTGCGGAACTGGACGATGTGACTCAGATGGACATTTCACAGCGTTCCATCTGGAAACTGGACGGCATCCGCTATTTCACCAAACTGGAAAGCCTGGACTGCTCCCAGAACAGCCTGCGGGAACTGGATCTCACCGGTCTGACACAGCTGAAAAGTCTGGACTGTTCTCAAAATAATCTGTCCAAGCTGACACTGCCGGCGGCGAAGGGGCTGGAAGAACTGTACTGTTCCTACAACAGCACGCTCCAGGAATTCCAGGTCTCTGACTTCCCGGTGCTGCGGATACTGAACTGCGCACAGTGCCGGATCAAGGAACTGGATCTCACCGGTTCGCCGAAACTGGAAACGCTGAACTGCACCATGAATCAGCTGACCGTGCTGAACATTACCGGCTGTACCAAGCTGGTATCTCTGAACTGTTCTATGAACCAGCTGACAGCGCTGGATCTCACAGGTTTTTCTGCAATCAATACGCTGAATTGTGCCAGCAATAAGCTGACGCAGCTGGATGTTTCCAAGTGTGCAGAACTGGTGTCTCTGAACTGTTCCAGCAACCAGCTGACGGTGCTGCCGGTTTCCGGATTGGAAAAGCTGGAAACTCTGCTCTGCATTGGCAACCAGCTGACTTCACTTCAAGTTTCCGACCAGGTGACGCTGAAAAAGCTGTCTGCCACCTGGAATCGCTATACCGTCCAGCTGGATTCGCTGAATCGGTTTTACCTTTCTGATCTGCCCGGCGATTTCCAGATCTCCCGTGTGGATGCAGACAGCTGGACAAATGCTGTTACAGACGGCGATGCAGTCTACGCCGCTGACCCGTCCCAGAACATCACATACACCTATTATCCCACATCGAACAAGGACCAGAAGGTAACATTCACCCTGCTGCTGAAAACGTCTGAGGAGACGGAGACAGGTATCCCCATTGATGCGGCGCATTTCCCGGACGAAGTGTTCCGGGCGTTTGTCCGTCAGTACGACCAGAACCAGGATGAACTGCTTTCCGCTGAGGAGATTGCGGCGGTCACAGCAATGGACGCCTCTGGAAAGGGCATCGCAGATATGACCGGCGTGGAGTACTTCACCGCTTTGGAAACATTGTCCTGCGGCGATAACCCAGCGCTGAAACGTCTGTCCGTGATTTCACTGTCCCAGCTGAAAACACTGCGCTGTGCCAATGCGGCACTGACAGCATTGTTCCTGCCACGCAGCAGCAGCCTGGAAACCCTGGACTGTTCCAAGAATCAGCTGACGGCGCTGAACCTCAATGGCTGTGAAACGTTGAACAGTCTGAACTGCGCCGAGAACCAGCTGCCGGAACTGTCGCTTTCGGGACTGTCGGCATTGCAGGAACTGGACTGCCACGGAAACCAGCTGACTTCGCTGGATCTTTCCGGACGGCAGCTGACCCGTCTGGACTGCAGCCAGAACCAACTGACATCACTGGACGTTTCCAAGCAGCTGTCGTTGGAAGAGCTTTCCTGCGGTGAGAATCAGCTGATCGCCCTGGATGTGACGGGACTGTCTCAGCTGCAAACACTGTCGGCAGATGGAAACCGGCGCAATGTGCCAGTGAATGCTGTTTGTCAGCTGGATTTGACAACGCTTGCAGATGGCTTTGCGCCGGAGTTTGCAGCGGAGGACAGCTGGCAGAATGCCGTGTGTGACGGCACGCTGCTGACTGTGACAGACATTTCCGCAGAGGTGCAGTATGACTACTGCATCGACGCCAATGATCTGGAACGAACGGTACGTTTTACGCTTGTGCCGCAGGCAATGGAAGAGGATTCCATTGCGATTGACGCCGAGCATTTTCCGGATGATGCGTTCCGGGCATATGTCATGGAAAAACTGGACCGCAATCAGGATGGGATGCTCCAGAAGTCGGAGCAGGAGATCGTCACAGAGCTGGATATTTCCGGCTGCGGTATCGCAGATCTGACTGGCATCGAAAACTTCCCCAATCTGAAAAAGCTGAACTGTGCCGAGAATCGGATCACAGATCTGTCTCCGCTGCCGGACACGCTGACATCCCTGGACTGCAGCAAGAACGCCATGACGGAACTGGATATTTCCCGGTTTACCAGCTTGACGGAACTGCGCTGCCGGGGACTCCATCTGGAACAGCTGGATGTGACAGCGTTGTCCGCACTGAAACTGCTGGACTGCGGCGACAATGCGCTGTCGGGACTGGCGCTGCGGAATGAAACGCTGGAAGAACTCTACTGTGACAGCAACCAGCTGACAAAACTGGACACACGGCGCTGCACAGTGCTGCAAAAGCTGTACTGCCAGAAAAATGAACTGACAAGTATTTCGCTGGGCAGTACAAACTTGACAGTGCTTTCCTGTGCGGATAACCAGCTGGAATCTCTGGAACTTGCAGACCAGACCAGCATGGAAGAGCTGGACTGTTCCGGAAACCAGATCAGTGCGCTGATACTTTCCACTTTGAAGAAACTGAATGTGCTGAACGCCGGACACAATCCGCTTTTGTCTCTGTATCTCTCAGAAGAGGCACCCATGACCAGCTGTGATCTGACCGGCTGCCGTACGCTGAAAACGCCGCAGTATTCCGGCAGGCAGCTGTACCTGGAGCCTACGCTGTGGAGCCGTTTCCTCATGGAGCGTGCCTCGGATTGGAGCAATGTGCAGGTGGACGGTGCAAAGGTTGTGGCAGACGATCCGCTGAACGATATCACCTATGTTTATGACACCGGCAACCCGAATGTCAAGGCAGTTCTCTCTGTGGGATTGCAGGCGATTCCGCTGAATGCGGCAGAAGTCACTCTGGCTGATACGGAGAGAATCTATTACACCGGCGAGGAACTGACGCCAAAGGTTCTGGTGAAGGTGGGAGACCATCTCCTGAGGGAGGGAACGGATTATCTCCTTTCCTATGAGAACAACGTAAACGCCGGCAGGGGAACAATTCGCATTGCACCTGTGCCGGATACCAATTGGAGCGGCAGCAATTCGCTGGAATTTGTGATCGAAAAGGGCGTACCCAAGGTCTCCGTTGTGTGGGATGACAGCGTTTCTTACACAGAGGGTGATGCTGTGCCGCCGATTCGTCTGGATTCCGCCAATACGCCGGGTGTGCTGACCTGGGCGGCGGATACCTCCGACACCTTGAAATCCGGAGAAAACCGCCTGCAATGGCGATTTGTCCCGGCGGACAGCGAAAATTACGAAACGGTTCTTGGTACAGTTATCATTACCGCAAAGGAAAAGCCGGTCACTACTACAACAACGACTGTGACAACGACGACGACCACAACGACTACCACCACCGCAGAGACCACAACAACCACGACTGCGCCCACAACGACCACGACTGCGCCCGCAACGACCACGACTGCGCCCGCAACGACCAGTACTACAACGACAGAAACCACTACCACAACATCCACTTCTGCGGAAACGACCACATCGACTACCACAACCACGACCACAGAACCTTTCACAACGACATCCAGAGGAACATATACCAAGCAGACCAGACCGACAACCACGGAAACTACTACAACCACTAGCGCTACGACACAAAGCTACACCAAGGTAACCAAACCTACGACAACAACAGAAACCACAACTATGACCGAAACGACGACCACGACGACGACTACCACAGTGACGACAACAACGGAGACAACGACCTCGGAAACCACAACCAGCACTACCGTAACTACCACAACAACGGATACAACAGAAACGACGACAAATACAAGCAGTACCACAGAAACCACAGGCAGTACAACGCTGACAGTTTCGTGGACAGAGACCAGTACCACCACGTCTGCCTCTGCAACGACTTCCAGTTCCACGACAACTACAACAGCACAGACGACAACAGTCACCACAACTTCTGCGACAACCACGACCAAACAAACGCAGCAGCTGCCCAGAGTGCGTGGCGACGCCAATATGGACGGGCGTGTGGATTCGCAGGATATGTTCGAGCTGATGCTGTATATTGCGAGAAGAGCAGTCGGCGAAAAGGACGTAGTATTTAATGACAATCCTAACGTAAACCGCTGGCTGATCCTGCTTATGGATATCAACAACGACAGCGTGCTGGACACCCAGGATCTGTTCTATCTAATGCTGTACATTGCGATGCACGGCGTTGGCATGGATGTCTCCTGGAGCGATGTACTGAAAAACTGATAAGCAAATACACAAACTACAAAAATCCCCCGAAGATGGTGAAACGCCGTCTTTGGGGGATTTGTATTTTCTTTGGAGGCAGTTTAATATGCGGCTGTCGTTTCTGCCGCTGTCGTCTCCGCTGCCCCGGTGTCACCGGATGCTGCGCCGTTGGTAATGGTGAGAACAAAGCCGCCTCGGTTGTCACCGGATATAGTATAGACTGTGTTTTCTGGCAGCGTAACTTTGGTCGTGCCGCTGGCATCAGCGGGAACGTAGTAGATGCTGTAGGACTGTGTGCCGTCCGAATAGGACAGACCGCCCGACTCTACCGGATAGTTCTGGAGATAATTGAGATATTCCTCCAGCGTGAAGTTGTTCTCGTGCATGATCGCAGCGTGGATTTTTCCCACATACCGGAAATGGTGCGGTGCATAGGCAGTTCCGGTGGTATCTGTCTTGTCGCTGGGATAGCGCAGCACAAAGCCGTACTGCCAGGAATTTGCCACCATCCACTCGTTGCACTTGGTGATATAGGGGACAACTTCTCCCGTACTGGTGATGAGTCCGATGTCGAATCCGTAACCGGTACTGCGGTCGGGGAGAATATTGGTATAGATGGAGGTACTGTCCAGCGTGCCGTCTAACGTGCTGTAGATCTGGAGATTGGCATAGCCGTTTGCCGCCGCATAGGCATCAAACAGCTCACAGATGGGCTGGATGATCTCCGGCTGAACCTGCAGCGAGGTGCTGCGTGTTTTGACATTGGCGTCTGTTACCGCAGAAAAATCGCTCCATACAGAAGTGCCGGTATAGGGATGGGACGCATCCGCCAGAACCAGCGGACCGCTTGCCTGGTCGGCTGCTGTCAGCTGCAGCACAATGCCGCTGGGCTGGGTCTCTTCTGTGGGATCTGTTGCATTTTCTCCGTCCTCTGACGCAGTTCCGGCGGAGGAAGATGTGGTTGAAAAGCCGCCGGTTCCGATGATATTTTCCGTACTGCTCCGGAAAAACAGGCGGTAGACATAGTCTGCTGCAAATATTCCTACGATGAGGAGCGCCAGCGCAAGGAGAAAGCCGGCGGGGCTGAGGTGTCTCTGTTTCCGACTGCTCATGGCGTGGAACCAGCCTCCTTTCCTGTGAAAATTACCGTTCCGGTTTATGCCGCCGGAGCCGCAGAAGTTTCTGTTGTATCAATGGCAGAACCGTTTTCGTCGGTTTCCTCTGCCGCCAGGTTGTCGGGCATCGGATAGCCGTCGTGTACCAAACCGTAGATGGCGAACGTATCGAAAACCGCTCTCCAATAGGTGGGACCCTTTGCAGTCACGGCAATAAACTGTTTGCCGTCCGCATCGGTGGCATAGCTGACCAGACAATGCCCTGCCTCATCGGTATAGCCTGTCTTGCCTGCCTCAATGGTGATGCCGGTCACTTCGTTGCCGTACATCCGGCTGAACATGGTGCTTTCCAGCGGAATGCCCTTCGGATGCTGCTCTGTTGCCGAGGTGGTGTACTGATAGGTACCCAGAATCTCACGGCAGGTGTCATTTTCCATCACAGCGCTCATCAGCATGGCAATGTCGGTGGCTGTGCTGTAATGATTCGGGTCATACAGACCGCTGGCGTTGGTGAAGTGGGTGTTTTCCAGTCCCAGTTCTTCCGCCTTCTCGTTCATCAGCTTAACAAACTCGTCCTCCGAGCCGCACAGATAGATAGAGATCGCCGTGGTCGCATCTGCACCGGAAGGCAGCGCAATGCCATACATCAGATCTTTTAGCGGAACGGTCTCGCCCTCTTCGAATCCGGCACGGGATGCCTCTGCATCGATCAGCGGCGCAATGATGTCATACGTCATGGTGAAGGTGTCGTCCATGTTTTCGATGTGTTCCGCTGCCACCAGAAGTGTCATGATCTTGGTCATGGATGCCGGATAGATGCGTGCATCCGGGTCACGCTGTGCCAGAATGGTGTTGTTGTCCACGTCCAGCAGGACAGCGTGTTCGCTGGAGATGTTGTTTGCCGTCAGTTCGGTCACATTCTCCGCAGCAGTGGGATAGGTCAGCAGAGTCTCCGGTTCTGTGGGAGCCTCTGTTGCCGGTTCTGTTTCTGCCTGAGCGGCAGTGTTCTGGGCATTGACTGCCGCAGGGATCTGCTGCTGTATTTTCGGCTTTCCGGTCTGTGTCAGTAAAACGATCAGAAAAACCAGAACAATGAATCCGCATAAAACGCCGATGGAGACATTGATCCAGATTTTTGAATTGCTGCGGGACTTTTTCTTGGGAACTCTCATTGCTGCACCTCTGTTGGAAAAGCGGCACTGCACAAAGCCGCTTAAAATATCATTGTCTTTTCGAAAGACCTTGCATCATGAAAACAATATGCACTCTACAATTATAATCCATTTTTACCGTTTTGTCAATGGATTTTAAGAATTCTTCATGAAAAAAGCCTGTTACAGCGCAGAAAAAAGAGGGCATCGGTCACAGCCGGTGTCCTCTTTCTGGATTTGTGCGGTCGTTTATGCTGCGGCAGCGTCCAGCAGCTTTTCCATTGCGGTATAGGCAACCAATACCTTGTCCTCGCCGCTCAGCGCACGCTGGCGCACAACGGCGTGGGTGAATGTTCCGTCGATGAACGCCCAGTAGGTGGTGTCGTCTTTCTTCACCAGATCCATGGTATGGGTGCTGCCGTCTTTCATGGTATAAGTCAGATGCAGCGCCGGGTCGGTGTCAGTCGGAACATCTGCGGCAGTGTCCAGTGACTCATAGGACAGATTGGACAGCGCAGTGTAGAATGTCTGGAACGATTCCAGCAGTTCCGTGTCTGCACTTGTGATCTGCTTTCCGTCACAGCTGTAGGTCTCGCTGTCGCTGTCCGCCGTAAAGCTACGGTCGATGTCCAGGGTGGTATCGTTGAACGAACCGTGATATTGCACGGTGAAAGCAGAGATATCTGTCAGATTCACCTTATATACGGTGCTGAGCATATAATCCGAGGCATTGTCCTCCAAAAAGCTGAGGTAGTTGGAGTCCATCTTGAGGATCTCGTTGCTCTCCACCCGGAGACAATCCACATAGGAAGAAACAGACGGGTCAAATTCCTTTACCAGTAGGGTGGTAGTGTCACCGTTTGCCTGGGTGAGCTGGAATGTGTATGCCGGTTTGTCAAAGCCATAGGAGGCATACTTGTCTGCCGTCACATCGCTGTCGCCGAAGTCGTCTGCCTCCAGCTCTGTGATGTTGTTGAAGAGGTTGGACAGCTTGGAGTTGTCTGCCCCGATAGGCGTGCTGAGCGGTTCTGTGAGCTGCCAGTCGGAGTTGCCGTCCATGTCCTGAAATGTGTAGACCGTTTCATCTCCACGTTTCAGCGTCAGCGCAGTGAAAGACGAACTCAGATCGTCCAGCAGATAACGGTACCGCAGCTGCGTCTTGGTCACATAGAGATAGCCGGCAGTGTCAGAATCCACCAGATATACGTGGTCATCATCATCCTGCATCATATAGAAACTGGTGTTTGTGGGGTTCTGTTTTCCCACGTAGAGTGTCTTGACCGGTTTGTCCGCATCGTCTGTGTAGTAGGCGATGGAAACCGGATCAGACAGACCATAGGTCTCCAGCTGCTTTTCATCCGCAGCACCCAGATCCTTTGTGGCAGTCACTCCGCAGCCATAAGTGCAGAGTGCATCAATATAATAGGTGTTGATGTGCAGGGTGCTGCCCTCGGCAACCTGCCACTTGCTGTCGTCATCCTTGTCGATGGTGTAGTCCAGTTCCGGCGTATGCAGCACCAGCTTGGTCACATCGTCGGACGTGAAAGAACTCAGCTGAAGTGCCGCAGCCTCTTCTGCCGCCTTCTTTTCCTTTTGGGTCTGATAGTGGTCGATGCCGAAATATGTGCCGAAACACACACCGATGAGCAGTACCAGCACCAGTCCGATGATGAGTTGTCTTTTCATGATTGTTTTGCCTCCTCAGACAGTGCTTATGAGTTACGGCGCTTGATCCACACGCCGACACCCACTGCCATAATTGCGATCGGTACTACCGTGAGAACTACCATCAGACGCTGTGCAAATCCGGAATCCTGCAGGGAAATGTAGTCGTTTGTCGTGGATTTGGTTGCGATGTCCATGTTGATATCGCTGTCGTACATCCAGCTGATGGTGCTGAGGAACAGATATACCGGCACGATAACGGTATCGTCGCTGACGTGTTCATCGTCGATAAACTCAGCGTTTCCGAATACCACCATCTTGGAGTCGTTTCTGCCCACGCTGGTGGAGTGTGCCGCCAGCAGGAGCTGACCGCTTTCTTCCTCCGGGTCATCGCTTGTGCCGCCGTAGGGTTCGCCGACTGCGCTGTCATAAGAGGTGATGAGGGGAGCGATGGTGTATTTGCCGCCTTCGTCATTATAGCGGAAGCTCCGGGACTCCGGCATAAAGGTGTACAGCCCCTGATCCACCAGTGCGGAGGTCAGGTCGGTCGCCTCGCTGTCGTCTTCCAGTTCGTTCAGTTCGCACTGAATGGTATAGGCGTCACCGGAAATGTGATAGTTGTTGTTTGTCTCATAAACCCGGTCGTAGTCCATGTAGAAGCCATAGTCCTTCATGATCTTTTCCAGGTTGGTGTAGACAAAGCTGCCGCCGTTGGGGGACATGAGCAGGCTGATGTTGCCGCCGTTGTCCAGATAGGCGTTCAGTTTTTCGGATTCTGCGTCGGTAATATCCTTGGTGGGTGCTGCGACCAGCACCAGGGCTGCATCTTCCGGCACAGCATCTGCCTCAGAGAGGTTCAGTTCTTTTGCAGCATAGTTGTAGTTGGTCAGGTTAGTCGTAAAACGAGTGTAGCTGTCCAGGGATTTTTCGCCGTGACCGGACAGGAAGTAAACGGTAGGCGTACGGTTTTCTGCTACACCCTTAATGGTGCCGGTGATGAGGTTTTCGCCCTTGAAGTCCTCGCCGGTGGTGTTGCCGTTGTCATCTGTATAAGTGGTGTACATGGAAGAACCTGGAATACGTTTTTTTACGTTGTCACAGATAAAGATCATGTCACCGGTAGAAAGGGTGAAGGCGTTGTCGGAGTTGATCTTTTCCATGGTGTCATTGTCCGTATCCGGATCGACCCAGATGAGGTTGATGGACTTGTGTGCATCATATTCTTCCAGCGCACGGTACAGCGTCAGAGAATCCATGTCGTTTTTCAGGCTCTCTTCCGTGGTCAGAACGTAGAAGTCTACTGTCTTTCCCTCGCTGTCCAGCTGATCCAGATACTTTTCTGTGGTAGAACTCAGACTGTACTGTTTGTTCGGGGAAATGTCCCAGCTGAAATCCAGCCGGGAGATAATCATATTCAATACAATGGCAATGACCAGGACCAGGATTGCCAGAATCCATGCCATGCCGGCAAATTTGGTGTTTTTCCAGTTGTGGAAATGTTTTTCTTTGTTGTTTTGACTCATGGCAAGTTACCTCCGGCTCCAGCGTCTTTTTTCAATGGAAATAATAGTCCAGATCAGGAATACGACGATTTCAGTGAAATAACCCAGCAGATCGGAGAATCGCATCAGTCCCTGGGAGAATACATAAAACTTCGTCTGATTGGAGAACCAGCTCAGCACAGCGGACAGCACCGGAATGCTGGAGAGGAACGAGTTTACACTCAGATTGTCCATCAGCATCAGCAGGAGCATGGCAAGCTCGCTCATAAGGATTGCCAGCAGCGGCATTTCCGTCAGAGAGGAGATGAAGATGCCCAGTGCGATGCAGACCAGACCGAACAGGAAGAATCCGATGTAGGTACAGATGAGGCTGGACCAGATCACACGGCCGTAGATGGAGGTGAGGATGGGGTAGAACAGAGAGACGACCAGCATCATCAGCAGGATGGTGGCAGTGGCAAGAAACTTCGCCATGACGATCTGGGTAACATTCAGCGGACTGGAGAGCAGCAGGGTCTCCGTGCCGTTTTTCCGCTCTTCCGAAAACGTCCGCATGGTCAGCAGCGGCAGCAGGAAGATGAAATAGAAAATGTTCACGTAAAAGATGGACGGGAACGAGAACGTATAAGTAGATGATGAAACATTGCCGATGTCCTGGATAAAGGTCAGCGAAAATGTTGCCATGAAAAAGGCAATGACAAAATAGGCGATAGGAGACAGAAAGTAACTCTGCAATTCCTTTTTATATAGTGCAAACATGGATGGTTATTCCTCCTCTTTCTGCGTACTGTCTGCTGTGTCTGCATCGGCTGCCGGTGTGTCTGCACCGTCTGCCGGAGCATCGCCGCTCTTCTGGGCAGCCTCTTCGTCCATTTCGCTGAGCAGATCTTCCAGACTGGAATGCTTTGTCTTTTGGTTGACCAGCTTGACGAATACCTGTTCCAGATTCTTCTTCTCGGCAGAGACTTCCAGGACTTCCAGACCGTGCTGGAGCAGAGCGGAGAGCAAAGCATTCCGGACACCGTCGTTTTCCAGCTCTATATCATAGGTGTAGATGCCGGTCTGTACGAACTGGATGTTGTCCACACGGACAACGCCTTCCACGGCCCTGGCAATCTTCGGCACTTCTCTGGAGCTGCCCTGAATCTTCAGTTTCAGCACCAGACCGGAGTTGTCTGCCTCTTCCAGGCGTTCGATGGTATCGTCTGCCTTGATCTCACCGTGGTTGATGATGACGATGCGGTCACAGACGGCACTGATCTCGCCCAGAATGTGTGAACTCAGGATGATGGCATGATTCCGGCGCAGGTCCAGGATCAGATTGCGGACCTCCATCAGCTGTGTGGGGTCGAGTCCGACCGTCGGCTCGTCCAGGATCAGCACCGGCGGATCGCCCAGGATCGCCATGGCGAATCCCACACGCTGCTTGTAGCCTTTGGACAGGTTGCGGATCAGACGCTTCTGCACGTCTGTAATTTTCAGCCGTTCCATAACACGCTCGACTTCGCCCTTCCGCTTGGCGGCAGGGATGCCTTTCAGTCCAGCGGCGAAGTGCAGATACTCCCGGACCTTCATATCCGGATATACCGGCGGGATCTCCGGCAGAAAGCCGATGCACTTTTTTGCCTTGACGGGCTGCTGTGCAATGTCATAGCCCTGGATCTTTACCGTTCCGCCGGTGGAAGGGATGACACCAGCCATAATATTTAATGTAGTAGACTTTCCGGCACCGTTCGGTCCGAGAAAGCCCAGCACCTCATTTTCCTTTATGGTAAAGCTGATCCCCTTGAGCGCAGCCTTGCTGCCGTAATATTTGGTTAGGTTTTGAATTTCAACCATATGATTGCTCCTTTCTGCAAAAGCCGTTTTGTCGGCTTTTTACAACTCATTTTATTATCGCAAAATAATATGTTCTTGTCATATATAAAGTG
>ENA-UEPW01000645-UEPW01000645.1-human-gut-metagenome-genome-assembly--contig:-NODE-645-length-22434-cov-13.323836_pt1 | contig 22434 bp, 10 predicted proteins | sample MGYA00242935_ERZ507936 | MGnify/ENA primary metagenome ERZ507936 (study PRJEB26167, sample SAMN06115469) | human gut metagenome | host: Homo sapiens | place: China:Chongqing | collected 2016-06-23... | reverse complement strand
GGAGCGGCTTAAATCTCCGGCCGGGAAAGGGAACATCCGACAATTTACATTATCTTTGCCTCACATATAAAGCCAGTTTATGGAGTCACTCAAAGAATTATATAAGATCGGCAACGGCCCGTCGAGCAGCCACACGATGGGGCCAAAAAAGGCTGCCGAACGTTTTGCCGAACGTAGTCGCGACGTCGATTCATACCGTGTGACACTCTACGGATCGCTTGCCGCCACGGGCAAGGGACACCTCACCGACATGGCGATCCTTTCGGTGCTGGAGCCCATCGCCCCGACCCAGATCGTCTGGGAGCCGAAGGTCGTGCTGCCCTTCCATCCCAACGGCATGTTGTTCGAGGGGCTGAAAGCCGGCAAGGTTGTCGACAGATGGACGATATACAGCATCGGCGGGGGTGCCCTGGCGAACGAGAGTTCGCGCCTGGAGATACCCGCCAGCATCTATCCGCTGACGACGATCTCGGAGATCAAGGACTGGTGCTACCGCGAAGGAAAAACCTATTGGGAATATGTCAACGACTGCGAAGGCCCCGAAATATGGGATTACCTCGACCGGATATGGACGGTGATGTGCGAAACGATCCAGCGCGGCCTGAACAACGACGGCGTACTGCCGGGAGGGCTCAAGGTCGCCCGCAAGGCGAGCACCTACTGGGTCAAGTCGAAGAGCTACACCGACTCGCTGAAATCCCGCGCCCAAATCTACGCCTACGCCCTGGCGACCTCCGAAGAGAATGCATCCGGCGGCATCGTCGTAACCGCCCCCACATGCGGGTCGTGCGGCGTGGTTCCGGCAGTGCTCTACCACCTGGCCAATTCGCGCGATTTCCTGCGCATCCGGATCCTGCGCGCCCTGGCTACGGCGGGACTGTTCGGCAACGTGGCCAAAACCAACGCTTCGATCTCCGGCGCCGAGGTCGGCTGCCAGGGCGAGGTCGGCGTGGCATGTGCCATGGCCGCCGCCGCGGCATGCCAGCTTTTCGGCGGCACCCCTTCGCAGATCGAATACGCCGCGGAGATGGGGCTCGAACACCACCTGGGGCTCACCTGCGACCCCGTATGCGGATTGGTGCAGGTGCCCTGCATCGAACGCAATGCGATTGCGGCAGCCCGGGCTTTCGATGCCAACGCCTACGCCACGCTCTCCGACGGCTCGCACATGGTGAGCTTCGACCGGGTCGTGGAGGTGATGAACGAAACCGGGCATAACCTCCCGAGCCTCTACCGGGAAACCTCCGAAGGGGGTCTCGCCAGGCGCTATAACGGCAAGAAATAATCCGGACAGGATTCTTACGGCGGGGAACCGTGTTTTTTTGTGCTCCGGGATTTTTCGCAATTCGGAACAGGGAATCTTCCAAAACTCAGACCGATAAGCATCCGGATAGCGAATGACCTCCGACCGCTCGTGTTCATGCCCTTTGAACGGCTGCACGGCTGTCTTTTGCACAGTCGCCCTGCGCTCCGTCCAGTCGCCGCGTGCGCCGGAATCCGCATATTCATAGCTTTAGCTCCGCTCCGTAGCACCATCGTAATTGTGGGCTTCCTCCCGGCGTGCCACAAGCCGTCCCCCGGAATCGTAGACACAGGCGGCTTCTACTCCGGGTTCCCGTAGAACCGCATCGGTTCGAGCCAACCGTCCGGCGGCATCGTCTAAAAATTCGGTCGACCGCCTCACCTGCCGCATCACCCTCGTATTCGAGTTCCTGCGCGGCAATCCGGGCTACGGCACCATCAGTCAGCGATGCCGGCCTCCCTGCCTGCGCATCCCCTCCATACAGAAACACCGTATCCGTCCGAAAAAAGTACGGTTGGCAATGCCGCCGGGAGTGCGAACTATTTCGACTCCAGCTAACCATCGGGACAATGACGGTTGAAGATAATCGAGAATCCGGTCAAAATAAAAAGAAGCCGTTCCCCAGGGAACGGCTTCTTTCGAATCGTATATGCAGCCTCGGATTTACTGCGCCTGCTGGAGCGATTCCAGCTCGGCTTTCGAACCGACCACAAGGTTGTCGTAATCGCGCAGGCCCGTACCGCCGGGGATCAGGTGACCGCAGATGACATTTTCCTTGAGGTTTTCCAGCGGATCGACCTTGGCCTGGATCGCAGCCTCGTTGAGCACCTTGGTTGTCTCCTGGAACGAAGCCGCCGAGATGAAGCTCGAAGTCTGCAACGCGGCGCGGGTAATACCCTGCAACACCTGCGTCGAAGTAGCGGGCACAATGTCGCGCACCTGCACGGGTTTCTGGTCTCGGCGCTTGAGGCTCGAATTCTCGTCGCGCAGCTTACGCAGCGAAACGATCTGCCCGGGCTGGAGCGACGTCGAATCGCCCGCATCGGTGACGACCACCTTGTCGTAGAGTTCGTCGTTCACATCCATGAACTCCCACTTGTCGACGACCTGGTCTTCGAAGAACCGGGTATCGCCCGGATCCTCGATCTTCACCTTGTTCATCATCTGGCGGACGATGACCTCGAAGTGCTTGTCGTTGATCTTCACACCCTGCATGCGGTACACCTCCTGCACCTCGTTGACGATGTACTCCTGCACCTTCGTCGGGCCGAGGATATTGAGGATGTCGCTCGGGGTGATCGCACCGTCGGACAGCGGGCTGCCGGCCTTCACGTAGTCGTTCTCCTGCACGATGATCTGACGCGACAGGGGCACGAGGTAACGCTTCACGTCACCCTGCTTCGAGGTGATGATAATCTCGCGGTTACCGCGCTTGATCTTGCCGAACGATACCTCGCCGTCGATTTCCGACACGATCGCCGGGTTCGACGGATTACGGGCTTCGAACAGCTCGGTCACACGCGGCAGACCACCGGTGATGTCACCGCCCGACTTGCCGACGGCACGCGGAATCTTGATCAGGATATCGCCGGCCTTGATCCTGGCGTTGTCCTTCACGACGACGTGCGCCGAAACGGGCAGGTTGTATTGCTTGACCTCCTCGCCCTCCTTGTTTACGATCTTGATGACGGGGTTCTTGGTCTTGTCCTTCGACTCGATGACCACCTTCTCCGAAAGGCCGGTCTGTTCGTCACGCTCCTCACGGTAGGTAATACCCTCGACGACGCTGTCGTAAACGGCCTTACCTTCGTATTCGGAGATGATAACGGCATTGTACGGATCCCATTCGCAGATCAGGTCGCCCTTCTTGACCTCGGCACCGTCCGCCATGAAAAGCGTCGCGCCGTAGGGCAGGTTGTGCGTATAGAGTACGATCTCGGTCTTCGGGTCAACGATGCGGAATTCCGACTGGCGCGAAATGACGATGTTGATCGCCTCGCCGGCGGCATTCTTGCCCTTCACGGTACGCAGCTCGTCGATCTCCAGACGGCCTTCGTATTTCGAAACGACATTGGTCTCGACCGCCGAGCCACCGGCCACACCACCGACGTGGAACGTACGGAGGGTAAGCTGCGTACCCGGCTCGCCGATCGACTGCGCCGCGATGACACCCACGACTTCGCCCTTCTGCACCATGCGTGCGGTAGCCAGGTTGCGGCCGTAGCACTTCGCGCATACGCCCCGGCGTGCCTCGCAGGTCAGCACCGAGCGGATCTCCACCGATTCGAGCGGCGATTTCTCGATCGCCTCGGCAATCGCCTCGGTGATCTCCTCGCCTGCCTTGCAGATGACCTCACCCGTCAGCGGATGGATCACGTCGTTCAGGGCGACACGGCCCAGAATACGATCGTAGAGGGTCTGCACGACGTCGTCGTTGCGCTTGATGGCCGTAGCAGTCAAGCCGCGGAGCGTACCACAGTCCTCCTCGTTGATGATCACGTCCTGTGCGACGTCAACCAGACGGCGTGTCAGATAACCGGCGTCAGCCGTCTTCAGTGCGGTATCGGCAAGACCCTTACGAGCACCGTGCGTCGAGATGAAATACTCGAGCACCGAAAGCCCCTCCTTGAAGTTCGAGAGGATCGGGTTCTCGATGACCTGCTGGCCACCCTCGACACCCGACTTCTGCGGCTTGGCCATAAGGCCACGCATACCGCTCAGCTGACGGATCTGCTCCTTCGAACCGCGGGCGCCTGAGTCGAGCATCATGTATACCGGGTTGAAACCGTCGTCGTCCTTGATCAGCGTGTCGATCACGACCTTCGTGAGCTTGGTATTGATGTTCGTCCAGACGTCGATGATCTGGTTGTAACGTTCGTTGTTGGTGATCAGACCCATGTTGTAGTCCTCCATGATGGCGTCCGAACGCTCGTAACCTTCCTGTACGAGTTTCTCCTTGGCGTCGGGGATAATCACGGCGTCGAGGTTGAACGACAGACCGCCGCGGAAGGCCATCCGGTAACCCATATTCTTGATGTCGTCGAGGAACGCGGCCACCTTGTCGGCGCCGGCCTTCTTCATCACCACGGCGATGATGTCGCGCAGCGAACGCTTCGTGAGGATCTCGTTGATGTAACCCACCTCCTTGGGTACCACCTGGTTGAAGAGGATTCGGCCGATGGTCGTCTCCTTCAGCTCGCGTACCGGGTTGCCGTCCGCGTCGATATCGTCCACCATACACTTCACAATGGCGTGCAGGTCGGCCTGGCCTTCGTTGTAGGCGATGATCGCCTCCTCGGGGCCATAGAATGCGCGGCCCTCGCCCTTGACACCCTTGCGGGGTTTGGTGATGTAGTAGAGGCCGAGTACCATGTCCTGCGACGGCACGGTGATGGGTGCGCCGTTGGCGGGGTTAAGAACGTTGTGCGAACCGAGCATCAGCAGCTGCGCCTCCAGGATGGCGGCATTGCCCAGGGGCAGGTGCACGGCCATCTGGTCGCCGTCGAAGTCGGCGTTGAACGCCGTACATGCCAGCGGGTGGAGCTGCATTGCCTTGCCCTCGATCAGCTTGGGCTGGAAGGCCTGGATACCGAGGCGGTGCAGCGTCGGGGCACGGTTCATCAGCACGGGGTGTCCCTTTATGACATTCTCCAGAATACCCCAGATCACGGGGTCTTTCCGGTCGATGATCTTCTTTGCGGATTTCACCGTCTTCACGATTCCGCGCTCGATGAGCTTGCGGATCACGAACGGCTTGTAAAGTTCGGCCGCCATGTCCTTCGGAATACCCATCTCGTGCATCTTCAGCTCGGGGCCGACGACGATGACCGAACGCGCCGAGTAGTCGACACGCTTACCCAGCAGGTTCTGGCGGAAACGTCCCTGCTTACCTTTCAGCGAGTCGGAGAGCGACTTGAGCGGACGGTTCGACTCGTTCTTCACGGCATTGCTCTTGCGCGAGTTGTCGAACAGCGAGTCGACGGCCTCCTGCAACATGCGCTTCTCGTTGCGCAGAATCACCTCCGGCGCCTTGATCTCGATCAGGCGTTTCAGACGGTTGTTACGGATGATGACACGACGGTAGAGGTCGTTCAGGTCGGACGTGGCGAAACGTCCGCCGTCCAGCGGCACCAGCGGGCGCAACTCGGGCGGGATCACCGGAATGACGTTCAGCACCATCCATTCGGGTTTGTTCTTGCCCCCCGACGCACGGAACGACTCGATGACGTTCAGGCACTTGAGCGCTTCGCCCTTACGCTGCTGCGACGTTTCGGTCGAAGCCTTGTGGCGCAGTGCATAGGACATCGTGTCGAGGTCGACCTGCTTCAGGAGCGTATAGACCGCCTCGGCGCCCATCTGTGCGACGAACTTGTTGGGGTCGCTGTCGTCGAGCGCCTGGTTGCCCTTGGGCAGGGCGGCCAGCACGTCGAGGTACTCCTTCTCCGAAAGCGTTGCCAGACGTTCGATGCCCTGCTCGGCAGCGGCACCGGCGTTGATCACGACGTAACGCTCGTAGTAGATGATAGCCTCCAGTTTCTTCGACGGGATACCCAGCAGGTAGCCGATCTTCGAAGGCAGCGAGCGGAAATACCAGATGTGCACCACCGGAACCACCAGCGAGATGTGTCCCATGCGCTCGCGGCGCACCTTCTTCTCGGTCACCTCCACGCCGCAGCGGTCGCAGACGATGCCTTTGTAGCGGATGCGCTTGTACTTACCGCAGTGGCACTCCCAGTCCTTGGTAGGTCCAAAAATGCGCTCGCAGTACAGGCCGTCACGCTCCGGCTTCAGGGTGCGGTAGTTGATGGTTTCGGGCTTTTTGACCTCGCCGTAGCTCCAAGCGCGGATCTGCTCCGGGGAGGCAAGGCCGATTTTAATGGAATCGAAAACGTTGTTTTCCATGAAACGAACCCTTTCTTAATCTCTAGTTAAAAATCCACTTCGTCGGAAGCGGGAGCCGCACTGCCGGAGTTGTCATCTTCCAGCACAGAAGGATCATCGAAGCCTGCGTCAGCATCCTTGATGGTGTAATCGTTCAGCAGCTCATTCTCGTTGGTAACAGTCTCGGAACCTGCAACATCACGCATATCAAAGCCGGTCTCTTCGTCGTCGAAGTTCTGGCGCATATCGATCTCGTTGCCGTCCTTGTCCTGGACCACAACGTCCATACCCAGAGACTGCAGCTCCTTCAGCATAACGCGGAAGGACTCGGGGATGCCGGGCTGCGGGATGGGCTCGCCCTTGACGATGGCTTCGTAGGTCTTGACACGACCCTCCACATCATCGGACTTGACAGTCAGGATCTCCTGCAGGGTGTAAGCGGCGCCGTAAGCTTCCAGTGCCCAGACCTCCATCTCGCCGAAGCGCTGACCGCCGAACTGAGCCTTGCCGCCCAGAGGCTGCTGAGTGACCAGAGAGTAGGGGCCGGTGGAACGGGCGTGGATCTTATCGTCGACCAGATGATGCAGCTTGAGGTAGTACATATAACCAACGGTAACGCGGTTATCAAACTTTTCACCGGTACGGCCATCGTAAACGGTAGTCTTGCCGTCACGATCCAGCTCGATCTTGGAGAAGTCGATGATGTGGCCCTTCTCGCCCATGATCTTGGGGAGCTTGGTGGGATATGCGGGAGCATTCTCACCGTGCCACATCTCGCGGGCGGTATCAAAAGTATCGCCGATGTCGTTCTCGCGGGCAGAGTCAAAGACAGGGGTCATGACCTTGATGCCGCAGGCCTTGGCAGCGTAGCCAAGGTTGACTTCCAGCACCTGACCGATGTTCATACGGGAAGGCACGCCCAGCGGGTTCAGCACGATGTCCAGCGGAGTGCCGTCGGGCAGGTAGGGCATATCCTCCTGCGGCAGGATGCGGGAAACGACACCCTTGTTGCCGTGACGGCCTGCCATCTTATCGCCGACGCTGATCTTACGCTTCTGAGCGATGTAGCAGCGGACGACCTCGCGCACACCGGGCTGCAGCTCGTCGCTGTTCTCCGGGGTGAAGACCTTGACGTCCACGATGATGCCGTACTCGCCGTGAGGCACACGCAGAGAGGTGTCACGCACCTCGCGGGCCTTCTCGCCGAAGATGGCACGGAGCAGGCGCTCCTCAGCGGTCAGCTCGGTCTCGCCCTTCGGGGTGACTTTACCGACCAGAATATCACCGCTCTTGACCTCGGCGCCGATGCGGATGATGCCGCGCTCGTCCAGATCCTTCAGAGCATCCTCAGAGACGTTGGGGATGTCGCGGGTGATCTCTTCGGGTCCCAGCTTGGTGTCGCGGGACTCGGTCTCATATTCCTCAATGTGGATAGAGGTGTAAACGTCCTCACGGACGATCTTCTCGTTCAGCAGGACGGCGTCCTCGTAGTTGTAGCCCTCCCAAGTCATGAAGCCGATGAGGGCGTTCTTGCCCAGAGAGATCTCGCCGTTGCGCATTGCGGGGCCGTCGGCCAGCACCTGACCGGCCTTGACGTTCTCGCCCACCTCGACAATGGGGCGCTGGTTGATGCAGGTGCCTGCGTTGGAGCGGGCAAACTTGACCAGAGAATAGTTGTCCACGACGCCCTGAGCGTTGCGCACCTCAACATGGTCAGCGTCCACCTTCTCAACGATGCCGTCGTTCTTTGCCAGAACAGCGGTGCCGGAGTCGGTAGCAGCCTTGTACTCCATACCGGTAGCAACGATGGGCTGCTGGGTGACCATCAGAGGCACTGCCTGACGCTGCATGTTGGAGCCCATCAGAGCACGGTTACAGTCATCGTTCTCCAGGAAGGGGATGCAGGCGGTAGCGACAGAGACCATCATTCGGGGCGAGACGTCCATATAATCGACCTTCTCGGCGTCGATCTCCAGAATGTCGTCGCGGCGGCGGGCAGAAACGCGGGCGCGCTTGAAGTGCTTGGTCTCGTCCAAAGGCTCGTTGGCCTGAGCAACGACGTACTCGTCCTCGACGTCAGCGGTCATATACTCGACCTCGTCGGTGACGACCTGGTCGATGAGGCGGCCCTTCTCGTCGTAGGTCTTCTTGACCTTGCGGTAAGGAGCCTCAACGAAGCCGTACTCATTGATCTTGGCGTAGGATGCCAGATAGGAGATCAGACCGATGTTGGGGCCTTCAGGAGTCTCGATGGGGCACATACGGCCATAGTGGCTGTAGTGGACGTCGCGGACTTCGAAGCCTGCGCGGTCACGGCTCAGACCGCCGGGGCCCAGAGCAGACAGACGGCGCTTGTGGGTCAGCTCAGCCAGAGGGTTGTTCTGGTCCATGAACTGGGACAGCGGAGAAGAACCGAAGAACTCCTTGATGGCGGCGACCACAGGACGGATATTGATGAGCGCCTGCGGAGTGATGACGCTCTGGTCCTGGCTCTGCAGGGTCATGCGCTCACGGATGACGCGCTCCATGCGGGAGAAGCCGATGCGGAACTGGTTCTGCAGCAGCTCACCGACGCTGCGGATGCGGCGGTTGCCCAGATGGTCGATGTCATCGGTGGTGCCGATGCCGTGGCCCAGGCCGTTCAGATAGTTGATGGAAGACAGGATGTCGGTCACGGTGACGGTGCGGCCGATGAGCTGGTCGTGGTTGCGGCGCAGCATCTCCTTCTGCTCTTCCACGTCCGAAGTGGTGTCGAGGATCTTCTTGATCTCCTCAAAGGAGCAGCGCTCGTTGATGCCGCACTCCTTGACATCGAAGGAGAAGAAGCCCTGAGCGTCAACACAGCCATTGGTGATGACCTTGACCTTCTTGCCCTCGACGTTCAGCACGACGACATTGACGCCGGCGTTGTCAGCGGCCTCAGCCAGCTGACGGGTGATCTTGGCATCCTTCTCGATGAGCAGTTCGCCGGTCAGAGGCGCGACGACGTTCTCGGCGGCGATGTAGCCGGTGATGCGGCGCGCCAGAGACAGCTTCTTGTTCATCTTATAACGACCGAACCGGGACAGATCGTAGCGGCGGGGGTCGAAGAAGAGCATATTGATCTGGCTGGTAGCGGACTCCACCGTGGGAGGCTCACCGGGGCGCAGCTTGCGGTAGACTTCCAGCAGGCCTTCCTCGGTGTTCTTGGTGGTGTCCTTTTCCAGAGTAGCAAGGATGCGCTCATCCTCGCCGAAGTAGTTCAGGATGTCCTCGTTGGAAGACAGGCCCAGTGCGCGGCAGAGCACGGTGACGGGCAGCTTGCGGTTCTTATCGATACGGACATAGAACACGTTGGAAGCGTCGGTCTCGTACTCCAGCCAGGCGCCGCGGTTGGGGTTCATGGTGGCGCTGTACAGGTCGTTGCCCACCTTATCGTGATCATGGCCGTAGAATACGCCGGGAGAACGGACCAGCTGGCTGACGATGGCGCGCTCTGCACCGTTGATGACAAAGGTGCCGGCGTCGGTCATCAGGGGGAAGTCGCCCATGAAGATCTCCTGGTCCTTCACCTCGCCGGTCTCCTTGTTCAGCAGACGGGCGGTGACGCGCAGGGGTGCTGCATAGGTCACGTCGCGCTCTTTGCACTCTTTGATGCTGTACTTGGGCTCTTTATCGAGACGGAAGTCCACGAAGCTCAGTGCCAGATTGCCGGTGTAGTCCTCAATGGTGCCGATGTCGTGGAAGACCTCTTTCAGGCCCTCGTCCAAGAACCACTGATAAGAGTTCTTCTGGACCTCGATGAGGTTCGGCATACTGATGACTTCGTCGATGTGGGAGAAGCTCATGCGCTCGGTCTTGCCGAGCTTGACGGGCTTGACTTTCATCATAAAATCAACCACTCCTTACTTTTATACTCTACGGATGTTGCAAAATGCAGGTCGAATTTGAGCAGACACACATAATTCGGCCTGCACCGCGCGCAGAAGTCCGGCGTTTTGCACAAACTTTTCGGTGGGACCCGTTCCGCTTATGCTGCGCAAACTCCCTTTTTGGCGCACTAGGCCATTATGTGATACTAATGCAGTATACACCCTGAAACCCCTGTTGTCAAGCCATTTTTCCGTTTTGAGGCAAAAAATTTCCCGGATGCCCTCTTTTATCGGACACCCGGGAGCGTGTGTACTTTGCGTGATTTTGGGGTTGATTTTTTTGTTTTTTACGTTCCAGACAAAAACACCCTTGTGCATTTTGTCACCATTTACTCTTGCAATGCAGTTTATTCATCCAGATAATCCCGCAGGCGCTTGGCCCGGCTGGGGTGGCGGAGCTTGCGCAGGGCTTTGGCCTCTATCTGGCGCACCCGCTCCCGGGTGACGTTGAACTCCCGGCCCAGCTCCTCCAGCGTCCGGGCGCGGCCATCCTCCAGACCGAAACGGAGGGCGATGACCCGCTCTTCCCGGGGCGTCAGGCTCTTGAGCACATTCATCAGCTCCCTGCGGAGCAGCTGCCGCCCGGCCTCGTCGGCGGGGACGCCTGCCTCATCGTCCTGGATGAAGTCCTCGAGGTGGGCATCCTCTTCCTCCCCCACCGGCGTCTCAAGGCTGATGGGGTCCTGAGCCAGCTGTATCAGCTCCCGCACCCGGGCGGACTCCATGTCCAGCTGGGCGGCGATCTCCTCGGCGGTGGGCTCCCGGCCTGTGCGGCGCAGCAGCTCTCCTGCCGTCTTCTTCACCCGGTTGATGCTCTCCACCAGATGCACCGGGATGCGGATGGTGCGGCCCTGGTCGGCGATGGCCCGGGTGATGGACTGGCGTATCCACCAGGTGGCGTAGGTCGAGAACTTGAAGCCCCGGTCCGGCTCGAACTTCTCCGCTGCCTTCATCAGGCCGAGGTTGCCTTCCTGGATCAGATCGAGGAAGGGCAGACCCCGCCCGGCATACCGCTTTGCCACCGAGACGACGAGGCGGAGGTTCGCCTCGCTGAGACGGCGGCGGGCGTCCTCGTCCCCTGCCTGCGCAGCACGGGCAAGGGCGGCTTCCTCTTCCGCCGAGAGCAGCGGCACCCGGCCGATCTCTTTCAGATAGGTCTTCACCGGGTCGTCCAGCGCCACGCCTTCGGCAGACAGCTCATGCTCGAGCTTTCCGATCTGCTCTTCGTCCAGAAGCGGCAGCTCTGTCTCTTCCTCGGCTACCTGCACGCCCCGCATCTCCAGTGCGGCATACAGTTCGTCCAGCCCCGCCGGGTCAAAGTCCTGCTCTTCCATGGCACGGCTCACCTGCTCGGGCGTCAGGACATGGCGGCGGGCGCGTCCCGCCAGCATCTTCGCCATTTCTTCCGTCTGTGACATTTTCTGCATCTGTGCTTCTCCTTCCGGCCCCAGCCGGTGGAGAGATCAGACCGAATCTTCTGCGTCAGCAGTTCCCTGCTTTTGTTCCCGCATCGACTGGAGATACTGTTCAATATCGTTGGTTGACATACTGGCGGCGCGGCTGGCTACGGGAGTCCCCCGGGCGATGCGTTCCAGATAGAGCTTGATGTCCTCCGGCGTACAGTTCACATCGCTGTATTGTGCCGCAAGACGGCTCAATTCATTCAGAGCTTCCTCGCTGACAAAGGCCCGCAGGGTGGCGAGACTCACCTCCACCCCCTGCTCCTTGCAGCGGAGCATGGCTTCGTACAGCTCCTTCTGCTGGGGCTGCAAGAACTGTTCCGGCCTGAGCTGGGCGCTCACCTTATCGATATAGCCCGGCTCCCGCAGCATGGCGGCAAGAAGCCGCTGCTCTGCGCTGGCCATGCCCAGTGCGCCCCGGCCTGCGCCGTAGGGGACTTTGATCTGGTCCATTTCGCCCTCTTTCAGGCGGGCGCGGTCCTGCTCCCGGCGGCGCTTGCTGCCCGCTTTCTTCACGGCGTCGGCCAGCTGGGCCATGATGGCAGTCTTGGAGATGTTCGTCTCCTCGGCCAGACGCCCGGCGTAGACCTCCTGCTCGGTAGGGTTGGAGCGCTGCGCCAGCATCTCCACCGCTTCCTTGACATACTCGAGGCGCTGAGCATCCTGTTTGAGGTCGTACTGACTGCGCAGACGGCCCAGCCGGAAGTCCAGCGCATTGCCCACGCCGTCCAGCAGGGCTTTGAAGCGGTCGGCACCGTATTTCTTGATGTACTCGTCCGGGTCTTTCGCGCCCGGGATCTGCAGCACGCCCACCCGCACCGGGCTGTTACGGAACAGTTCCAGCGAGCGGAGGGTGGCCTTCTGGCCCGCCTCGTCGGAGTCGTAGCTGAGGATGACCTCATCGGCATACTGGCTGATGAGCTTGACCTGGTCGGGCGTCAGGGCCGTGCCGCAGGCGCAGACAGCGGTGTCAATGCCCGCCTGATGCATGGAGATGACATCCATGTAGCCCTCGCAGAGGACGTACCGATGGGAAGCGCTCCGCTTTGCGATCTGGAGCGCGAACACCGTGTCCGACTTGTGGTAGACCAGCGTCTCGGGGCTGTTGACGTACTTGGGCTTGGAGTCGTCCAGCACACGGCCACCGAAGGCGATGATATTGCCCCGCAGGTCAAAGATGGGGGTCATGACCCGCCGCCAGAACAGGCAGTAGATACGGCCCGACTGGCTCCGCTTGAACAGGCCGCTGGCGTCCAGCTCCTGCTGGTTGTAGCCCTTGTCGCGCAGGTACTGGTAAAGCGCCTGCCCGTCGTCGGGGGCATAGCCCAGCCCGAAGCGGTTGATGGTCTTGTCGTCGAGGCCGCGCCGCCGCCAGTAGGCACGGGCCTGCCGGGCCTCCTCCACGGTGGAGTTGAGGCAGGCGTGGAAGAAGCGGGCCGCGTCCTTGTTCATGGTGAGGATGCGGCTGCGCAGACGGCCCGTCTTGTCGTCCTCGGTGGGCTCGGGCATACCGGCCCGCTGGGCCAGCAGCTTGACGGCCTCCACGTAGTCGATGCTGTTTATCTTTTTGGTAAAGGTCACTGCATCGCCGCCTGCACCGCAGCCAAAGCAATAGAAGCTCTGGGTGTCCGGATAGACGTAGAACGAGGGGGTCTTCTCGCTGTGGAAGGGACACAGACCGCCGTAGAGCCGGCCCTTCCGCTTGAGCTGGACATAGCCGCCCACCAGCTCCACGATGTCGGTGCGGCGGGTCAGCTCTTCAATATATTCGTGTGGGATCATAAAGATGTTCGGCGCTCCTTTTTACAAAACGTGCCACTTGCGAGGCACAAAGACGTCCTCAAAGGTCCGGATGGCAAATTCGTCGCTCATGCCGCTGATATAGTCGGTGACGGCCCGCTCGGGGTCGTCCTGATAGGCCAGCTGGACGTAGAAGTTGGACATCTGGTCCACATGGGCCAGATAATACTCGTACAGCTCCCCGATGACCTTGTCCACCTTCTGCTCCTCGGCCTTGGCGGTCTTGTCCACATACACGGTGGCATACATGAAGTCCCGCAGGGCGAGGAAGGCTTCATTCTCCTCCGCGCCGACCTCCACATCCCCGTCGCTGTGGGCGAGGATGCTGTTTATCATGGTGGTGATGCGGGCGGACTTCGTCTGGCCCAGCACGGCGGTGCAGTCCTTCGGCAGGGTGGCCGGGTCCAGCACACCGGCCCGGACGGCGTCCTCGATGTCGTGGTTGACGTAGGCGATCTGGTCGGCCATCCGCACGATGCGGCCCTCGGGCGTCGCGGCCCAGGTGCCTTTTGTGTGAGTGACGATGCCGTTGCGCACCTCCCAGGTCAGGTTGAGGCCCTGCCCGCCCTTCTCGAGCTTGTCCACCACCCGCAGGCTCTGCATATAGTGCTTGAAGCCGCCGGGCGTGAGCTTATCCAGCGCCCGCTCTCCGGCGTGACCGAAGGGAGTGTGGCCAAGGTCGTGGGCGAGGCTGATGGCCTCGGTCAGGTCCTCATTGAGCCGCAGCGCCCGGGCGATGGTGCGGGCGATCTGGGAGACTTCCAGCGTGTGGGTCAGACGGGTGCGGTAGAGGTCGCCCTCCGGCGAGAGGAAGACCTGCGTTTTCTGCTTGAGCCGCCGGAACGCCTTGCAGTGGAGCACCCGGTCGCGGTCCCGCTGGAACACAGGGCGGATGGGGTCCTGTTCCTCCGGCCTCTGCCTGCCCCGGCTCTCATCGCTGAACGTCGCCCACGGGGCCAGCGTCAGCCGCTCGATCTCTTCGGTGCGTGTGCGCACATCCATCCTGTGTCCCTCCTTTTTTCTCTCGTTTTCCCTCCTCTCCGCGCGCGGCCGATCCCAATGCCGCGTCTGCGGCTATTGTAACCGATTTGCCCTGTCGAAGGGGGAAAATCCATGTCTCTTCGTCAGAAAATGTTTCGACTTGTCATTTGGTAATTTTTGGTATTTGTTATTCTTCTGTCTGGTTTCGACGCTGCCGTAGACGAAACCTCTCCGTCTGCGCCTTTGGCGCAGCCACCTCCCCTATCGAGGGGAGGCTTTGGCATACCGGAAAACTTTCCCTCTTCGCCAGAGGCTCCCCTCGGTAGGGGCAACGACGACGACCGCCGCCAGTGGCGGAAACAGGGAGACGTTGTTGGGGCAGCGGCCAGCAAGACGCAAACGAAGTGCTGCGGATGCTGGGTGCCGCAACCCGGCCTTGTCGAGCGATAGCGAGACTGAGAGGTTAAAACGCCGCATAGAACGGCTCGCTCACTGCCACCTTCGCCATGCCGCGGGTCAGCTCCTGTAACTGCGTCAGCAGCGGCCCTTCGGTATGCTCCGGCATCTGCCAGCGGAGGGTGACTTTATCGGTGAACTCCGGTTCAGCCAGCTTGCCGCCTGCCGCCTTGATGAGCAGGTCTGCCCGCTCATAGAGGCCGTAGTCCACCGTCACATCCAGCGCCACCACGCTGCGCACCGTCACCACCTCGGCGGCTTCCAGTGCGCGGGACGTGGCTGTCGTATAGGCCCGGACGAGGCCGCCGGTCCCCAGCAGCACGCCGCCGAAGTATCGTGTGATGACCACGATGAGGTCGGTCAGCCCGCTGTGCTGCAAGACCTCCAGGGCAGGCGTACCCGCTGTTTTGGCCGGTTCGCCGTCGTCGGAGTAGCGCTCCCGGCTCCCCTCCCGCAGGCGGTAGGCATAGACATTGTGGCGGGCGGTGCGGTTGGCCGCGCGCACCTGCTCGAGGAAGGCCACGGCCTTCTCCTCGCTGTCTGCAAAGGAGAGCTGCGCAATGAAGCGGCTCTTCTTCTCTTCGTATTCTCCGATGGCTGTTCCCCGGATGGTGCGGTAATCCTCCACGCTGAATCCTCCTGCTGTGTTTATATATAAGATAAGTATAGCATAAATCGGCGCAAAGAAAAAGCCCGCCCGTGCCAGCAGCACAGACGGACTCATTTCTTATTCTTTCAGTTTAGCGGATCTCGATGCCCAGCTTGAACTTCAGGTTGCCCAGCACCTTCTTGACGGTGCGCTCCACCTGCTCGTTGGAGACTTCGGCAGCGGGGTCAGAGAGGGTCAGGGAGAAGGCCATGCTCTTCTTGCCCTCGCCAAGGTTTGCGCCGCGATAAATATCGAACAGCTTGACCTCCGTGATGAGGGAGCTTGCCTTCCTGATGGTCTCTTCGATGTCGCCGCAGGCCACAGACTCGTCGCAGACCAGAGCCAGGTCACGCTTGACAGCGGCATAGGAGCTCAGCGGCTTATAGCGCAGCTCACCCTCGACGCAGGACATCAGAGCCTCATAGTCCAGCTCGCCCAGATAGATGTTCTGGCTGTCCTTCTGCTCCTTGGCGATCTCCAGCTCCGCGTTGATCTCGTTGGCCAGCTTGCCGAAGACGCCCAGACGCTTGCCGTTGCAGTAGACGGCGGCGCTGATGCCGGGGTGGAGCCAGCTGGTGGTCTCGCGCTGGTAGGTGAAGGTCAGGTCAAAGCCTGCGGCCAGCGCTTCCAGAGCGCCCTTGACGGTGAAGAAGTCCTCTTCGGGGCCGAAAGCACCGATGCAAAGGGTCTGGCGCTCGTGGGGATGCTCGTTGATGGGCAGCTCCTTGGCGAGGTAGACGGGAGCCATCTCGAACAGACGGCCCTCAGCGTTGCCCTTCTTGAGGTTGTCCACGATGACGTTCAGCATGGACGGTGCCAGCAGGGTGCGCATGACGGACAGGTTCTCGCTGATGGGGTTCAGGATGCGGATGGCCTTGCGGGCCTCATCCTCTGCCGGGATGTGGAGCATATCGAACTCGGCATTGGAATAGAACGCCAGCGTGGAAGCCTCATAGAAGCCCTGTGCGGCCAGCAGACGCTTGGTCTTGAGCTGCTGCTTCTGCTCATAGTTCAGACCGCCGTTGGTGACAGCGGCAGTGTTCAGGAAGGTGGGTACGATGTGGTCATAGCCGTACTCACGGATGACTTCCTCGGCCAGGTCGGGGAAGCTCTCCACATCCTCACGGTACAGAGGTGCAGAGACGTCCCAGCTGCCGTCGGCCTGCACGTCCACGGTGAACTCAAGGCGCTTGAGGATGTCGATCATGGTCTGGTCCGGCACGGTGATGCCCAGCACACCGCAGATCTTGGCCGGGGTGGTGACGATGTGCTTGCGCTCGAGAGGACGGCCATCGGTCAAATCGTATTCCAGCGTGGTGATGTCGCCGCAGTCCAGCTCCTGGATGAGGTGCAGGGCGCGGGCAAGGCCCAGCTCGGGAGAGTGGCGGTCAACGCCCTTCTCGTAGCGGGCGGAAGAGTCGCTGTTCTGGCCCAGAGCGCGGCTGGTCTTACGGACGGAGTCGCGGGCGAAGGTAGCGCACTCGAAGAGCAGGCTGGTGGTGTTGTCGTCCATGCCGGAGTTTGCACCGCCCATGATGCCGGCCAGAGCGACCGGCTTCTCTGCGTCGCAGATGACCAGATTGTTGGGGTTCAGGGTGAACTCCTTCTCATCGAGGGTGGTGATCTTCTCGCCTTCCACGGCGCGGCGTACGGTGATGCTGCGGCCGGCGACCTTGTTCAAATCGAAGGCGTGCATGGGCTGGCCCATCTCCAGCAGGGTGTGGTTAGTAATATCGACCACATTGCTGATGGAGCGCAGGCCGCACAGAGCCAGATGGCGCTTCATCCAGCGGGGAGACTCGCTCATCCGGATATTGCGGACGTAGTGTGCCATGTAGCGGGGGCAGAGGTCCGGAGCCTCCACCTTCACGCTGATCGGCTCGTCGGCGTCGCAGACGGTGTTGTAGTCCATGGCGGGCATGTGCAGAGGCTTGCCGAGGATGGCGGCCACCTCGCGGGCGATGCCCAGCACGGACTGGCAGTCGGGACGGTTTGCGGTGATGGAGATGTCGAAGATGTAGTCATCCAGACCCACCACAGGGGCGATGTCGGTGCCGGGGACGGAATCCTCTGGCAGGATGAGCAGACCGTAGACCTCAGAGCCCGGGAACAGGTCATCGTTCAGGCCCAGCTCCTCGCCGGAGCAGAGCATGCCGTTGGACTCGACGCCCTGCATCTTGCGGGCCTTGATCCTGATGCCGCCGGGCAGGGTGGAGCCGTCCAGAGCGGCAGGCACGCAGTCGCCCAGTTTCATGTTCGCCGCACCGGTGCTGATGCGGATGTCGTGGCCATACTCGCCGCAGTCCACGACGCACTTGGTCAGATGGGTGCCTTCCTGAGGCTCCATCTCCACGATCTTGCCCACGACGACCTTGCTGATGCCGGCGTCCAGCGGGATGAGTTCCTCGACTTCAAAGCCGCAGGAGAAAAGCTTTTCTTCAAGCTCCTGTGCGGTAACGTCAATATCGACGAATTCTTTTAACCAACTGAAAGGTACTTTCATTGTTTGCTCTCTCCCCTCTTATTCGTGGAACTGCTTGAGGAACTGCAGGTTGTTCTCAAACATCAGGCCGATGTTGTTGATGCCGTACTTCAGCATGGCGATGCGCTCGATGCCGATGCCGAAGGCGAAGCCGGAGTACTCATCCGGGTCGATGTTGCAGTTCTCGAGGACTTTGCGGTTGACGACGCCGCCGCCCAGCACCTCGATCCAGCCGGTGTGCTTGCACAGGGGGCAGCCCTTGCCGTGGCACTCGAAGCAGCTCACATCCACCTCGACGCTGGGCTCCGTGAAGGGGAAGTAGGAGGGACGCAGGCGGGTGCGGGTGTCGGCACCGAACATCTTCTGCACGAAGGTGTTCAGAGCGCCCTGCAGGTCGCCCAGCGTGATGCCCTTATCCACGACCAGACCTTCCATCTGGTGGAACATGGGGCTGTGGGTAGCGTCCGAGTCGGAGCGGAACACACGGCCGGGCATCAGGATCTTGATGGGCGGCTTCTGAACGTCCATGGTGCGGATCTGGCCGCCGGAAGTCTGGGTACGCAGCAGGAACTCCTCCGACAGGTAGAAGGTATCCTGCATGTCGCGTGCCGGGTGATCCTTGGGCACGTTCAGGCGGGTAAAGTTGTGGTCATCGTCCTCGATCTCCGGGAAGGTGCCCACCGAAAAGCCCATGCCGGAGAACACATCGATGATCTGGTTGGTGATCAGGGTCAGCGGGTGCAGGCCGCCCATGGGGCGGGTCTTGGCGGGCAGGGTGATGTCCACCGTCTCGGCGGCGTTGCGGGCAGCCAGCTCGGCAGCCTTCACCTTTTCGGCGGCAGCGTCATACTCGGCCTGCACCTTGGCCTTGAGCTCGTTGATGATCTTGCCCATGGCCGGGCGCTCTTCGGGTGCGACGGTGCGCAGATTCTTCATCAGGGCAGGGATCTTGCCGTTTTTGCTGAGGTATTCCTGCCAGAAGGAAGCCAGCGTCTCCTTGCTGGACACCTGACCAAGGCTTTCAGCGGCCTGCTTGGCCAGCTCATCGATCATTGCTTGCATGGATTTTCTCTCCTTTATTCTTTGTGTTCATGGAGCGGAGTACAACAAAAAAAGCTCCGTCCCCTGCCCGACTGCTCAGGCAAAAGGGACGAAGCTGTAACAGTCTGCTCCGCGGTACCACCCGGTTTCCGCCCTTTGCGCAAACAGCGGGCGGCACTCAAACGCCGTAACGGGGCGCAACCGTCCTGTGCTAATAGATGCATCCGCATCGTTCGCGCAGACCGCTCGGGAGCGAACTTCAGCCCCTGCCGCACATGGAAGCCCTTTCAGCCGGTGAAGCTTCTCTCTTTGCCGTGCAGACAGCGCCTACTCTCTCCGTCGCTGCGTTTGGTATTATGATAACCAAGAGTTATGTTACCACATTTTGCGGCGGTTTGCAAGCGGGGCGGGCAGATTTTGCGCAGGTTTCCGGTTTTGACTTGCCATTTTGGCTTTGTCATGTTATATTCAGTGCAGCGCTTTGCATGGAAGGAGGGTACACCCGGATGGGCTGGAACGGCTGCGTTTTCTTTAAAAAAGGCAACCCCTAAGCATTTCCGGCTCGAAGTGTACCCATTTTTCTTCCGGCAAAGCGTGGAGCATCGTTTTTATGCGCCGCGCAGCTTTGCTGTGGGGCGTTTTTGTTTTGCCGGGAAATGGGGCACTGTTTCACGCAGAAGTCAGCATTTCTTCATGTGTTCAGCATAAAATTCCAGGTTGCCCCCAAAGTATTAAGGTCACTGAGCGCTGTACACACTGCCCATCGTCCAGGAATTGTTGGCCGAATACTTTGCATGGTTACGCAGGTAGGTGAGCCAGGTGCCATAGCCGTTGCCGGCCGACAGATGGACGCCGTCCGGCGCGGCCAGCATCTCTTTCAGGTTGCCCTCACCGTCGGCCAGGGCCTCCCACAGGTCCAGATACACGCAGCCCTTGCTGGCGGCCAGCTGGGCCAGCTGCTCATTCACCCCACGCAGCACATCGGAAGCAAGACCCGGCTTCTCGGCGGCCGCTTTCGGACGCACCGGCGGGACCGACTCCACATAGATCACGCAGTCCGGCCCCAGCGCCTCCCGCAGCATGTCCAGCATCTGGCCGTAATAGGCCAGGAACCGGTCGGAAGCACCCAGCGTGGTGAGGGTGTTGGTGCCCAGTAGGATATACAGCTTTTTGGGTTGGGCAGCGGCCAGCACATCCAGTGCGATCTCTTCCCCGCGGACGGAGCTCTTGACCGCCGTCCGGTTCACGATGGCATCCGGCCCCACGCCGGTGTAACCGCAGACCAGCGCCCCGCCCAGATTGATCCGGTAGTCCGAAAAGCCCACGGTCAGACTGTCACCCAGAAAGGCCGCGTCCGCAAAATAGTTCAGGTCCACCTGCCCGCAGCTGGGCTGACGGATGACGCTGGCGTCGTAGGCCTTGACCACCGCAGCGGCCGCATCCTGCCGGGCCGGGCCAAAGGTCTCCAGCGTGACCGCCTGTGCGTCCCCGCTGCCGTCCGGCGCGGTGCTGTCGCCGCTGCTGTCACTGTCTGCCGCTTCGCCCTGCATGGGCAGTGGTGCCAGAATGTCCTGTGCAATGCCGCTGGCCACCGGCTCCGACGGTGCGTCCTTGGCCGATGCACCGTTTTCCAGAATGGCGGTAATGGCGTAGGCCAGCACCAAAATGGCCAGCACCACCCCTGCCAGGCGCAGCTTGCCGCTCACGCCGCCGTGACGGGCACGGTGCGATGTCGAATGATATTCGTGTGAAATCCCCATGGTTTTTGCTCCAGCTTTCTCGTTTTTACCCCCAGCGGCCGACACAGCCCGCCGCATCGGATGCAAGTGCTCCCATTCTATCATAATTTTTTTGCCTGTGCAACCAATTGGGTCTTGCATACAACAGGCAAAACAGTTACAATAGAGTCGTAGCAGTTTTTGCGCATTTTACAAAAAGCGCATTCACATGCTGCATCATTTTTGTACCACTTGCAGACTTGTTTTGTCAGCCGCCTTTGGTCTGTGTGCAGTGCAGGGCCGCAGTCCCTTTGCAGCAGGGCGGCAGACAACATCGGTTTGCAAGCGTTTTCTATCGTTCACGGTAAAGGATCAAGAAGGAGGTACTCATGGCCAAAAATGTGATCATTGGTCAGAGCGGCGGCCCCACGGCCGTCATCAATTCCAGCCTGGCAGGCGTGTACAAGGCTGCCTGCAGTCTGGGTGCCGACAAGGTGTACGGCATGAAGTACGGCATCGAGGGTCTGCTCAAGGAAGAGCTGCTGGAGCTCAACGTCCTGCTGGATGACCGCATGAGCATCGAGCTGCTCAAGCGTACTCCGTCCAGCTATCTGGGCAGCTGCCGCTTCAAGCTGCCCGACCCGGACACCGATGCCACCCCGTTCGTCAAGCTGTTCACCCTGTTTGACAAGTACGACATCTGTGCCGTGTTCTACATCGGCGGCAACGACTCGATGGATACCATCGCAAAACTGTCCCGCTATGGGCAGCAGGTGGGCAGCAATGTGCGGTTCATCGGTGTGCCCAAGACTATCGACAACGATCTGTGCCTCACCGACCACACCCCCGGCTACGGTTCTGCCGCAAAGTACATTGCCACCATCTTAAAGGAAGTCATCCGCGACTCCTCGGTGTACAACATCCGCAGCGTGACGGTGGCCGAGATCATGGGCCGACACGCAGGCTGGCTGGCCGGTGCGGCCTGTCTGGCCGGCGGCGAGGACTGCGAAGGCCCCGACCTGATCCTGCTGCCGGAAGTGCCCTTTGATCAGGACAAGTTCCTTGCCCGGGTGGACGAGCTGCAGCGGGTAAAGTCCAACGTTATCATCGCGGCCAGCGAGGGCGTAAAGACCGCAGACGGCACTTATCTGTGCGATCTGGTTTCCACCGCCGGCCAGCTGGATGCCTTTGGCCACAAGGCCATCCTCAGCGGCACCAGCCGTTACCTTTCGGAGCTCATCCACGACAAGCTGCAGTGCAAGAGCCGCGCTATTGAGTTCTCCACCCTGCAGCGCTGCGCCAGCCATCTGGCCAGCCGCACGGATGTGAACGAGGCCTACGCCGTTGGCGGTGCCGCCGCCGCTGCTGCCTTTGCAGGCGAGAGCGGCCGCATGATCGCCCTCAAGCGGGTCTCCAACTACCCGTATCAGTGCATCACCGAGTCTGTGGATGTGCAGCAGGTGGCAAATCTGGAAAAGAAGGTCCCGCTGGAATGGATCACCTCGGACGGGATGCAGGTGACCGAAGCCTTTGAGGAGTATGCCCGTCCGCTGATCCTGGACGAGGTGACCCCTGTGTATGTGAACGGTACCCCCCGCCACATCCGTCTGTGATCCGCCTTTTCCTTCCGCGTCTGTTTTCGTGTGACTGCACGTTTTTATAGCCGAAACAGAAAAAACAAAAAAGGAGAAATCATCATGGGAAAAAACGCAATCGTCGGTCAGTCCGGCGGCCCCACCTCTGTCATCAATG
>ENA-UEPW01000644-UEPW01000644.1-human-gut-metagenome-genome-assembly--contig:-NODE-644-length-22527-cov-5.611804_pt1 | contig 22527 bp, 20 predicted proteins | sample MGYA00242935_ERZ507936 | MGnify/ENA primary metagenome ERZ507936 (study PRJEB26167, sample SAMN06115469) | human gut metagenome | host: Homo sapiens | place: China:Chongqing | collected 2016-06-23... | reverse complement strand
AAGCATGATTTGAAGCTGATTGTTTTTACATTCAGCAATCATCCCTTATCCTTGATCAAGCCTGATTTAGTGCCAGTGCGAATTATTACGCAGCAGCAAAAAATAAAATACCTGGAAAAATTAGGCGTTGATATTTTGGTGAACGTACCTTTTGATCATGATTTAGCTGGATTATCGCCGGATGAGTTTTTGAAAAAACTGGCTGTATTTAATTATCGATGCTTAGTAGTAGGTGAAAATTTCAGCTATGGTTTTTTAGGCAGCGGTAAAACAGATACTTTGCAGCGTACCGGATTGCACGATCACTTTACCGTGATTATCAGGCAACTGGTCAAATGCGGTAAAAACGTTATCAGCAGTACTGGCATCAGAAGTCTGATTCAGGCAGGGCATGTGGAGCATGCTAATCAGATGCTGGGGCGTGCTTATGCGCTCACCGGTATAGTTACGCATGGGGCGCAGCGCGGCAGGACAATTGGTTTTCCAACTGCGAATATCGAACTGCAGCGCAGTGAAACTGCTGTGCCGGCAACTGGTGGTTATGCGGTCAAGGTCAAGGTAGGCGATAAGCTGTATTTCGGTATGGCCAATATCGGCAATAACCCTACTTTTGGCGATGTGGAGCATGCACGTCTGGAGGTAAATCTGTTTGATTTTAAAGGCGATCTGTATGGCAGGGAGATCACTGTTTACTTTTATAAATATATACGTGGTGAAGAAAAGTTTGCCAGTATTGATGAGCTGAAAGCACGTATTACTGAAGACCGCGAAAATATTAAAAATTATTTCCAATGTTACAAAAAATAGTTGTCTTTAAAAGTCAAGTGTGGTATACTACATAAGTACTTTAACCAAGGCTTGGATGCTCGCTTCTCCAACGACCTCTATGCTTTGGGGATTATAAAAAAATGGAGGAATTACAATGTTAACAGCTGAAAGAAAACAACAACTCATTCTTGAAAATGCACGTCATGAAGGCGAGCATCTGAAAGAACACAAAAAAGATCATCATTCCCGTCGCGGCCTGCTGAAAATGGTTGGTCAACGTCGTGGTCTGCTGAACTATCTGATGGCTAAAGATATCGAACGTTATCGCGCTATCATTGCTAAACTTGGTATCCGTAAATAATTTTGAGTATCAGAGCCTGCCTTTTCGGCAGGCTTTTTTATTTTCCTGTTAAGGTGACAGAGTTTTGTAAAATATTGTTTTGTTTTAGTAATAATGCTGTTAGTAACAATGATTTTGCTATATAATAGGGAATAGATAATATGCTAATAAAACTACGCCGGGAGGTTAAATGATGAGTAATTATTCCTTGCCGTTGTTTATGCAGGTCAAAGAAAACGCAGTTCAGGACCTCAATAAAAATCTAAGTTTATATATGCCTAAACTTATTCATACCAAAACTTTGATTTTAACGACAGACGGACTTTTACAGACTTTAGAGAAAAAAGTCGTTGTTCTATTGAAACAGTTACTGGATTTTGAAATCATTACCGTTCAGGAGAGTTCCTTTGATTTTGCTGTTGATGTTGCTAAAAAGGTAGCAATGAACAATATCAGCCTGATCATTGGTTTGGGCGGTGGTACAGCACTGGATACGGCCAAGTATGCTGCTTTTGTTGCCAACGTAGCTTATATAGCGATACCGACTACACTTAGCAATGACGGCGTTGCTTCTCCTGTTTCCGTATTGTTTGCAGAAAACGGCCGCAAACATTCTTTTACTTCTAAAATTCCTGACGGATTATTGATCGATACTGATATTGTTTTTGACGCGCCGAGGCTTTTGATGAAAGCCGGTGTCGGTGATACGATCAGTAATTATACGGCACTGTATGATTGGAAGCTGGGTTGTGAAGAAAACAGCGATCGTCCTAACGATTTTGCCTATATGCTTTCTGAAACGGCGTTTACTTCGCTTTTATATTCTGAGGCTAAATCACTGACGACAGTTCCCGGGATTCAAATGCTGGCCCAGTCACTGGTCTTGAGCGGGCTGGCGATGCAGATAGCTGGTAATTCACGTCCTTGCAGCGGGTCGGAACATTTATTCTGTCACGCTATGGATGAGCTGTTTGAGCATAATATCCCACATGGTATTTTGGTAGCTCTTGGCAGTGTCGTAGCCTGCCGTCTTCAGGGACGTGACCATCATATTCTGCTGGATTTTCTGGAAGCTTACGATATTTCCGTTAGCCCAAAAACTTTGAATATTACTGAAGAAGAATTTATCAAAGCCTGGATGTTTGCCAAAGAAGTCCGTAAGCGTTATACGATTTTAAATAAGATCAATTTACAGCCGGAGATTTTCAGACAGATGTATGAGATGCTGGTGAAGGAATGTAAGTAATATGCTGTATGTACATAAGTTTATTTCGGGCTGGCTGCTGCCGCCCGGCGGTATTATTGTAATGCTGTTTTTACTGTGCGGTTATTGTTTTAAGAAACGCAGCAGACTTCGTTATCCTTTAACAGCAGTAACGGTCACTTTATATCTGTTTTCGATTCTTCCTGTTGCCGGAATGCTGATGCAGGGACTGGAAAAGCAGTATGTTCCTCCGGCGTTGGAAAAAATAATCGGTAAAACTGATGCTGTAGTTGTTCTTGGTGGCGGAGCGGTCAGGGATGTGCCTGATATCAGTGGTAGAGAGGCCTTGTCGGCGGTCTCTATGAATAGACTGATCACCGGGGTGCGTTTGCAGAAACGATTAGATATCCCGATCATTATCAGCGGTGGGCAGGTTTTTGCCGACAGTGGTACAGAAGCTACAGTGGCAGAAAAAGTGCTGCTAGAGCTGAGTGTACCGCCACAACAGATTTTTACTGATACCGAAGCAAGAAATACAACTGAAAATGCTGTTAATGTTGCTGCGTTGTGCCGTGAACAGCAGTGGCAGAAAATCGTATTGGTGACCTCTGCTTTTCATATGCCGCGCAGTGTACTGAATTTTGCGGATAAAGGTTTGGACATAGTGCCTTTTCCCTGTGATTATCAGCTGAGCGGAAAAATGCAGCTAAGTATTTTTCGCTTTATGCCGCAGGGGTTTGCGCTGGAGCTTTCTGCAATGGCGTTAAAGGAATATTTAGGGCTGCTGGCTTTAAAGATATTGTAAAAATAATCATGGTAAAATAAAAACACCTGGTCGGTAAACCAGGTGTTTTTATTATTTGCTTAAAAGTTTTTGAGCCTCTGCTTCATCAGGCGTAGCATAGTAGGTTGTTTGATCGGTATAGATCACAAACCCAGGTTTAGCGCCATTGGGTTTCTTGACAAAACGCCGCTCGGTACAGTCTACAGGTACCTTGCTGCCGCTGCGGCTTTTGCTGAAATACGCGGCCAGTAGAACTGCTGCTGCAATATCACTTGCCGTTGCCTGGGGCAGCGTTGTTTTTAAGATGACATGTGATCCGGGAATGTTTTTAGTATGGAACCACAGATCCTTACCGCGTGCTAATGTAAAAGTCACGTAGTCGTTTTGTTTATTATTTTTACCGATATATAAGGTCGTTTCTTTGGAAAGCTTTATGAGCAGCGGCTCCGATTTTGGTTACTGACCTTTATGTTTTTTGCCATGATTCTGCAGCAGTCCTGCGGTGATAAGCTCCTGTTTTATTTCAGCAATTTCGTTCTTGGTTGTTGCCGTAGTCAGTGAAGCGTCAATGGAAGCCAGGTAATTGAGCATCTCCCTGGTCGTTTCAATTTGGTTTTGGACTTCGCTTTGTGCACGTTTATATTTATTGTACCGTTTATAATAAGCCTGTGCGTTTTCAGTAGGTGAAAGTAAGGGGGATAATTAGATTTCAAGCGGCTCGTTGTCATAAATATTAAGCAGTTGGCAGGAACTTTGTCCCTTGCTGATCTGATAAATATTAGCCATGATGGTATCGGCGATCATCCGCTGTGCTTCAGCTTTATCAGCGGTAAGCAGATCTTTTTCCAAAACCGGCAGCTTCTTTTCCAGACGCTGACTTTCGCCGATGACTAATTTTTGCAGTGTTTCCTGTTCAGGTAGTTGAATTGGCGTCAGGGTGACTGCATAATTAAGCGCACTGTTGATATCTGGCAGTTGTTTAGTATTACAGCCTGGTTCCAAAATCGTGGGTGCAAAAGGCAGAATAGTCTTGACCTGATTAGTGCGGCTGATGACAGCATATACCGGCGCTGATGTTTGCTGATTAGCTGATTGCTGTAATGAATAGATTGCATTGGCGAGACGTTGTTCTTCCTCTGCAGTCAAAGCAGTTGTGTTGCTATCTATACCAGCCGCAGCTAAAAGCTCGGATGCAGTTATTTTGCCAATGCCTGTAGTGGCAGCGATCAAAGCAGCTAAGCTGTTTTTAGTTTTAAATTCGTGCATTGCCTCAATGATTGCATTAGCTTGCGCGGTTAAAATAGAAATGCCGGTCTGCTGAGGCGGCGCAAGATAAGGCAGATTAGGCATGATCTGCCGGAAAGAACTCATTGCTTTATTAACATGCTTCAAGCTGTCGAAAATCAGACCGTTTTCGGCAAAAATGATATTGCTGTTTTTGCCGGTCAGTTCAAAAATCAGTTGTTTAGTAACTATTTGTCTAGCGGTACCGATTGTATCAATATCTATGGTAATGATACGATCCAGACCGCTTTGCTCGATTCTGGTTATACGGCCTTCTTCCAGATGCTTGCGCAGCAGCATACAAAAAGCCGGAGGACTTTCGGGACGTTCGGGTAAATTATTCGGCAGGTACAGCATCGGTGAACCGCAGCTGAAATCAGCAAGCAATGCCGCAGTATCGCGTTCGCGTTTTACAAGCAGCAGCAGCGACTCGTATGAGGGCATAAAAACCTTGTAGATCTTGCCGCCTAAAAGCTCTTCTTTTAGTTTATTTGTTAAAATATGCAAGGTCAAACCTTCTAAATTCATTGATTTGCTCCTTTTTACTTCGTTTTTTAGTGATTTTGATTTGCACGTGAAAGCAGAATAAGATATAATAATAGTTCAAGAATAAGTATACAACAGATTTCGCGATTAGCAAATAATCGGAAGGGGATACGATTATGAAAAATCTGCTTTTGGTGCTGTGCCTGGTTGTCTTTTGCCTGCAGGCAGAAGCGGCGCTTTCAGCTACTGATCAGAATTTAGAAGCGGCTATTGCCTATGGTAAAAGCTATCAGGGTGAAAAAAATGACGCAGTTATGCTGCAGCCGTGGGTAATTGCTGAAAGTTTTGAAACCAATCCTTATCGTGATGAGGAAAGGATCATAGTTTATACTCCTTATCTGCTGACGGCTCTGGATACCGCAGGAAAAACGCAGGAGGCTGCCGGTATCAGTGTGGAGAATGCTAAAGAACTGGTAGCGCGTTACGATGGCGTGCTAGTTATACGTGCGGTGATCAACGCACCGATAATTCTGAATGAAAAAGATTTGGAAGTGCAGCTTGTGCAAAATGGGAATTTTGTCACACCATACCACAGCGACTATTTAGACGGCAGATATCTTGACAAGGCGGTCAATAAGCCTATCGTTGATGTGGAGGTACAGAAAAAGCTGGATCGGATGGAAACGATCCAGGAAAAAGCGGCAGCACTGCAAAAACAGCTGGATGCCTTGAAGGAAAATAAAATCAAGCCTGCAGACATCGATTTGGAGCAGAAAACGAAATCGGATGTCAAATCTGAGTCTGTGGAAGTAAAGCAGAAGATCTGCCAGCTGCAGTATAATTTTTATTTTGATCAGGCAGAATTCAATGTTGACAAACCTTATTTACTGGTCATTAAGGACGCTTATTGCGGCGGACGAGAATTTGCCGTGGATCCTGCGTTATTAAAATAAAATGAATCATCATAAAATTTAGGAGGTTTTAGCTTGCTGAAAAGTATGACTGGCTTCGGCCGGGGTGAATATGAAGACGAGCAGTTTTCAGTAACGATTGAAATGAAAACGGTCAATCACCGTTATAACGAGGTAGCTATTCGCTTACCGCGTTTTTTGAATCCGGTAGAAGACAGAATCCGTAAGACTATTTTAAAATCTGTTAATCGTGGACGCATCGATGTTTTTATCAATGCTTCTTATACCAATACAGAAAACGTTTCGATTAAAGTAGATAAAGCTTTGGTACTGGCGTATCATAACGCTTTGCGTGATGTTGGTTCCGCTATCGGCTGTGAAGACTATAAGCTTAACGAGCAGTCGGAAATTTTATATTTGTCACGCTGCCCGGATGTGATCAATGCACAAGAAGGTTTTTTTGACGTTGAGAGTGTTTGGCCGAAGCTGGAACAGGCTTTGCGTCAGGCTATCAGTAATCTTGTCGCTATGCGTGAGACCGAGGGCAGTAATATCTATGGTGATTTCATTAAACGTGCCGATCTGATTGCCGAAAAACTGGCAGTAATCGAAGAACGTTCGCCGCAGGTAGTTGAAGAATACCAGATTCGCCTGAGCGACAGGATCAACGAACTGCTTGCGAAACATAACCAGGTCATTGAACCGGAACGATTGCTGCAGGAAGTCGCTATTTTTGCTGACCGTACCAGTATTACTGAGGAGATCGTCAGACTGAAAAGCCATATTAAACAATTCAGGCTGATCATTGATGCAGATCAGCCTGTCGGTCGCAAGCTCGATTTTCTTATCCAGGAATTCAACCGCGAGGCAAATACCATTGCTTCCAAAGCCAACGATTATACTTTGGCGCAAGTTGTTGTGGAGATCAAAGCTGAGATAGAAAAAATCAGGGAACAGATCCAGAATATCGAGTAATGGGGAAAGGGTGAAAGTATGGATATCAAATTGATCAATATTGGCTTTGGCAATATTGTAGCTGCCAACAGGATCATTTCTATCATCAGTCCTGAATCTGCTCCTATCAAAAGGATTATTCAGGAAGCGCGCGACAGAGGTATGCTGATTGATGCCACTTATGGCCGCAGAACCAGAGCGGTTATCGTGACTGACAGCGGTCATATTATTTTATCGGCTGTGCAGCCGGAAACAGTCGCCAACCGTTTAGTGCAGACTGACGACGAAGACGAAGAATAAATAAAACGGAAGGTGGGCTAATCGTGAAGCCGCAGGGGTTATTATTAGTTTTGTCCGGGCCTTCAGGAGCCGGCAAGGGAACGATTTGTCAGATGCTTAGGGAAAAGCTTCCCGACTTGGCTTATTCCGTTTCAGTTACTACCAGACAGGCGCGTAACGGCGAAGTTGACGGCGTGAATTACTTTTTTAAATCTGTGGAAGAAGTAAAGCAGATGATCGCAGAGGGAGAACTGCTGGAATATGCCGAGGTTTATGGAAATTATTACGGTACGCCCCGTTCTTATGTTATGGAACTGCTGAATCAGGGTAAGGATGTTATTTTGGAGATTGATATCCAGGGCGCGATGCAGATTAAAAAACGCTTTCCTGATGGAGTATTTGTGTTTATCGTACCACCGTCACTTGATGAATTATGCTCGCGCATTTATAAACGCGGCACGGACAGCGAAGACGTTATTAAACGCCGTTTAGCTTCGGCAACAGGTGAACTGGCTTATGCCAACGAATATGATTATATAGTCGTCAATGATGTGGCGCAGAAAGCTACCAGCAAAGTTTTGACGATCATGGAAGCAGAACGTTACCGTGCTGCCAGAACTTATTTTATTATCAATGAAATTTGCCATGCGGCACATAAGGAGAGAGAAATATGAGTATGGTTGACCCTTCTATCGATTATTTAGCAGAGAAAGTTGACAGTAAATACACCCTGGTGATTTTAGCTGCCAAACGTGCCCGTGAACTGACGGTAGGCAATCAGAATATGCCTCAGAAAGAAGTAAGCACCGCTTTACGCGAGATCGCTGACGACGTTATTACTTACGAGCGTAAAGTACGCTGAGATAAGGGGGCTTAGTGCCTTGTTGCTAAAAGGAAAGAAAATCGTTTTAGGCGTTACTGGCGGTATCGCCGTTTATAAAGCTGTCGATCTGGTAAGCCGTCTGCGCAAGCAGGGGGCCGAGGTGCGTGTCGTTATGACAGAGCATGCCCGGCAGTTTGTTACGCCGCTGACATTTAAGGAAATCAGCGGCAACGCTGTTGCGACTTCTATGTGGAACAGTAACCAGGAATTTAATGTTGAGCATATCGCTCTGGCAAACTGGGCTGATGTTTTTGTAGTAGCTCCGGCTACTGCCAATATCATTGCGAAAATGGCGCACGGTCTTGCCGACGATCTGCTTTCTACAACTTTACTGGCCGCTCAGGCACCGATCATCGTCTGTCCGGCGATGAATACAGGTATGTATGAAAATGCTTTGACGCAGGAAAATATTACCTGCCTGAAAAAGCATGGCGTAACTGTGATGGCCCCGGCGACAGGCTTTTTGGCCTGTGGTACTTCTGGTGCGGGACGTCTGCCTGAGCCTTGTGAGATCGTGGAATTTGTCAAAGCTTTCTTTGCCAGAAGTTGTGGCGATATGAAAAATCTGCGTGTTTTGGTAACTGCTGCCGGTACCCGCGAGCCGATCGACCCGGTACGGTATGTCGGCAACCGCTCCAGCGGTAAGATGGGTTATGCTATCGCGCAGGCCGCTGCTGACCGCGGTGCCGAGGTGACGCTGGTTTCGGGGCCGTCGGTGCTGAATCCGCCTGCTAATGTCAAAACGGTGCAGGTTGAAACTACGCAGCAGATGATGGACGCCTGTCTGGCAGCTTACAACGACATGGATATAGTGATCAAAGCTGCTGCTGTGGCTGATTACAGACCCCATGATGTTGCCGAACAGAAAATCAAAAAGAAAACTGACGACGCTTTAACTGTCGTAATGGATAAAAACCCTGATATTCTAAAAGCTCTGGGCGAACGTAAAGAAAAACAGTTTTTGGTAGGCTTTGCCGCCGAAACTCAAAATCTGATTGCTAATGCAAAAGAAAAAATCTGCAAAAAGAATTTGGATATGATCGTTGCTAACGATGTTACTTTGCAGGGGGCAGGATTTAACTCTGATACCAATATCGTTAAATTCCTGTTTCCGGACGGCGAAGTGCGCGAGCTGGAGCAAATGACCAAAGCAGAAGTTGCAGAAGAGCTTTTGAATACTGTTCTGCGTTTGCGCAAATCGTAAATAGTATAACTCGTTCAAAGGGCGTAGAAATAAGCTTTTGTAGGCCTCAGGATGTAAAAATGAAAGATTTTTGTAAAATCTGTTGCAATTTGAAAGTTGTTCCGCTATAATAAGCATTGTAATTGAATATTACTCATCAAGAGCTGGTGGAGGGAATGGCCCTGTGAAACCGCAGCAACCATTGTAAGGTGAAAGTCTTGCAAAACGGTGCTAAGTCCTGCGATAATTCGTGAGATGAGAATGCTGAACAATAATACGCAGCGCTCTCATTATGAGAGCGCTTTTTTAGTAAGCAGGCAGATTGATGATGTGTACTTTATCTAAAGGAGGCTAATTATGAGAAAATTATTTACTTCTGAGTCTGTAACAGAAGGACATCCGGATAAGATCGCCGATCAGATTTCTGATGCGGTTTTAGACGCTATCTTAGAACAGGACCCGATGGGACGTGTTGCGTGTGAAACTTTGGTGGCAACCGGTCAGATCCATGTTGTCGGTGAGATTTCCACAAACTGTTATGTGGATATTCCGAAAATCGCCCGTGAAACTGTAGTCAATATTGGCTATGACCGTGCTAAATATGGTTTTGACGGTAATACCTGCGGCGTGCTGATCTCTATCGACGAGCAGTCTGCCGATATCGCTTTAGGTGTTGATAAAGCGCTGGAAGCTAAAGAAGGCAAAGCAGAGGAAACTGAGGTTGGCGCCGGCGACCAGGGTATGATGTTTGGTTACGCTACTAACGAAACCGAAGAATATATGCCGCTGCCTATCTGTCTGGCTCATAAGCTGGCCCGTCGGTTGTCGGAAGTTCGTAAAAACGGTACCTTACCGTATCTGCGTCCTGATGGCAAAACTCAGGTTACAGTTGAATACGACGACGGTAAGCCCGTACGTATCGACGCTATAGTCGTTTCTTCTCAGCATGCGCCTGAAATTCCGATGGAGCAGATCCGCGCTGATATTATGGAGCATGTTATTAAACCGATCGTACCTGCAGAAATGCTGGACGATGATACCAAATACTATATCAATCCTACCGGCCGTTTTGTTATCGGCGGCCCGCAGGGTGACTCCGGTCTGACCGGACGTAAGATCATTGTCGATACCTACGGCGGTATGGCACGTCATGGCGGCGGAGCTTTCTCGGGTAAAGACCCCACAAAGGTAGACCGCAGCGCTGCTTACGCCGCACGTTACGTTGCTAAAAATATCGTTGCCGCCGGACTGGCTGATAAATGTGAGATTCAGCTGGCTTATGCTATCGGCGTGGCACAGCCTGTATCTGTTTTGGTACATACCTTTGGTACCGGTAAGATCGACGATGATAAGATCGCTGACCTGGTGCGCAAAAACTTCTCGCTGAGTCCGGCTGCGATCATCAAAGCTTTGGACCTGCGCCGTCCGATCTATAAACAAACGGCTGCTTACGGCCATATGGGACGTACTGATATTGATCTGCCGTGGGAGCGTACGGATAAAGTCGCTTCCTTGAAAGAACAGGCAGGCTTGTAATTTAAAATGTTGGTAAAGTCACAGCTTCTGCGGGAGCTGTGACTTTCTTTATCTTAGTATAAAAACTGTTGTCCGTAGGAAAAATAAAGGAATTTTCATTTAAATAGTAGAAGTATAATAAGCTAAAGTTTACAGTAATGGAGCATTACATGAAATATATAAATGTGGCAATCAACCTGCCTGTAAAAAACTTGTTCAAACAATTTACCTATGCCGTACCGCCGCAGCTGGACCACGTTGATGTGGGATGGCGTGTTGTGGTGCCGTTTGGGTATCAGACAGTGGAGGGGTTTGTGACATCGTTGGCCGCGGCTGCTCCGGCAGAATACGAATGTAAAGAAATTTTGGCGACACTGGATACGCGCCCCTGGTTTGATGCGGAAATGCTGGCAACGGCAAATTGGCTGTCCGAATATTATCTGTGTTCGCCGGCTGAGGCGATGCGGCTGTTTATTCCAGGTAAAACCAGCATCAAGCGGCAGGCTGTTTATAACGATGAAGGTAAGCTGATCGCTTATGATTACGAAAATAAACTGAAAATCAAGACCCGTATCTGCTTTGTTGTGACTAAGGCAGGACGTGAGGCTCTGGTAGCATATAATAAACGTCTGCGTGCACAGATGCATGCCTTGGAAGTGCTGGCAGAAGCCGAACGCCCTCTAAGCGGGGAGGAACTGGCGTCAGTGCAGGTGAGTGCTGCGACACTGCGTATCTTATGTGAGAAAGGCTGGAGCGAACGGAGTGAGCAACGTGTTTTGCGCAACAGCTATGCCAACAGGACGGAGCTGAAGGAAAGTCTGCATTTGACAGACGAGCAGCGTCAGGCTGTTGAGGCTATCGGCAGTGCTATTACAGAGCCGCATCAGGAAACTTTTTTGCTGCAGGGAATAACCGGCAGCGGTAAGACAGAGGTTTACCTGCGGGTGGCAGCTCAGGCAATGGAAGCAGGCAAGCAGGTTCTGCTGCTGGTACCAGAGATAGCATTGACGGCACAGATCGTTAAACGTTTTCAGGGCTGGTTCGGCGATGAAGTTGCGGTTGCCCACAGCAAACTGTCACAGAATGAACGTGCCGATGTATGGTATAAAATGCGTACTAACAGTGCCAAGCTGCTGATCGGTGTACGCTCAGCTGTTTTTGCTCCCTTCAGCGATCTGGGCCTGATAATTATTGATGAAGAACATGAGAGCAGTTACAAGCAGGACGAGCGGCCCAATTATCATGCGCGGACAGTAGCCCTGAAAAGGGCGCAGCTGAGCGGTATTCCGGTAGTTTTGGGAAGTGCAACACCTGATTTGGAAAGTTTTTATAAAGCGCGTCAGGGAACATATACACATCTGCGTTTGCTGCAGCGTGCCAACGGCAGTATGCTGCCGCATGTTGAAATTGCCGATATGAGGCTGGAATTGCAGCGGGGGAATAAATCTGTACTCTCGGCGGCGCTAAACGATGCATTGCTGCAGACGGCGGTACAGGGAGAGCAGGCTATAGTACTGCTGAACAGGCGTGGTTTTTCAACCTTTGTGATGTGTCGTGACTGCGGTGAAAGTATTGTATGCCCGCATTGTGCTGTTGCGCTGGTTTATCATAGTGCCGGTGAAGCAATGCGCTGCCATTACTGCGGGAATACCGCCCCGATCCCGGATGAATGTCCTAACTGTCATAGTCGCCGAATCAGATTTTTTGGTACTGGCACCCAGAAAGCAGAAGCAGAAATTGCCGAACTGCCGGAAATCAGGATTTTGCGGATGGATCAGGATTCGACTGTCAAAAAATTCGCGCATGAGGATATTCTTAAATCTTTCAGCAGCGGTGAATATAATGTGCTTTTAGGTACGCAGATGGTAGCAAAAGGACATGATATACCTAACGTAACACTGGTGGGTATTCTTTCGGCAGATTCGACGCTGAATCTACCCGATTTTAGAGCTTCGGAACGAACCTTTGCTCTGCTGACACAGGCTGCAGGCAGAGCCGGGCGCGGTGACAGGGCCGGCCATGTGGTCCTGCAGACCTATGACCCGGATAATCCAGTTATCAAGCTGGCGGCGACGCAGGATTACGACACTTTTGCCGCCAGCGAACTGGAAATCAGGCAGGAGCTTGGATATCCGCCTTATACCGAAATTTTGAAAATTACGGTATTGGATAAGGAAGAAGTGCGCGGCAGCAGTCTGGCCCAGCGGATCGTTAATTTTCTGCAGACGCTGCAGCTGGAACATCCTGAACAGGAACTGTTGGTATTGGGGCCGTTCCCTGCTATCGTTGCCAAGGTACGTGACCTGTACCGCATGAACATTCTTGTAAAATGTCCGCAGATGGAGCCGGTCAAGCGTGCTTTGTGGAATTCTGAATTTAAAGAATGCCGAAATGTCTTTTTTGACGTCGACCCTGTCAGCGTAGTTTAGAAATTGCCTGCAGTTTGAATTTTATGGTATAATATAAGGTACGAAAAATTAAGGAGGTCCGACCGTGGCTAAATTAGATATCATTGTTGCCGGTAACCCAGTGCTGCGGTTAAAGGCAAAAGAAGTAGAACGTATAGATAAAAAAACAGTCCGTTTGCTGAACGATATGGCGGAAACCATGTACGCGGCAGACGGCGTAGGCCTGGCAGCGCCTCAGGTAGGTGTTTCCAGACGAATAGTAGTTATCGACGTTGGCGAAGGCCTGATCGAGCTTATCAATCCGGTTATCACCAAAAGGGAAGGTTCCGTTGTCGGCGGCGAAGGCTGTCTGTCGGTGCCTAATTTTGAAGGCGAAGTAGAACGCGCCGAATATATTGAATGTGAGTTTTTTGACCGTAAAGGCAAACGTATGAAGCTTGCCAGCGACGGCATTCTGGCGATCGCTGTACAGCACGAGCTGGATCATTTGGACGGTATCCTGTTTATTGATAAAGCTACCGTATTGACACCTAAAGAAACAGTGCCTGTCGGCATAGAATAGGCGGCAAGCTAAAGGAGATCAAAATGAGAATTGTATTTATGGGTACACCAGATTTTGCCGTAGGAACTTTACAGGCTTTGGTGGAATCAGGTAAGCACGAAATCGCTGCCGTTGTTACGCAGCCCGACCGTCCTAAAGGGCGCGGGCAGAAAATGCTGATGACGCCTGTTAAAGAATACGCTTTATCGCAGGGTTTACCTGTGTATCAGCCGGCGAAGGTCAAAACACCTGAGGTTATTGCCCAGCTGCGTGAGTTGCGGCCAGAGATCATCGTCGTTGCCGCTTTTGGGCAGCTGCTCAATCAGGAGCTTTTGGCATTGCCGCCTTTAGGATGCGTCAATGTACACGCTTCGCTGCTGCCGAAATATCGCGGTGCGGCACCGATCCATTATGCGATTTTGCAGGGCGAAAAAGAATCCGGCGTAACGATCATGCAGATGGATATCGGCATGGATACTGGCGATATTCTCAGTAAAGTTATCGTTCCTATAGGCAGTGAAATGACGATGGGAGAGCTGCATGACGAATTGAAGGTCAAAGGGGCTGAGCTTCTGGTGCGAACGTTAGACGAGCTTGCCTCAGGTGCGGCAAAGCCTGAAAAACAAAATGAGACTGAAGCAACCTATGCCAAGCTGCTGGACCGGGCAATGGAAAAAATCGACTGGAATAATCCGGCCGCTAAAATACACGATTTGGTGCGGGGATTTAATCCGGCTCCCGGCGCATTTACCAGATTGCCGGACGGCAAAAACCTGAAAATATGGAAAACAGTTCCGGCAGAGGGGCAGACGGCACCAGCAGGGACAGTTACGGCTGTAACGAAAAAAGGTTTTATAGTTGCCTGCGGCAGCGGTGCCTTGGAAGTGCTGGAAGTGCAGCCGGAATCGAAAAAACGTATGGAAGCCAAAGTTTTCTGCAATGGCCGCGGTGTAGAGCCCGGCACTGTATTAGGTAATATCGAGGGGTAAGTAATGATTGAACTTGAAAATGTTTTTAAGCCTAAAAAGAGGGTCTTTGTTTCACTGACTCTGGCCAGCGCCGTTATTGGCGCGATGGTCATTTATATGGCCTGGCGCGTAGCTCTGCCTGGTTTGGAACAAATCAACGCCAAGCTGCCTGTGGTGTTCGGCGGCATCGGTATCGCTATTGCTTTAGCATTGCTGGCCGGTGTTGCCGGTATCGTACTGGCTATCTTAGGTGTGCCCATCATGAAGATCTTTTACTTCTGGGCCTGGAAGGCTGTGAATATCTTATTCCCCTTCGCCGTTGTTTTAGGCAGAATTTTTGATATCCCGCGCAGTAAGATAGAGCAGTCTTTTATCGAAGTCAGTAATCATTTGGTCAAGCAGCATCGCGTCAAAGTTCCTGCCGACCGCATTATGATCCTGACCCCGCACTGTATCCAGCTGGATACCTGCGTACATAAGATCACCCGTAATATCGAAAACTGCCGTCAATGCGGTGGCTGCAGCGTTGGCGATATGCTGGGGCTGGCCCATAAATACGGTATCCACATGGCAGTAGCCACAGGCGGAACTTTGGCCCGGCAAATGGTCAAACAGATCAGACCGAAAGCTATTGTGGCTGTGGCCTGTGAACGTGATCTGACCAGCGGTATCCAGGACGTGTTCCCGCTGCCGGTAGTCGGCGTGCTCAATGAACGTCCCTTCGGGCCCTGCTTCAATACCCGCGTCGATATCAAACGTGTGGAGGCCGCAGTATTAGACTTTTTAGAAGTTGAGGAAAAGCATGGCGAACATTAAAGAACAAGCCGCTGCTGTGAACATGCTGCCAAATGCCCGCTTAACAGCGGCTCAGGTGATCAACAGCGTTTTCAAAGATGGGGCTTACGCCAATATAGCGCTCGGCAAGGCGCTAAGCAAACAAAATCATAGCGAACAGGACAGAAGGTTCGTTACCGAGCTGGTTTACGGCACGGTGAAGGCCAAAGGCACTATAGACTGGCTGCTGCAGCAGCTGGTATCACGTCCTCTTGGCAAAATCGAACCGATGATTTTAAATATATTACGGCTGGGTGTTTTCCAAATTTATTTTTTGGAACGCATACCGGCCTCTGCTGCTTGTAACGAGTCCGTTAATTTGGCGAAGAAGTTCGGGCATGAAGGCATCGTAAAATTTGTGAACGGCGTGCTGCGCGGAGCGGTGCGCAGTAAGGAAAGTATCGTTTATCCGGATGCAGGAAAAGATCCCAGGCAGTATTTAGCACTTAAAGAATTTCATCCGGACTGGCTGGTAAAACGTTGGCTCAAACAATTCGGTTTTGAAGGGGCGCAGGCTTTGTGCCGCTTTGATAACGAGCCACCGCCTCTGACACTGCGTGTAAACACTTTGGTGATTGACCGCAAAACACTTCTGGCGAGTCTGCAGGAGGATGGCTTTGAGGCCGAACCTTCCAAATGGTGCGAAGATGGTATCGTCTGTACCAAGATCCCGGCGCTCAGTGTTTTGTTCAGTAAATACAACGATATGTTTTATGTGCAGGACGAAAGCTCGATGCTGGTAGCGCCGGTTTTAGCACCTCAGCCCGGGCAGACAGTTATCGACGTTTGCAGTGCGCCGGGCGGTAAAACGACCCATTTAGCGCAGCTGATGCAAAACAAAGGCGTTATCTACGCTACTGATATCCACGAGCATAAAATCAAGCTGATCGAAGAAAACAGCAGGCGGCTGGGCATTACAATCATTGAGCCGTCGCTGCAGGATGCGGCAGAGTTTAAGCCTGAGTGGGCGTCAATGGCAGACTGCGTGCTGGTAGACGCTCCATGTTCGGGGCTGGGCGTACTGCGCCGTCGTGCCGAAGCACGCTGGAAGAAAAATAAGCTTGATCTGAAAACTTTCCCGCCGCTGCAGCGCGATATTCTGCGCAATGCTGCCCGTTATGTCAAACCTGGCGGCAGGCTGGTCTATAGTACCTGCACTTTAGAGCAGGCCGAAAATCATTACATTCCCGCTGAATTTTTAGAAAATAATCCCAACTGGCAGTATGCCGGTTTTCAGCACCCGCTGACAGGTGAAACAGTGGACGAATTGCAGCTGCTGCCGCAGCACGATGGTACCGATGGTTTCTATATCTGCGCTTTGGTGCGTAAGGAGTAGGCTGTGAAAAAAGAGCTTTTTGGCTTATCTTTAATTGAATTACAGGAACTTTTGGTGGCTGCCGGATTGAAGAAATTCCGCGCGGCTCAGGTTTATCAATGGTTATACCAAAAATCCGTAACTGCTTTTGATCAGATGCGCAATCTTTCCAAAGCGGATATCGCTATCTTAGAAGCAAACTTTACGCTCCTGCCGCAGCAGCTTAAAATCCTGCGCGAGCAGGTATCGCAGGACGATCTGACCCGCAAGGTGCTGCTCGAATTTCCGGACGGCAATTCGGTCGAGACCGTACTGATGCGCCATGATTATGGTTACAGCGTCTGCGTATCCAGCCAGGTCGGCTGCGATATGGGGTGTGCTTTCTGTGCCAGCGGCCTCAGCGGCTGCATTCGTAATCTGACCGCCGCTGAAATTTTAGCACAGGTTTATATTTTTAACAGTATGCTGGTCGGAGAAGGTAAGCAGGTCAGTCGTATTGTCGTTATGGGCAGCGGCGAACCGATGCTTAATTTTGACGCCGTTATCGGCGCACTGCAGTTCCTGCATCAGGAAAATACGCTGTATATGAGTTACCGGAACATGACGATTTCTACCTGCGGTATTATCCCAGGTATCGAAAAGCTGACGCAGCTGGGACTGCCGATCAATCTGGCAATTTCGCTGCACGCAGCCGAGCCTGAGCTCAGAACCGAGCTGATGCCGGTCAACAAAGGTTTTCCTTTTCAGGACGTCATCCAGGCTGCTGAAGCTTATGTCGGTTATACCGGCAGGCAGGTGACTTATGAATATATTCTGATTGCCGGCAAAAATGACAGCCCTGTAGCAGCCGAGCTGCTGGCTAATCATTTGCGGTTCAAACATGCCAGCGTCAATTTGATTCCGGCCAATCCAGTGCCAGAAAAAGGCTTTGAACGCCCATCAAAAAAAGTGGTTGAAGCATTTTTAAAGGTACTGCAGAAACATAAAATCAATGCCACCGTCCGCAGGGAAATGGGCAAAGACATCGATGCCGCCTGTGGACAGCTGCGCGCCAGGTTTGCCCAAGAGCAGCAGGACTGAAAGCAGCGGCGTTATTAGTGACAAAAACAGACATAAGCTATAAAGTTAGGAGGTTCGTCAATGTTCGTTATCAGTAAAACCCATGTGGGCATGGTAAGAACTGTCAACGAAGATGCTTTGTTGACAACAGGACCTGAGCTTTTTGCGCTGGCTGACGGTATGGGCGGCTATGCAGCCGGAGAAACCGCCAGCAGGGAAGCCTTACAGGTTTTGCAGCAGGAAGCGGAAAAATTTAAGGAGCTTACTGGCACCGAGTTATGCACCGCCATGCGTGAAACAGTGCAGCAGGCTAATAAGCATATCAGGCAGATGGCTCAAAGTGAAGTACAGTATCATGATATGGGCACGACGCTCGTGGCAGTATATCTGGCGGCAGACGGTAAAGCTTATGCGGTCAACGTAGGTGACAGCAGACTTTATACATGGAGTGCCGGCACTTTACAGCAGGTCACTCGCGATCATTCTTACGTCGCAGAGTTATTGGCCAACGGCGAAATCACTGCACAGGAGGCTTTTAAGCATCCACAGAAAAATATCATTCTGCGCGCTGTTGGAGCCGAAGACGAGCTGGAAGTAGATTGCTTTACTCTGGAGCTGACAGCAGATACCAAGCTGCTTTTATGCAGTGACGGTTTAAGTGATATGGTGGATGACAGACAGATCAGCGAGATTCTGCAGGCACATCAGACGGCCGAAGCTGCCGAAGTGCTGCTGGAAGCTGCCTTAGACAACGGCGGCAGAGATAATATTTCGCTGATCCTGATAGACTTGACCCCGACCGAGGAGGATAACAGATCATGACAGATATGGTAGGAAAAATTTTACATAACCGTTATAAGATCCTGCGTCCTGTCGGCGTCGGTGGTATGGCGGAGGTTTACCTGGCACAGGATATGCTGCTGGACCGGGAAGTCGCCGTAAAAATACTGCGCGCTCAGTTCAATAACGATAAAAGCCTGCTCGAACAGTTCCGCCGCGAGGCTCAGTCCGCCGCAAGGCTGATCCACCCTTCAATTGTCAATATTTTTGACGTTTGCGAAGAAAACAGTTTGTATTTTATCGTTATGGAATACGTAGATGGTAGAACATTGAAAAGTATTTTAGAGGAGCAGGGCCCACTCAAACCTTTCTGGGCCGTGCATATTGCCTGTGAGCTGGCTGCCGCTTTGCAGCATGCCCATAACCGCAATATTATTCACTGCGACATCAAACCGCATAATGTCCTTATCAATAAAAGCATGACGCCTAAAATCGCCGATTTCGGTATCGCGCGTATGGTCACCAGTCAGACGATGGTCTATACATCGTCTGTGATAGGTTCGGTGCATTATCTGTCGCCAGAACAGGCTGGCGGCTGTCCCGTAACGGCTCAGTCCGACATCTATTCACTGGGCATCGTTTTGTATGAAATGCTGACGGGACACGTGCCTTTTGACGGCAAAACTGCCGTTGCTGTGGCGATGATGCACCTCGAAAAAACGCCGCCGCCGCTGAAAAGCTATGATCCAGACTTGCCTGATTCTCTGCAGGAAGTAATTGACAAAGCGCTTGCCAAAGACCCGGCCGACCGCTATGCGACCGCCGAAGAAATGTGGCAAGACCTTTATAATATCAAAACTAAAATGCTGCAGGAAAGCGTTGAAGAAGATTATGCCGAAATGCTGGGTATTACAGCGATCTCGAAAAACGAGCTGGCCGAGCCTACCGGAAAAATTTACGACTGGGCCAACGATAACGAGGAAGGCGCTCCTGAAGAAACCATTATCATGAAACCGGCCTTCAACAAAAGTACTGACGAGATAGTGCAGGAAGCTGCCGCTATCAACAGGCGGGAACGCCGGAACAAATACATCAAGCTGTTTGCACTGGTCGCTATATTGTCCGCTGTCTTTTTAATGGTCGGTAACGTGTTCAGCCGCAAAACAGTTGATGTGCCTAACGTAGTTGGTAAATCGGTAGTGGAAGCGCAGAAAACCTTGGAAAAATCGGGCTTTACTGTAAAACTGGACGAAGAATATGACGAGAAGGTGACTCCGGGCTACGTTATCAAACAAGAACCGGAAGGCATCAGTAAGCGTAAGGAAGGCAGCGAGATCACTTTGGTAGTAAGCAAAGGCCTGGAAATGCTGGAAATGCCTGATTTGATTGGAAGAAAGCTGGATAATGCCAAAAAGTTTTTAAGTGACCTGGGTTACGAAACTGGTGTTGTAACTTATAAATTTGTGGCAGGCAAACCGGCCGATTCTGTTTTGGAACAGGCCCCAAAGGCTAAAAACAAGACACCGAAGGGATCGAAGGTAGATCTGGTTGTATGCCGCGATCCCAAAGACCTGTCGATGCCGGACGTAATGGGCAGCAGCTTGAATGATGCTAAAAAAGCCCTGACCGAGTTAGGTATCATGGATATTACCGTACGTTATGTTGAAAGCGGCAGCAGTGAGGGCAGCATAGTAGGTATGGAACCGCCTGCAGGCTCTAAGTTTGCCGCCGACGGTAAAGTTGTATTGCAGGTATCATCCGGCAGTCATCCGCAAAGCGTCAATAAATATGCCGAATTCGTCGTGCCCCAGGGCAGCGGTACCCAGGATGTGCAGATCATCCTGATCGATGCCAACGGACAGCGAACTGTTTATCAGGGCGCGCAGAAAGCCGGCGTACGTATACGCCAAAAAGTGGAAGTTACCGGCAGCGGCAAAGTGCAGTTCTTCTGTAACAATAAAATGGTCGAGGAGAAAAATCTGTGAGTATCGGCCAGGGAAGAATCATCAAAACCTATAACGGTTATTACTATGTCGACAGCGGTACCGACGAGCTTGTCACCTGCAAGGTCAAAGGCAAGCTTAAGCAGATCAGGTTTTCACTCTGCACTGGCGACATAGTTGAATTTGAAACCAATCATAACGGCGAAAGTATGATTACCAGGATTCTGACGCGGCGTAATTTTATGCTGCGGCCGACTATCGCCAACGTCGATCTGATCATCGTCGCATTTGCCTGTATCAACCCCGATTTCAGCTACCTGCTGGCCGATAAGCTGCTGGTACTGGCAGAGCAGGCTGGTATCCCGGCCGTTATCTGCCTTAATAAAATCGACTTGGCACCGGCGGGGCTGGTGGCCGAGATCGAAGCTGTTTATAAACGGGCTGGCTACGAGGTCTATGCGATCTCTGCGCAGCAGGGAATCAATGTTGGCAAGCTGAAAGATCGGCTGTACGGTAAAATAACTGTATTTGCCGGACCTTCCGGCGTGGGCAAGTCATCGACCCTCAACGCTATCGAACCCGGTATGCAGCTGGTGACAGGCAGTGTCAGCGAAAAAATAGGGCGTGGCAAACACACCACGCGCTTTGCACACCTGCTGCCTTTTGCCGGCGGTTATCTGGCAGACACTCCCGGTTTTGGCAATTTGAATTTAGAAGAACTGGACGATAAAAAACTGGCGGCATGCTTCCGTGAATTTGCAGGCTTTGAAGAGGGTTGTAAATTTACGCCCTGCACACATACGCACGAACCGATATGCGGCGTCAAAGATGCGCTGGCAGCCGGAGAGATAGCGCAGTCGCGTTACGAATCGTACCTGACTATTTTAGAAGAAATAAAATCCAAAAAGGAAAAGGACGGAAGAAAATGATCAAAGTAGCGCCTTCAATCTTATCTGCCGATTTTGCTTATCTGGCAGACGAAATTAAAAAAATCGAAACTGCCGGGGCCGACTGGGTGCATATCGACGTGATGGACGGTGCCTTTGTGCCGAACCTGACTTTTGGCGCGCCGGTCGTTAAAAAGATCCGTAAGGTCACCGATCTCTTTTTTGACTGTCACCTGATGGTCAACAATCCCGAGCAATATATCGACGATTTTGCCGATGCCGGCGCGGATATGGTAGTAGTACACGCCGAAGCTACCAAACATCTGCACCGCTGTGTGCAGTACATCAAAAACAAAGGTATGCAGGCCGGCGTGGCTTTGAATCCGGCTTCGCCACTATGCCTGGTGGAAGAGATTCTGCCGGATGTGGATATAGTGCTTTTGATGAGCGTCAACCCCGGTTTTGGCGGTCAAAGCTTCATTGAAACCACAGTACCCAAAATCGCCCGGCTGCGGAAAATGATTGACGATGCAGGCCTGAACATAGAGATACAGGTAGACGGCGGCATCAACGATAAAACCTCCAAACTGGTACGTGAAGCAGGTGCGACTGTACTGGTTGCAGGTTCGTATGTTTATGGCGCTGCGGATACCAAAGCGGCGATTGCCAGTTTAAAAGCATAATTACAAAGCTAAAAAACAAAAACACTGCAAATTTTGCAGTGTTTTTTATTTTTTAGTAAAGTTTTTCCTACTTTAAAGCAGGAAAAATGTTTCTGTAAAATAAAATACCCCTAAAGCAGGTTAGAAACCTTACTTTAGGGAATTAGCTGCTGCCTATAACATATTTAAGGGCGGCAAACCTTGCAGGGAGCCATACCCATATCGATTGCTTCCTGGCGACTGGAAAAATAAATACGGTTACTTTCGTTCATTTTACGTTCCCAGCGACAGCCCTGATAATGAAACTTCCAGCTGTTGCGGTTACCAATATAAGTTGCAGCGTAGGCTGCCAGAGGAATAGATAAAGCAATGATAAATGCGAGGGTGACAGTTATAAATTTCTTCATAAGAGATCACTTCCGGATTGTGGATTTTATTTGCTTTTATTACAGATATTATAACATATGTTCAATTTATTAAATATAATTACAAATAAATTGAAATGAAATTATTTTCCAATCGTCTGCTTTAGGAGGCGG